>Ga0123341_1002352_pt1 | contig 15502 bp, 11 predicted proteins | sample Turbeapinknodule_FD_89959 | JGI IMG/M metagenome (GOLD analysis project Ga0123341, IMG submission 89959) | Root nodule microbial communities of legume samples collected from Mexico - Turtle bean Mexico pink nodule | ecosystem: Host-associated > Plants > Roots > Nodule | place: Mexico: Nepantla... | reverse complement strand
TTTCTAAACTACATTTTTTTTAAAAGAAAATCCAATTTAAAAATTCTTAAGAACTAAAAAGTTTTCTGTTAAACATCTTGAAAATATTATTTTTATACAACCACAATATTTAGAAATCATATTTCAGTTTCAATTTTTTTTTAAATTAAAAGAAAAATGTTTTCCATTTATTAAAAAATCCATATTTTACTGTGCATCATATCCCTTGTAAATAGATATCTTCCATATTGTTAATACTGGTGGAGGAATTATCGAAATCCTCTCTTAAGCTGAAGTTTGGTGTAGTGTTGAGGGTTATGGTAAGCAAAAGTACCTCTGATTCCTATGACTTCTGACTAGAATATTCATAATTGAATGAGTTTAGTTTATTTTAAGTTTTAATGAATTATTTTGATATTTATAAATTTTAACTAATATTATTTATTTTTTAAAATTTATATTTTGTTAAGAGTGATTTCAAATATTATAGATAGGTATTTTCGTAAATTTCACCTAAAATTCGGATAGTTTTAGTATATAATTGACCTCTCAATTACATTTTCTTTTAATAAAAGATCCCACTAATTGTAGTTAAAACTAAAACAAAATTGTATATATTTTACATTTAAAGTACATACAAAATTTAAATAAAATATATCTATTTGTTTCTAAGAAAAATTTAAAATGTTAGATTTATTAACCAAACATTGAATTCACAACCAATTATTTCTTTCCTTCCGATTTTATCACTAAATATATCGACATACCTAAGTCTAAATATTAACAACTAATAGATAACAGCGTTCAATTAAAAAAAAGTTACTTCTACAAGAAATAATAAAAATAGTTAATACCAAAACTCAATTTGAGTTTTAAGATACTAATCATATTTATAAGTTTTCATCATGCACTTTTATAGTCGATGAGGTTTTACATACTCCAATTATAATCATATTAATTTAATATAGTATTTAAGATGTATAAATTAAACAATAACTCGATTATAGATTATTAATGATTATAAATTATTAATATAAAATTAATTTATATTTCATAATTAATTATTATTTAATGTTTTTTAATGGCTGAAATAAATAAAAAATCTATAAATAATGGATAACTAAGAGAAAATACTAATTCAATTTTTATATTCAGAAGTCACAACTTAATCCATTTCCCTTAATAACAATACGCATTAGGTTTGAAAGAAAAATACTGAATTCATCTATTGAGATTTCATACAAATTGCTTTCGCCTTTTCAAAGATTCATTTTCTTCCAACAATATATGTTTATGAAATCTTGGTTATTATGCTAATTACGTCTCCGTTACCATCACGGATTCGTTGAGAGTGCAGAGAAGAAAAAGAAATCTAAGTGCCTAACTCCTTTAGACAGCTTCATCATTAACTCATCCTCTTGTAAAACGGAAAACCCTGTTCACGTTATAATAATGGGTTTTGATTAAATTTGAAGCAAACTATAAGAGTCCCAAAGAGTTGGTTCTTCTATAATTATGTTCTTTGTAAAGTCTTGCAATGAACATCCAGCAGCAATCATAGCTTGCCACATACATAGTCACATTATTAATATTAAAAAAAATGAATTATTTCTTTCACCATGATATATCTTGTTACAAATTTAAATAAATCAAGAGATGTTTGACTTATCCGTTCAAAATTTGGTGGGACTACTAATATCCACCCTAGTTGTATATGATTATATATTATATATACTTATATAGCTGCATTATTTTGGTCTTGGGTAAGGTGTATATTTTTAATTTGATTCCATTGTTTTTAAAAAAATAGTATCGAAAGGTAAAGTGGGAACATTAATGGGACAATGACACGAGGGAAATGTTCAAAACGATAATGCATAATGAATGCAAGAACCAGACATGCTTGCTTCCCGCTCAGAATTCTCCTTAAAATAGAAATTTCAGTTTGAAAATTTGCAGCAATAGCCAGTTAAATAATGATTTCATTAATGCACGATGCCATTAATGTAAAATGTATTTTTCTTATAAGTAAATGTAAAAGTATTAAGAAGATGGTGGTTGGTGTATTTCTATTTCTTTTACAAATTAAGAGCATTGAGGTTTTTGCTTCTGAGAAAAACAAGATTATTCCTACATCAATCCAAAAAATAGATCTAAGAGACCTTTCCCCCCTACAAAAACCAAAGCCAAGAGTGAACTTTGATCAATTCGTACTTACCCCGTTGAAAGTTTATTTCTGTACAGTCAAATAGATCAAACCACCACATGTCAAATTAAATAAGAAAATATTTCTTAACTTTTCTCCTAGAAATTTGAACTAACAACCCCTCTAAAAAGAAGTGGAAACAAAGGAGAAATACCAAAACAAAAACAAATAACTAGTCATTTATATAAGTTATAAGTTGTTGGTGTAAGTGGAACCAAGTTCGATAGTTTAAATATTCTGTTTACGTTTTAGGTTTGAATGTTGTAAATAAAAAAATAATTTAAATAAAAATTTCAATAAATGATCCATAATTTTTGTGTGGAGATTAATCATAAATAAAATTGATAAATAATTCAATTACAGCAATAACACTATTGAAAAATAATTAGTCATTTTGGTCATAATTTAAGAAATGGACACAATGTCGTCAAAAATTCACCCTCTCATTACAAAAGTAGATTTTGTTGGATATTATCCAACATCAGTAACCAAGAAAAGGCTAAAACTTTTTAAGAAAAAAGTAATCACACGTTTTTTTTCTAATATATATTCTCTCATATTGACTACAATTTTTAGAAAACAATAAAATCAGGAAGAAACACATCAAATAAGAGATACAACCTTCTAAAATTTGAATTTTTTCAATAAATTTTGATCAATGATAAAAAAATGTATTAAGACATATTACATTAATGCAAAATGTATCAGTGTAATATGCTATTAATTTTTTGAAACATGAGTTGAATCTTATTGGAAGAACATCTTTCTCTCTCCGGTGATAAGATTTAGAATTTGTTAGTTTCCATATTCTCCAACAAATTTCCAAACCTTGCTCAAACATGTTTTATGAATTTTTTTGAGACAAAGTTTGAACATAAATACTAATGCTAATCATGTCACTTATAAATACTTTCTTTAAACTAAAAAGAAGAAGAAAATATTTACCCAAACTTAAATATAAACACATTAACTATTTTTGTCTAAAAATATATTTCTAGTAATGGAGATTCCATGTGAAGTGATTATTTTTTATGCTAAGTTTCAATGAAGAACATTTGGACAAAAAATATTTTTGTCTGTCAAGTTCAATGTCAAAATATATATATAAAAAAAACTTAACACAACTTTACTTAAAAAGAAATGTAAATTGAAATTCACATTTTCCCCCTCTAAAGGCATATGTCTAGGTTAATTTAGTTAATGATTTATGTAAAAGTAATTAAAGAAGAAGAATCATGCATTAAATAGCCTTCCATGCATTGATAAATTTTTATTTGGCTGCTCTGATGGTAGTGCAGCGCCGCATGTTCTTGGCAGATATATTTTATGGGGATTCTTCAAGAAACTTTGACCGAGAAAAAAGGTTCATGAACACCAAACTGAATAGAAAAGCCTCAAAATCTTATTAATCCACGCTGTTTGGCTACTGCTCAGAAATAAACCAAACCAATCAAATTACTTTATTTAAACCAGATTCCATCAAATTATGACTCCCAATAATATACTTCTAATTATGCTCCTAAATGGTGATGTCGTGCCACACCTACAACATCTTACAACTAACGGATAGTATCAATAAGATTAACTTAATATAATTTTTAATTTCATTAAGACATTCTCTTAAATCTTAATAGATGTTTTGAAGTAACGTTTGTGTGAACTATTCAAATAAAAATAAAATATTTTTTTATTGTACTGATTGGTTGATTGGTTGGTACTTGATGAATATTAGAGGTTTCAACACTTCAATCGATATGATCTAGCCAAAGTGATTCAAGGTGAATGAGATTATTAAGTGAAGTGGAGAAGGAATGAAAGTGACCAATTGAAGAAATGAGATAATAGTTTTCTCAGTCCCTTAGTCCTTACTATACCAGAACACTTACCTTTACAAAAATATATAATATATTTAAGTTTTCATTTGATATTTTTAATAAAAATTGTTCTTAAAATATAATATTATCCGTACATAAGTTAATAAAAAGGCAAAAGTTACATTGTAGATTAATCAAGGTCATTTGTGAACATCATTTGCTTTGGTATTAAAGATGAGCCTTTTGAAGAAATTAACAATAATCAAACTTTAAACAATAGGTTATGTTTTTTTTAAATAATATTTAACCTTTTTATTTTTATTGAATATTAAATTTAGACTCACACGATTCGTTACCTTTATTGTGAATTGTTTTAGATTTTGAAAGTAATGATATATTCTTTTGTAACTCTTCACTTATTTTACTCATTTTACTTGCTACTCATGCCCAATTGGGTGCATGTTAAGATACTTTTACGAGCATCTACTAAAGTAAAGGTGTACTTCAAAAAGAATAAAATGTAAATATACTATGCTAATTAAAAGGATAGACTTTAATTGTTGATAAAAAAAGTTAGCAGAGTAGATAATAACAAAAAATATATGCAGATGTAAAATAAATTGTGAAGTCATTCAAATTTATTTTATTATTTTTAATCAAGAATTAAAATTTTACATTTATCATGTGAAATAAAATAAATTTAAAATTGTGAAACTATAGACATTGGAAAAAATGATGGAGGAGTTATTTATTTTTCCCTCCTTTTGTTGTCGTTGTTGGTAAGTTTTATTTTCCTCGTTATTTGGCAAGTCAAGTGATATTAAAGTTCACCACAGTATGGTTTTAATGCCCCGTACTGCGTATCTACCCTTTCCTGGTTGGATTTTTTCGAGATGCATGTGAGTGGTTGAACAACAAAGCTTAAAGAAGGAGATATTTGAATCCAGGGTTAGATAAAATACTAAGAGGAACCAGTAACATGAAAAGATTTACCTTTTTAAGGTGAGAAGAGTGCATTTTGCAAGATAAAAATTACAACACTCATTTATTATATTAATTTAACTATTGACATTGCAATCATTTTTATATTTTGTTATGAATTTATTTCGTTATTCAAAATTATGAATTCTTAATTTTCTTTTAATTTTTAGAGCACATCAAACACAAATTAATGAAAAGTAGTGGAAGAAATAAAAGAAATTGAAAAGGGTAAGTTGTATGTTTTTTTATTGACGAAAAGAATTCTTTTTTTGGAATGGAAGAAGTTCAGATTGTAGATCCAGCATGCTAGAAAAGTCATACTCTTTTCCCTTTTATATTTTTGTAAAAAAGTGATAAAGATCTTACCCACCACTACATCATGTGCCCACAGTTTAAACAAAATAATAATAATGATAATAATAATAATAATAATAATGGAAAGAGAATTCCTGTCATTGTCCTACATAGGAGAGTGTCACATGGATTCTTAATACAAAAATATGATGCTATTATAGTGTCATCTATTTGTTTCCTTCTCTTGAAATTTTATTCCATCTAGGCAATGGCTGCTTCTCAAAATAATAGTATCTTGATCTAAGTAATGGCGTTTCTGATGAAGATAATAATAATAATAATAATAATATCGTCACAACAACATGCAACCAGCTTGACATTAAAACAAGCAGACAGAATTTTCGGTGATGGGTGGTTTTGACCCTTCGTGGGAGAGTTGCTGGCCTAATTGTAGAGTCTCAACCCGAGAGACTTATCAACATCACCTATTTGCCTATTCGTGTCAACAACTTGGGTATGAGACACACACACCCATTATTCTCTCTGCATAAGATTCAGTCTTACCCCGGCATCTACTTTTTTACATAATCTTAATTTCCTGTTTGATTAACACTGAAAACGTTAAACACAAATCTTTAACGTTGTAATCCTTGGGGGCTGTCTCCTAAACAAGGATCTTAGTAATCACCGTGTAATTGCCAAAAGGTTGAACCAGTCCTCGAGTTGATTGCCGATAAAAAAAAAAAAAAAGTCCTCGAGTTGATCAATTTTAGAATGTCACCTCACAATAGCCTTTTCTGGCGGTATCAAGCATCCCAATGTTTTAAGTTTAACTTCACTAGTGCAACTACTCCTCACAGTGAAGCTCCTTAAAATCCAAAAGTGGCGTGTAAAAATAAAAGTAACTGATCAACAAGAAACAAGTTGAGGAAAATCATCTTTCATTGATATACATGGCTTATATACAAGTTACAGTGTGTGGGGGTGAAACAAACTCTCTCTCTCTCTCTTCAACCTCCAATAAGCTTTTGCTCACCGGGGTGACATCTTCCAAGGACTAAAAATTAGTAAAAATTTACAATTACAATTCCAAACAAAAGCTAACATCTAACTAATTCTTAGACATCAGTAACGCAAAATTTTCCATCCATCCTGTTCTGAACAGCTTTCACAGCAGCAACTCTAGCAGCAGTGGCAGCCTTGCTTGCAGCAATTACTGTTTTGTTAACCTGGTCATCCACACGTTTAAGGTTTATAGCACTCTCTGCTGTTTTCCTAGCAGCCTGCAATTTATAACACATTATGAGGAAAAAAGAAAGCAACCTTTGCAAAGGGATTACAACAATAAGGCAACCATTACAGTTAATAGTAATTATATGTACATAACAAGTACCTGAACTGCTCGAAGAACAACATCGGATAACGGTGGTAAAGGTTGCTTGAGGTTGCCAGCATCCCATTCACCACATCTTCTGTCACCGTTTCGAAAAGTGTATGAGCCAATACCTTGCCTACGACCCTCGTGCCACGCTCCCTCATAACAGTGGCCGTTGGCAAAGTGGTAGACTCCAAATCCATGTATCTTGTCTCCAAAATACTCTCCAGCATACCTATCACCATTTCTGCAGCACGACAATTCCCCCAAAAATAAGACTTTTGAAAAACAACATCCAAAACCTCATGTATTATTGTCTACTCTAACCTTCCAAGAAACAATGAATGCTAATTAAAGAAGGATTCAACTTTGCAATGCCACCCATTAGTAGACAAAATCATGCATCATCATCGAACAAGCCGCATGAATCATCAACAGAAATACCAATCACAATCGGTTATCTAACAACCAATACATCTAAATTAGATACAATACGAAGGACTAATTTCATCAAAAAGAATATAAGTGGAACTTAGTTCAAGTTCTAGAGAGGTATGCAAGAAGACAGAAGAAAGCTCATAAAGTGGCAGTGGAACCAATAAATCAACAACTCAAAATGGGGGAGAACAGACCGAGTCCTCCCAAGCAATCCTTAATTACAAATCAAAAGAAAACAGAACTATCCAGAAAATCCGGATCTTCAATGAAAGGCAATGACCAGAGCAAAGCAAAGACTAAATCACACCATGATCAAATAAAAGAAACCAATGATACAATTAGCACAATTGAGTACAAGACATTAAAAAGGAAGAAACTGACCTAAAATGATAACAGCCAAGACCGTGCTTGACCCCATACTTAAACTGACCAATGTAACAGCTAGCATCCGAGCAAGTCTGAAGCCCCACGCCATGGCTCTGACCGTTACACCACTCCCCGGAATAAGAGTCCCCCGTGTAGAATCTATAAACCCCATAACCGTGTCTCAACCCCTGTCTATACTGACCCCTATAGCGACTCCCCCTCGCCCAGCTCTCAATTCCGTACCCATCGTACCTTCCATCCACCCAATCCCCTTCGTACCTCCCATTCACGAAGTAATGGTACACTCCACTCCCGTTGCTCCTCCCCTTGTGAAACTCGCCCTCGTAAAAATCCCCATTGCTGTAAAACTCCACCCCTTCCCTCACTATCTTCGCTGCCTTCCTCCCCGCCCCGGCCGGCTCTCCGATGAACCACTGCACAGGCCTCGCCGCCACCGCCTTCGAAAATCCCAACCGCTTCACATTCTCCTCCCATGAATGCTTCGCCGCGGAAAAGGATCTATGAATCAGACCCTTGTTCTTGGACACAAAGTAGAGCGCCACGGCCACGAAAATCAGCGCCAGTAAAACGTTCTCCGAGGAAGACACCTCGAGGTAGAAGAAGTAGAGCAAGAGCGAACACGAGCCGAGGAAAAAGACTGCCAGAGCGGAACATACTGATGACCTGTGGGCTTGGGCTCGAGGGCGCTGTCGGGCTTGGGGTTTCTTGGGCTTGTTGTTCTTGTCGTCGTCAACATCGAGGAGTAGCTTTTCATGTTCCTGCAATTCGTGTTCCTCTTTGGTGACGATGGAAGAGAGGCTGTGGATGGAGGATCGGATTGCCGGGGAAGAACAACTAAGGAGCGAGGAGTGGGTTCTGGTAAGCTTGCTCCCACTCTTCTGATTTTCCATGTTGGTGGTCTTCATTCAGATCGACGTTTCCAGTGCCGGGATATTGTCCTCGCCGGCGACATCTACGGGAAGCATTGGATTAGAGTGTGGCGAAAAACGACACGTTACGTTACGGCACTGCGCGGAAGGTTCTTGAAAGAGAGAAGGAAAAGTAGCGAGTTGTTGTTCGGAGGGTAGAAATGAAGGGAGCGTGGAGTGGGTGCCGGGTTTGGTGTATTTATGGGGCATTCACAGAGAGGACTTAGATTCCACTTTGGCCGTTGGATGTTCAGATTGTGAGACTCTCTTTCTGGCCGTTGGATGGTTTGGGTCCGATCTTGACGGGTAGATATGGTCGTCCGATTGGGATTGATTCGGGGTCGTGCCTTTTTCGCTTTACTGTACCTGGCCGGCACGTGCCGCCACACTTTATTTAATTTTATTTTCCATCTGACTCGTTCGCTTCAGGTTAATTCTGGCCCTCCCTTAATCACCCTTCATTTCGGGTTTTTCACTTTATATCTGAGGATTATATCCCATGCTTCGCGCTCTCCTTGCTCTACCATCTATGCCCTACAAAATAAGTCAATTTTCTGTTTTACCTTCTTCTTTTTAAATTAAAAGGAAAACAATTCAACTTTCTCTTTCAAGGACTCTCTCCACTTTCCTTTTAACATTTTTTTATTATTAATTAAATCTTAATCAAATTATCATTTTTTACCATTAATAACTATTAAAGAGTACATATAATTAACATTCTTTCTGTCATATATGCTCATCCACTGACAGGTCAGGTAAACACATATAAACACAGATACTAATTACTTATTATCTCTCATGTGGGATTAACATTACTTTAAATTTTACTCACAATTTTTTTTATATAGGTCACATTTTATGCATATCCAATAATATTTATTAAAAAGATTATGATCCCCAAATGAAATTCCTAAAGTTACTTTCTAAACTATAAATTCAAATAATATATAATTTTAAAGGATAAAGCTAAACAAAATTGAATTTTGAAACATGAGTAAAAGTAAAATTATTATTTTTTAAACGAATCCAAATAAGAGTTGTAAAAAAAATTACCATGATTTATAATATTAAAAAATAAAAGTTGTAAAAATTAACATTTAGTACTAGAAACTTAGCCACTATTCAAGCAGGATGTAATGTATTTATAACAATATATATTTTATATTTTTATTTTACTTTTAATTATATTTTAAAATTATAACAATATTTAATGAGTTTTTTCATTTATATATATAACAGTATTTAAATTCAATTTTTTCAACTACCAAAACTCACTGTATTTCTTTTGTCCAAAGTTTATGCACACACCAACTAAAAAATATGTATTTGTTTGTAGTTTTAGAATCTTACATATATTAAGATGTATTCATGGGATTAGTATAAACAATAAAAGTAACATGTATTTTTACATGGCTTTGGATGGGGTACTCATAAAAGCACTAATATCTTTCCTTTTTCTCATAACTGGCAAGGGATGGAAGAAGTGAAAAGAGCAAATGCCAAAGATGCTTCACTATTGTTTGGTGTTTACCCTTCTTTGGATTTTAAGCCTTTTTGTTTCTTCTTCTGGAGTTTTCCTTGGTGCACAAAATTATTATTACACTTGGCACACAAAATAAGTATGTAAGCTCAACATTTTCCAATACTAATTAAGGACGTATATAGATATAAAGCAGAAGCCACGTACAAGGTAGATACCAACTTAAATGCATTCAGGCTATGTCACGTGTATATACAATTGAAATGTAACACTTTGGTTTCATTAGTGTAATTGTAATTCTACTTTTGATTCATGCTCTATTTTGAAATTTGAAATTTGAAATGTTATCTTTTCTGATGATCAAGGTTGAAGATTATGGTTGAGCATTCACAACATACTTGGATGCATTGAACATGACTAATTTATTTGTAACCCCTTTAGTTGGGTAGTTGTTTTACTCACTTCTCTACACTGTAAGTTCATTGTAGGTTTCCACATCAGTGATGGAGTTAGTCTTGAGAATTCTGGTCAAGTCAAATAGGAGTGAATTAAAGTTTACATTTGAAAGGAATGGAAAAATAAGCTTATGAGTAAAAAATACCTATCACAGGTGAAATGTTTTAAAGATTTTGGTCAACAAAAATGTTATATGAGATTGATTATTTCATTGAATGTAGTTATCCATGATCATAACAAGTTGCCTCCAAGTGGATGGCTGGAATGATGGACAGACACAGATGATTGATGAATCCATGTGGAAGTCCCTTGTGAATGAAGTATGTGTGCATGTTGGGCCCTTATTGACAGATCAAATACTTCAAAAGCTTCTTAATAGTTGCATTTATAGGAACAATTAAGAATTTTAGTTAGAAGAAAAGTTCCACCTCTAGTGATGTCAAATTTGAATTTCTTTCTGACATTTTATTTTAATAAATTAAAATTTTAAATTTATATATATTTTTAAAGAAAATATATGTATTGTGTGTAATTTCTCTTCAAATAGAATGTTCATTTACTTTTTGGTAGATATTTCCTTTTTTTCTTTTTATTTTTGGTGTATTTCCTTCTTCTTTTATCACTTTTTGATTTTTTTTAACTGGTTGTTATTTTTTAATGTGAGTTTTGTGTATTAGTGGGAGTATTTCTATGATGGTGGTTTTCTTTATTGTGTATAATTGAGATAATAAAATATAGAATAAAGGGCTGGTTATCAGAGTCAAGATGTTGTAACTTTAACAAATACTTAAATATGAAATAAATAAATAAAATTTACACCAAACAAAAATTCCCTATTATATATATAATACAAACATTATGAATCCAATTATGTTTTGATAGATTATATCATGTTAATCAAGTAGAAAACCTCGTGATTATAACAGTAAACCTTATGGAGTATGAAGTTCGCTTGTATAGTTATATATAATTGAAGATATGGTTTATTTTTATCTCCTTCAATTTGGAACAAAGATATTGAATAAATTAATTTGAAGAATGTTTAAATTTGATTGTGTAAAAAAAGCATTTTTCATTAAAGATATTCTTAGATTATTAAAAAATATAATAACATTTATAGTAAAATTTAATAAATGATAGATACGAAATAAATAACCACTCAACACATCCGTGAGAAGAACTAATAATTGGTGAAGTAACATGAAAATTCAATTATTTATGATGGAATGGAATGGAAAGGAAAAAAAAAAAAAAAGGAAACTTCAATACAATTTTTGTAATGTAATGAATGACACGAGGAAAGGATAAAGAAAAACGAAAAATATGTGGCTGTAAAAGGGAGCAATAATACTGCGATACGAGCTTGTAAGTTGTAACTATCAAATATGCTTGTCCTGTCTTCCGTTACAAAGTACAAATAATTCACACTTCATTCAAACTTACATGTAGCGTTGCTCACTCTACCAGTAATGTTTTAATATTTCCCTTTATATCTGGTTTTGGATCAGTTTCAAACTATGTTTCTTAGACATTACACCTTATTTTTAATTTTTTCAAATTGATGCAAAATAGTCTATTTAATCTATAGCCTGAATATGCTGGGATGAATAAGATGAGGAGCACACACAATTATTACTCCCCATAAGGCTCAAATTAGAGAACCAAGTATCATCCAAAGACAACCCACGCTTGGATGGAGCCAAGTGTTTATGAGTGATGATTGATGAGTCAAATCCAAAGGGTTGGGATCTTGTCATTGTTCTCTACATACATTAGTTGCAGGCTATAGAAGGAGTGCAACTGATGGATTATGATTACTGGTTGGTAGATATTGTTGGGCCTAATGTGTTTATGTAATATTGCCTTCTTTATTGATGTAAACAAAACTCTTGTTCACTTCCATTTGCTTCTTATTTCATCATTCTCCCTAAACGATTCTCCACTTCCTAATAAACACAATTCTTCAGAAAATATAGTTTTGCTTGAATTTTCACTGGCTGAGATTCCCAGAGTTTTATTAGGCATACTAGACATTAGGTCCTATTCAAAGTTAATCTGGTTTAGTTTGAAATTTAGAGGTTTAACGCGTGCCTGTAAACACAGAATCATAGGACGAGAATTAGGAAATAAAAACAAAAAGTTGCACATCAATTGCTGTCGTATGATAGGGGTGCATAAGACGTCTACCCTCCTAGAGATTATAACACTCCAAATATTCAAGGAAATAATTAAGGAGCCATGTGTGGTTGGTTATTGATTCATTGCAGCAAACTAAAGGAATAAAAGGCTTAAGAATCAGGCGATAAGATTCGGTAAAAAAAGTGATAAAGGTTCATGAAAATACATCCCATAAATATAAAAGTTAAACAACTCCGAATGTCATCGCTTGCTAGGTGGTACGTAGGCATGATTTCTAGTTATATTGAGTGTACCCTTCACAAGAAAAAAAAAACTGGCGGATAAGTAGGTAGTAACTAAAGACTGCAGGGCATATCCAGTTCCATAAACCAGAAATTATTACAATCCTACATATATCACAACTTGATAATGCGTTGGTATCATTTTCTAAGCTTCTCTTTCATCCTCTCAACAGCAGACCTAATAGTTTCCTCATCCTTGGCAAACGTAAATCTGACAAGATTCTTTCCATCTTCTGGATTCAAGTAAAATACACTAGTAGGAATGGCCACTACTCCCACCTCCTTAACTAGATATTCACAAAATGCAACATCATTTTCCAGTCCAAAAGGGGTGTGATCTACTACCACAAAGTAGGTTCCACTGGACGGGAATACCTTGAAGCCAACAGCCTTCAATCCCTCAACCAAAATAGCTCTCTTTGCCATATAATCCCTCTTCACCTCTGCATAGTAAGAGTCTGGTGCTCTCAGAGCTACCGCAGCAGCACACTGAAAAGGATGGGAGGTTGCAAAAGTGAGGTATGCATGTGCCTGACGCACTCCCCATGATAAGTGTGGGGGTGCTATTGCCCAACCAATTTTCCATCCGGTCAAGGAGAATGTCTTCCCCATGGAATTCATTGTCACTGTCCTTTCGAACATCCCAGGCAAAGAAGCCATCGAAATGTGCTCCATATCAAAAGCCAACTTATCATAAACCTCATCCGTGAAAACCAGAACATCATTCTCAATGCAAAGAGATGCAATGCAATCAAGCTCCTCGCGAGTGAACATCTTTCCAGTAGGGTTGTGAGGTGTATTTAAAAGAATGGCACGGGTATTCTTTGAGATGGTGGACTTCAGCTCTTCAATAGGGACAGCAAAATCTGGAGGACGCAAAGTAATGCTTTTGACTTTTGCACCGGCCATAGACAAAGTAGCCTCATAAGAATCATAAAAAGGAGCAAACAGAATAACCTCATCACCGGGATTTATTATTCCTAGTACAGTTGCAGCAATTGCTTCAGTGCATCCAGATGTAACAGTAACTTCCTTTTCGGGGTCTACCACTAATCCAGTATCTTTCTTAAATCTCTCAGCAATGGCAATGTTAAGGTCTGGAACTCCATAACCCCGGGCATACTGATTTTTCCCATCCCTGATTGCTTGAATAGCTGCTTCCTTCACAAAGTCTGGACCATCAAAGTTGGGAAAGCCTTGACCAAGGTTTATGGCTCCATGTTTGATGGCAAGCAAGCTCATTTGAGTGAAGATTGTTGTCTGAAATTTCTCTAAGCGCTTTGCAATCTGACAAAATCAACAGGAATTAAAGTAAACATGCAGCTCAACTATGAGCTATGAACTTGTCATACGTATCATGTTTTCCTTTTGGCATTATTTTGGTCAGTAGATGCCAGGTACAAAATACAACCAAACTCTCTCTTCCCCAAACCCTCTCCTCTTTTTTACCAGGCAAGATATAATCTTAGTTCCTTGCACTACAAGGTTTAAGTTTTATTCACAGAATATGATCAGACAATGTTTTTCATAAACTCTGATAGAAAATTAAGGCATGTTAAACAAATTTTAACACAAAACTTGTTTTTTTTTCCTTCTTATTTTCTTCTTCTTCAAGTGTATATGAAAAAAGTTATCCAAACATACTCATAAAGATGCTAGCATCATCAAATAAGTTGAAACTGAATTGTAGCAAAGACAACCTTCACCAAATAACTAAGTAATTCAAAAGGGATATGAATATAAAATAGACATATTCTACGGTACTCTCCGAAATTTAAAGATTTTGAGAATGTAATTGAGAAAATTCCCCCTCCCTCAATCTCTTCCTTGGTTCCCCCAAACCCATTCATCTATTGCCCCAAAAAGACAACTATACCAAAACCCTTAAATTTGTTTGGTAACATAGCAACTCTATAGATCAAAGGAAACGTAAGAACAAGGGTGATTTATAATGCGTGAAGGTCCCATTCCATATGTGTAGAACACAGCAGCATGCATGATGTAAATTCTAAGAAACAGGTAGTCAGCAGAATTAAAAGCTGAGATAAAAAGATAATACGATTCACATTCAGACATCTAATTTAACACAGAACATTAAAATATTCTTGCATAATAAAGAGATCTGAAAGGGGGAAAATAACGAACTTGCAGAGGCTGATGCGTTTTGTGGGTGACGGTGTCGTTCTGAGTGGGAACAGTGGACATGGTGGCGGCAATGGAAGATGGGAACTTTGAGGTTAGAGAAAAAGAGGGTGCGAGAAGGTTATTGAAGTGATTTGAAAAGCCTAAGAACTTGGATGAAGGCGTGAATCTCATGAGTATATATGGGGAGTTAGCATAGACCTGCTGCATTGGACTCAAATTTGATTCTTTCTACTAAACTTTATGCCTCGTGCTCACGGCTGCGAGGGCTGCCACTGTTAAAGATAAAGATATTTAAAAAAATAAAAAATAGGAGTGTCATTAATTATATTTTAAGTTTTATTCTATAATTTCAGAAAAATACTTTGATTTATTGTCTCTTCTAAATTAAATTATTTTTATTAATTATATAATTTTAATTAGCATTATGTATCTCACAATTCATTATATTACGCTAAAATATATAATAAATTAACGAAATATCAATTTGATATATTGGAAAAAAAAATTAAAGAATTAAAGTAAAAAATGTAAACATAAACAACACAAAATATAAATAATTATTTTAAATTTTTGTTAAAAGAGAAAATATATAGCTTATTGTAAAATAATATTATTACCG
>Ga0123341_1002351_pt1 | contig 15502 bp, 10 predicted proteins | sample Turbeapinknodule_FD_89959 | JGI IMG/M metagenome (GOLD analysis project Ga0123341, IMG submission 89959) | Root nodule microbial communities of legume samples collected from Mexico - Turtle bean Mexico pink nodule | ecosystem: Host-associated > Plants > Roots > Nodule | place: Mexico: Nepantla... | reverse complement strand
TTTTTTGTTTCCTCAATTTATTCATTTTGGTATTTTGTTTTGTAGAAGTATTCTTCAATTGAAATTTATTTTTTCTTAAAATCTGAATAATATTCTCATAAAAAAATATTAGGCTGAATATAGCCTATAGGAAACTTGCTTTGTTGACTCATTCTATTCATATTTATTTTTAACATCAAAGTAACGAAACTAGTACTGCGTTTTAAAGTGTAGAGGAAAATTAAGAATTTAGATATTGGTTTATTTATTTATTTTTATAAATTGTAGTGTTACAAATTTGTTAATAATTGTAGTTTTTTTTTATCAATATAATGTTAGGTTTATAGATGGATAACAAGTTGAAAAGGTTGATTTGGTTAATTTTTTTGAAGTTAAATTCTTCTTTCTTTTTCCTTTTTCTTCTATAGGGTTATGTGGCTCATCATGATTATATATTTTTCTTCCCTTCTCCTACAAGTGTGGTAAAATGTCTTTATCTTTCCTTATTTATGTTTGCTTGCTTTTTTTTTTCTATATGAATTTTATTTTTCTTTTGTTTTTTTCTATCGTATTCAAAAATCGTCTTTATAATTTTGTTTTTTTTTCTATTTTTTTATTTGAAATCCTATTCTTTTGACATTTTTACTTTTTGTGGCACAAAGATGATCCTCCAAGGTGTGGTAAAATGTCTTTGTCTTTCTTTATTTATGTTTTCTTTTTCTATATCAATTTTATTTTTCTAATTTTGTTTTTTTTCTATCCTGTTAAAAAATGTTTTTATAATTTTGTCTTTTTTCTCTATTTTTTTTATTTGAAATCTTATTATGTCCTTTTTGCATTTTTACTTTTGGTGCCACCAAAAATATTCTGAAATCGAGAGCAAATATTATTATTGATATGAGTGGTGATATGTTAACACCACAAACAATAAAAAACATACCATTTATAAACCAATAAAATAATATTTTAATTATATTTAATTTATTTTTTAATTTTAAATATTATAATTATTATAATGTGGTGTTAAGGGTATGTTTTTAGTGTGTTGTGTCGAAGAAATCTTTTCATATTTTGATATTATTATTATTATTATCATTATTATTTATTGTGGCAAAGGTGTTAGGAAGAACAGAGGGGTATTGCAAGGGTTTAAGGAAGAATGAGTTCCATATAACATTTTCCAAGACAAAATTGAAGTCTTTTCTTCAAAAATGAGTGAATTTGCTATTACATTGTTGTGATAATCCTGCTATTGCAACTCTATGGGAATCTAAAATAGTCAGAATAACTTGATTGTGTGGTTTTCTTGGCTTCAAAGGATCACCATGCATGAAAATTTTCAGGAGTGTTCCCACATGGTAGCTTTTGGACATTCTAGAATGCAAAATCCAATGTCTGGTTTGTAAGACTCTGATAATGTTCTTCAATATAACAAGTGAGGTAAAAGTGATGTCAAAAGAGGAAACAAAAGCACAATGATAAGTATAATCCCAAGAAGAATGGCATAACAAGTCCACTTTCTTGAGCTTTTTTGGTGCTCTCTGGCTTCCTGAAGTTGCTCTGTGCCTTTTCTCACAAAAGAACTTGCACGAGCCACATGACTCTCAATGGTATTTAGTTGTTGACCCTGAGACTCTACAAGAGCTGCCATGTCCAAAAACACCTGATGCAACTCAATCAAGTTCTTCTCTATCTCCTTAACAGAATCATGTCTCTCTTGAATCTCTGATATGGTGTCCATTATCTGACCCCTCCCTTGTTCTTGAATCGCCCTTTGAAGAAAACTCTCACTTTCTCCACTTGATATCAAGTTCTCTATGGTATCTTCATCAGCTTTCTCTCCTGTTATGGTGAAGTATCTGCGTTCCACAGTTTCCTTGTACTCATTCTGCATTCTGGCTCTCAACCCTTGAAAATCATCCATCATATCCTTCAATTTCTTCCCTAAGCCACCAACCACAGAGGTTCTAGTTCGATCTGTTGAGGAACCTGGACCACACCCTGGAAGGTTTCTGTTGGCTGCATTGGAACGTTCTAAAGATTCAAGCTTGCCCTTTATGATCTTAACCCGTTTGAGGACCTGTTGAACATCTTGGTCCATTTTGGCTCGAAGATCTTTCATGGTTTTAGCATTGTGAACAATCTTGCTCTCTTCATTGGACTCTTGCAATTTTCTGTACAACTTCTCAACTAATCTCATGTCTTCCTTCACATTTTCCACCTCATCGAAGAACTTATCCAGGTTCACATTTTCCTTCCCAGCTTCCACATCATTCATCTGAGGTTGTTCATTCAGGTCACTAAATTTTCTAAAGGAGCTTGAGAACAGATCATTCATTTTTGAAGAAAATGACTACCAAATCTTCTTTCTATTTCTTTTCCTTTTCTTGTGTTAATTGATTTATTGTGTTGTTGATAAACCAAGTAACAAAAAGATCAAAAGAACATAAATGGTTTGATCTAACACAATGATATGTGTTTGTTCACTTCTGAATTGGTTGTGTCCCTTTCAATATCCCCCTGTGAATTATGATCGTTTTCGAACAGGGAGAAGATTGAAGGTGACAAAGGGCACAAGGAACCGATTGTCACCAACATAAGTGTTTGAGACGAAAATCCTTTTTCTTTTACTTGGGATGAAGGTGTTAGAGGTGCATAATTAATGTGAAATGAGGACCAACCAAATTAACTTGATGCTAATCATAGAAAAGATGTTTACAAGTTGAATATACCAAAGGTTAATTACTAGAAGATTAACAAATGGCAATGCGGTTTTTTCTGATAATATTTTCTTTTGTTTTTTCAACTCACCCATTTTAGTATTTTGTTTTGTAAGGGTATTCTTTAGTTGAAATTTTTAAATTTCCTCAAAACTCGAATATATGATGTTCTTACACAAAAAATATAGTAAGCAACATACAATATTACAATATACAGGAAACTTGAATAGTCGAGTCATTTTGTTATTAATTTTTAAACATAAAGTAATGTATCTAGTGTTAAACCTAATAATGTAAAGTAAAATTATAAACATGCATTTTTAATTTTTTTTTCTTTTGTAACAAACATTTATCAATACTTTAATGTAAATAAACATTTAAGTCTTGATGCGATAAACCTTTATATTTATTTTATCATGTTTCTCGTTAAATTCTTTTATTAATCGTAAAACAGGTGCATGGAAAGTTGGAAAAGGGTGATTGGATTAAATCTGTTCAAAGTTAGATTGACTTTGTAGATTTTAACTAGTTTTGAAAACTCTGTTAACTTTATAGTTTCAAACTACAGCCTAAACTGTTATCACGTTTGAAATGTTAATTAAAATATGAAATCTAAAGCAAACTACTAGATTGAGAAAAAAATGATGAAAAAACTGAAACAACAACTACAATTTGAACATGAGGGTATTAAATATTAAAATAAGACGAGGGATGGGTGCTATCATTAGTTGTATACACAGCAACGAAGTTGCTTGCTGAAAACTTGTAAATATTGTGCTCCCAAATTCGAATCAAGAGGAACAACGCACGGATACTAGAAAGTATAAACATATTACAGACTAAGAATAAATTGGGAGAATAAATTGGGAGAATAAATTGGGAGAACAAATTAGGCATAGTTACATTTCCAACGTTGTTGAAATCAGGTGGCACGGTGAGCTCTCAAAAGAAACTAAACAGCTTCAACCTACTACCCCAATTCAGCTGCATTTCATAGTTTTCCATTTCCTACACAAACCACTAAGATGCCCACTTATATTACCAGAATATATTGGTTTCTCACCATTTTTTCCTACCCCTCTTTATGTACAAACATGAAAAAGCAAGAAGCCGAAGTGGATAAAATGTACAGCAAAATCTTTCCCCACTTCAATATAGCTTTGCAAGAACTTATCAATATGGCCAGAGCCAATATGATTTTCACACATTCATGGACAAAGATTGGCCATGTTCCTATCAGTACTATGACTACTACTGCCATGGGTAACACCATTGCTAAGTTTATCTTCCCTCATTGCATCTCCTACCAGCTGTGACTGACTTCCTGCAGAATCTCCAGTACCGGAGTTCACAGTCTGCTGCTTCAGATATCTCTCAGTGGCAGCATCATGAAGCAACTTCATCATGCCACCAGAATCTGAACCAGGTGACAATTCTTCTTCTCGCTCTGGCTGGATATTGAGGTCAATTTGGCCTTTGAATGGTGAAGCAGATGATTTTATTCTATTAGGATCATCATCAGAACCATCATTACCCTCTCTGTTCTGGTTTGGGCTGCTATCACCTGTGTTACTACAGGGTAATGAATCTTCGTCAAGCAAAATTTCAGACGAAGGTAGAGGTTGAGGATGTTGTTGCTGTTGTTTTTTGCGAGTTGTCTCTGCTTCCTTTTCGGATTGCTTCTTCTCACGCCGTAACATAAGGGTATGGAAACGTCGCTTCACTGTTAAGCATACATTACATGTGCATGTCTGTTTATGCTTGGGGCCCTTTCCACTGGGAGGTTGAATGCAAACAATGCAAGAACAGCCAGGTCTATGGCGTGGGTGCTTAGTTGTGGCCTGGGCTGACGCTGGGAGTGCCTCACCCTCTCCCAGGATAGCTAAATTTGCGAGGGTGTCAAGTCCCTCCAAAGCTTCAGCATTATCAGGATCCTGTTTGGTGGCCTTCATTCTCTTGGGAACAGCTGCCAAACAAATGCATTTAACACCATAGTTTCCATGCTCTATATTTACAATTCGTTCTACAAAAGATTACATCATACGTGACAAGGGATCTGAAAAATTTGCTCTGAGTGAAGCAATGAAACTACTCAAACCTGAATTACACGGAGGTAGCAAATTCTCAAGTTGTTCTGCTGTCAGCTCTTGTGCAGCTGAACAAGAAGATCTAGCAGCATAGAGAATTTAATAAATAAAGATAATGCTCTTACATATTGGATATATAATAATAGGTTATAAAGTTTGGGCAATGATTCAGCAGGACAGCCTTGTTAGATTGATAAATTAATCACGCACTTGTGTGATCGAACATGAACTAAGTTGAGGGAAGAGGGTGAAAATAAACGTTGTATGTTGGCATGATGCATGGTATGGTGGTGTCAATTTTTCAACCCCTCTTCTCTCACTTATATTTTCTATCTCCAGTCAACTATGTCCCATGGGAAAGGATGCTAAGTGTTGTATAATAAATTAAAACAGATAAATACATCTTAAATAACAAACCTTCTTACCTAATTTGATATGATGGAAAGGGAGAGAATGAAGAAGGAAAGAAAGAAAAAAGAGGTAAGAAATGAGTGGAAATGAAAGTGGTCCACATTTAGAATAAACAAAGAGAAATGAGAAGGAAGTATTTTATTATAGTATTATTTTATATGATTTTATATTATTATTATTATTTTATTCACTTATTATATTTAAAAATTGAAAATAAAAAAAAACTAACCACATAATTATCTATGCCACCCCCATAATCGATTATAGGGGATTTTAACGTGACATATGATAAAAAAAATACAACATGATTGATTATGTTATTTCAACTTCCATCTCATTTCATTTCACATTTGTATGAAAAAATTCTAACTTTTCCCTGATTTGCCAACTTTCCACTCTTTTCCACCGTTATTTAGCCTTCATTTGCATCTCAGAAAGTCAGAGTGCAAAGATGAAAAGAGAAAGAAAGTGAGGTGTACCCCACGTGAACGATGCATGTCATAGCCTTTTCACTTGAATTCAAAATAAATATTATGAAAGGGATGTACATGTTAGCTAGATGTCTCTAAGGTTCAGAAAGACACCCTCTTAAACATCACAGATCACTTTCGGCTAACATATGAAATACATTCTTATTCAATCGGGAACGCTTGTAAATTTCAAGTGTATTTACAGGTCAGAAAAAAAATGCAAATGATAACGTGGTAGACCAAAAACGCCAATGAGAATTAAGACAATAGATCACTCTTGGTACCTTTCTGGATCCCATGAATTATCAGAACACGTCCATTTTGATGGAAGAAGCGCACTAGCTGGTAATTTGCGCCACTTGAGACAATCTTCGCATTGAGCCCACTGGATCTTTTCACTGGGACAAATATAGACCATTGCTGGCAATTAATTATGTGGTTAAACAAAGTAAAAATATTACCTAGTCAAAATGGGAAATTAAAGTGTTTCTTGGGAACTTAATGACAAGACATGCACAACAATAAAATTTATACAAAACATCCCCCCCCAAAATATTTGAGCATCAGATCAAGAGAAAATGAAAGGTGAGGATGAGGAGTACTCTTGGAGTCACTTGATCCATCCTCTCTCTCCCTCTCTATATATAAAGGATATATCAACTGCTACGTAAAAATTTAAATGAAAATCCAAGACATAAAGAAGGTGATCAAATATTATTAAGGATAAGTAATTTACCCCACATTATCACTGGTAAAAATTGTTGGCTTCCCAAGCACTGGAGCTTCCTGTAAAATTATTTTCAGCATAAAGGTTTCCACAATACATGATAATTTCCAGAACTCCTTCAATCAGATAAAGCACCAAGAAAGATGACCATTAGGTAGACAATAAAATTGCAATCCAACATTGGATGCACAACTCTAGAGACTCTGACTTCAGCTTTTAAGCCTGAGATGTGTTTAGTTCAAGAGGTGGATGATGAGGAAGAAGATAGATGTGAGAATTTGAAGATTTAGCATACAACATCCCCAACTAAGACCAGTTGAGAATCATTAGTCCTCCTTTCCCTTTATACACAGCCAATGACTATTAAACTTCAGTATTTTCTACTCACAAATCTTACAATACATTGACTATATTTCAAATAAGATTACATAATGGATTAACTATTTTGCCAGCAGATGGACACGTCAGAACTATCATTTGGTTAGTTTATGTGGCTATTTTGAAATGAAAATTTAATATCATTTTTTATTGGAGTATTAAAACATTGAATGAGAGGATATAGGTCATTGCATCACAAAGAATAAAAACATCAGCAATCCATAACCCTTTATGAAGCAAGAATAAAGGTACCTCGTATTCCTCAAATTCAAAACCTTCAATCACAACAATGCTCGGAATGTGGCTAGGAGGAGGGCGGAGAAGACCTTGAGCTTCTTGCCATGTAATCTTCAGCTCTATTAAATCCTCATTTTCAATTCTTAGTCGTTTACTCTTTGAGCCCAATAAGCCGCTCTTTCTTTTCCTAGATATTAATGATTTACTCCCCAGTGCTTCTTTTGCTATGTATCCTGACTTATCAACTTTAGACCATGAATTAGGATCAGCCAATTCAACCTAAAAGATAGGTGAAAAATGCAACCATGAGAATAATGTAAATACCAAACGTTATACAATGCAGTTAGTTGTTTGATACTAACTTCACCATGTGCAGAAAATCCATTTCCAGACTTATTGGTTTCATTGTCCTGCAAAAAGAAATATATGCGCACGACAGATGTAATTTGTAAGTATACAAGTTCAAAATTTCATCAAACTAGGTAAAAATATATAGAGGATTTGATAAAAATGCAAAATATGCAAACAAAAAATTGCACTATTAATTCAATTAATAAATTGTCCTTAATAAGAAAATATCCACGACTATAAGGTAAGCCATAGTAACCTATGCTGACTCCAGGCCCGGACAATATAAAAAATTGAAGTCCAATTATAGAGTAGAGCATGATAGAACCTTCAGACTGTATCCAAAATATCTTAATTAAGGAAAGTGCAGTGTTTGTACATATGTCTCCTGACTAATGTAGCATATATAGTTATCCATACAAGCATTCAGCTAATAACAGACTTAGTAGTAGGCAAAGCTTCAATCAATTGTATGTCTTATACTAAAAAACATAACTACACCTCAGAAAATTATACATTGCGGCTGTTAAAACAATTACCTGGTCAGATGGCGCAGCACTTGAAGCCTTTCTAAATCCCATAACCAACCTTCCCTCTGGCTCCAACCGGCTAAATGTTACTGAGGAAAACAACTCAGGTCAGCCATAAAACTAGAACTCAACTAGATGGTGGTACAGCACACTCAGAAAAGAAAGGAAAAAAAGACAATCACATGAGGCAGATAGATCCAAGACGGATTATACAAGGCAAGATCTTGAAGCATAATAATATATAAGTCCTGAATGCAAGCGTAACTGTTCTACTACTTTTATCAAATTTCAAATTTCTGCTTATGAAAAATAGCTCTATAAATGTCATAATATAAAATCACTATCTTTTCTAGCTTAAATAAAGTAAACTCCTGATTAGGTAGTTAGCCACAGGGACGAGAGTGGGTCAGAATGAGCAAAGAGGTACCTGTAAAAACTTACCAACAGGTTTTTATATTCGCAGATATCCATTAATATTTTCAAAAACTTAGAGAAAATACAAAATAAAAATCAATTAACAATTCTTCTGTAAAATTTAGACTCCCAATCGTGGCACATATCCCTATGAATTTATAACTTTAAAGAGTTGTAAAATGTCTAAAATTTAGTTTAATTATTCGGTCAATTCTCCTAAAATACAGTTTAAAGGTACGCAAATTTACATTCTTTTTCTCCCATAATATAAATACATAAGGTTTGTCATACTTTTAAACAGAATAAAATAATTCAAATTATTTAAAAAATTATCTTTCTAAATATAAATTCAAATAAGACAACGGCACACCAAGGCATAAGTTCTCAATAAGCCAAAGATATCAATAATAGCACATATAAATAAATCCAAGTTGGTGGCTGTAGGATATCTACAGGGATCGGTAGTAAGTTATCCATCTCCTTCCCGTTTCCAAGCAGGGTAGACAAAAAACTAATTTAAATTGCCTGCAGATACCCATTTAAATATCTGTTTCTTATTTGTGATGGATTTTATCTGCAGGGACACATTTGTTTTGCTATCAGAGGGTTTGGACTTGTACAAACAGTAGTAGTACTTGACCTAATTATTAGTACGACTAGCTTTAGGTATTTAGCAAATTACATTTCAATGTATTCCATACAGTTATTTGTCATCTTTGTCACTCTTCTTTTTCTTTCTAAACACTTAACCCATAATTCCTAACAATGGGCACAGAGAGGTACGTGCAAATATAACTCATGAGGCTAAAGTTTCGTTTAAAAAGAAATGAACAAGAAGAAAATTCTATATTTTCCAATACACAAATCACCTTCGTGACAATGTCTTACCAGTGTCACCAGCCTGTAACTGCATGGACTGTATGCATGGAGTGACACCCTCTAAAACATACATTCTGCTGTTATTGTTTGGCCAGAAGCGAAATTGAAATATCCACTCCTTTCCTTTTGCATCAAGGATTTTAAGCGGCAATCCTTCAGGCTGAGAAATTGGTGGGAAGTAGGTCTGTCTCATGGAACAGAATATAATGTTATATAACCCTTGATAGAATATTCATGAAAAAATAATAGATGACCACGCCAATAAGAAACAAATTATTACTGCAAATACCTAAAACCAATTTCACACCTTCACAGCAATCCAAAATAATACAGATGACTAACTCTAATCTCCAGTTAATTGAAACTAAACTTGACCAACATCAAGTACATAAAGATTGCATTCCATTATATTATTTATCAGGGGACAGTTGAATTAACATGCTTATGAAAAGCCTAGTCTTGATATTCATAAAATTTAAAAGGGCGGCTTGGAAACTAAGAAAAAACCAGGTAAACCTAAAGCCTTTTCATCATACCTTTCTAGAGTTTTCCTCAAGTTGTCAGGCAATTCTCCCAGCCTGGCATTTTGAGTGAGGACTACAAAATCCTTTTCACAGTACTCAAAATGCCTATCAGTGACCTTTCTTTCTTCAGCTCCATCTACTAAATCAAACTCTTCATACATTCTACTATCTACTTCATGGAAGAACCTAAAATCGGCCTACACATTTTGTTAGCCTATTTAAGTCTTATATCACCAATAAATCCCTTTTTCAGTATTGCATTCACCAATCATAACTAAGGTGAACTAGTCTAATATATCAATAATTTTTAATTGTCAACATAGTCAACACTAAAATCTTCCCTCCAATCAACTGGTTATAAAACGTGTGATGAACCATGATAGGCCCTCAAATAATCTTCCTAAACACCAAAATTTCATTTAAGCAAGCAATTTAGGGGCATCGTCCCATTCTTTAGTCAGTTTCTAAGGCATGGACATGTTTTCCCACATTGATATTTTCTTGGTTCCTACTCTTGGTTCTGAAAAGTCACTGATCCTGATCACAAGTATTCAGCTCACCCTTCTAGTTTACTATATGCATTCCAGAGAAATATGAAGGAGGTTAATAATATTACAAATTACAATTAATGGTCAAAACAAAACAATAAATTATGGTATGCAAGCATTTCACAAGACAGACAGTCAATTGTTAATTATTATAACTGCTAAATTATAAATTCAGTTTACTGTGAACATAAAGCATCTACGGAACTTATATTCAAACCAAAAATACTATCCCATGAGAAGCTTGAAGAATCTCAAGACCAACCTCAGCACACTTTTTGGGTAGGACTAAACGTCCAATTCGTCCAGCATCACTTGCACTCAAGGTTTTTTGAAACAAGGGAGTAATTACAGAATTTGAACTGTGATAGAGTTAAGATACTGTAGCTTCCAGTATGGCAATAGACATAATTGGAAATCAAAGTGCATTAAAATAGTAATTATCTAAACCAACACCACAATTATGTGATTTGAAGGATACTCTATGGATATTTGTTGTAGTTCTAGATCAGTACACCTGGGCCAGTACCGTGGCAGTAACTGGTTTCTTCCTCGGGCATCTGCTCGAGGCCGCCCATTGCGAACCTGAGCCTCACCTGATGAGTCAGGTGCTAAATGCATAGTGCCATTAAATTGCTTTCCTGGAGGTGGTGGAGTCTGTTGAGGGTGACTTCCAGTTACCCCAAGTTGACCATTTCTTTCGTTTTGGCATGAATTAGATACAGGCAAACCAAATGGTTGAGGAGATGACTCTTCCTTCATAGAAGAAGGCTGCTGACACATATTTAAACATGAACTTGCTTTGTCCTCATTCCTCATTCCTGCAATATAATGAAGAATCAAGTTATACATTCAACTTCAAGTCATTAAGAGATCATTCCACCTTCTAAACCAGATAACAGAAAATCTAGAAAGTTCAGAAATGTCAAAGCTTGCATTACCATTCATATGCTTCATCTCTCGTGGGCAAATGGTGACATTCCAATGAACTGGTAATCCAGGAAAATCCTCACTTTTCTTTTCCAAAGCTGAGGCAGGTAACCTTTCATTGCAATACATTTTGTCAAAGCTACTGGATAATTCAGCTAAAGAAGGAACATCTGAGATCAGGTCGGATGAAGAAGCAGAATTGAACAGACTGGGCGCTTGCTTCCAGGGTACAGGACCTGATCCAGCCAACTGATTCCAACCTTTAGCAGATAGATCTCTAAGTCTATCCGATAAACGATTTTGAAGGGAAAAAGATTGTGGCCATGGCAGGTTAGAAGGCTGAGAAACAGATAACAGAATAGAATTACTATGCCAAAACTGTTTCATTCAATGATCCAAACAGGACATAAAAATAAGATATTGTCTAAGCATCATCTTTCAGCAATGAATTCAGCTTGATTGCTCGCCTCGGACTTTAAGATTTAAAGGAATAAGCCAGTAGTAACAAAAGAGCATTATCAACTAAGAGAGGACATGTGTAAACCCTGGGTAGAAAAACAAAGGCAAACCCTGACTAGTTTGATATTCATAAAGTTAGACATCCCAAAAGAAACAAAACCAAGAGAGGTAACCAAAACCGATGTGGAAAGAAAGAGAGCGGACAATTTAATACAAGAGCAGTGTCAAAAAAATGTCTCAACGATATATAGCAGGTTTGTCTGGCCATAATTTACTAGGAAGAGCAGCAAAGGAAAATTGAAGTAATTATCTAAAACAGTATCAGATGTGACATTCCTTATAATTGATTCTATCGAATTTTTTGTGTGACTATAAATGCCAAAATGAAATAAGAATTCCAGCTTCAACATTTTTCAATTTCGTCACACTTCTTGATGAACTGGTCTTTTCCAGATTTACTTTGAAAGAACATGTATTATTTCAACCAAAAATCTTTACCTTATTTGTCCATTGACAATGAAATGACAACTTCAATAGTTCATTTCACCAGAAATAGAGAAAAAACAAAGACGGCATCAATAAAACCCATAGGATACTCATGCATGCAATACAAACCACATAAGTCAATCCCAAACAGGGGAGGGGAAGGAATAATGTCCAATCAGTAAAGAAACTTACCATAATAATATTTTTGCGGGCACATGTATAACATTCAATTCCTCCAGGATCCAACAACATGAAGGAATGACTTGAAACAATACATCCACAATGAATTCTCTGAAAAGAATGATTAATCATCAGTTAAAACTACGTAATTCTAACTCAGTTTCGGGAATCAATGTAAAACCCTTTGCATCAAACACAGTAAGAGGAATACTATAAAGCATTCAAGTAACATTAACCAGCAATTACGACTACATAATTCAAACTCAGCTTTGGAAACCTATGTAACATCCTTTGCATTGACCATAGTAACAGTAACAATAATAAAGCATTTCAAAGAACCATAAAAAAGATTTGACTCACCTTTCTACAAGTCTCACAACTCCTCCAACCAGAAGCATTTGAGTGAAAAATTTCACAGAACTTCCCGTCTTCAAAAGCAGAGCTAAGTATCACAGAACAACCAAATTTTACTAAAAGAATAGCACATATGCATCATGCAAGAGAACAATATCAAAACACATGATGAGCAACAAGCACAATTATTTACATATAGCCAACTAAATTCTTGAACAACACGTTTCTTATCAAGTACAAAAGACAAAATGATGTTATATATGTGCTCTTTCTACAATAAAGAAAGAGTGAAAACAAATGTTTATGCAATCAGAAAGGTCAACCTCCGATATTGAACCTATTAAAACCTCTTATGGCAGAAATAACAAAAGTCTTTTGACCAGATAACACATAGAATGTAAATCATCCATGCAGTTAGTACACAAACCAACCACAGGTATAAAAATACAAATAATTTAGAGAATCACATTAACTAAAGAATGTGGGATGAACAGGGAAGAATCTGATTGAAGATAAGCATTCAGACAGAATAAGTTAATCACATTAACTACAGATACACAACTGCTTTCAGATGAATATAGAAAACAATATATCAGAGCCACCCTAACAAGAGAAGAAAATGTTAAACTCAAACTACGCATTTGAAAAGTAGACACAAATTGAAAAGAGAAATATTCATGTAAACAATAATGACTTCAAAAACCATAACTAGAAAAAAAACAAAGAATAACCTCGATCACAGAACATCTACTGAAGCAACAAAAAAACACAGTCATGATTCATTAGTAAGGAAGGAGATCTACAACTATAGAAGAAAAAAGGAATTGTCCATCTAATATTAAACTTTAGTTCAATGCGGCCAATCCTAATATCTCACTCAAAGTAATTCCTGATTCCTAAGGCGAGAACAATTTTTTTCTAAATAAATGTTGCCCAAAAACACAATTAGGTAATAGTTTCTTTAACTTCCCTCCCTCTCTTAGAAGAGACAATTTCTCCATGCTAAAATGTAGATATTAAGTAATAGCACTTGAGTTACAGCAAATAGCACATCGTGAGTACTTTGAAAAATACAACACTAATTTAAATACTTTTGGCATATTAAATATAATTCAAAATGACAATAATGAGTAAATAAACTGCTAATGTATACTTAAAACTAAACTCTCAATGAAAAATTTACTAGTACAACTCCAGAAATAATCAAATTCTAAATGACAAACCATAAAACCTAATATTAAACATTTTAAATAATATCATTACTATTCATCGAAAAAAAAAAATCAACTTTAAAGGAGTTCAACGTCTTGGCATAGACCTTCATTGACTACAACAACCCACCATTTTCCTGATAGGTACAATTGGTCACATGGAGCAATCATCACTTTCGAGCTCTACCGAAAACCAAACTTCAGTAAAACAATTTAAAGCAATGCACTTTTAAAAAGTTTCTATTCTCAAGATTTCTTAGGTCCTCCACCACCCCTTTTAATAGGACCACCTCTCATTTGATCCACTCTCTCGTCGGAGACTCTAGTGATCTCCTTATCAATAGACAAAATCACAGTGCAAAGTTTCCACTATAATCTCCTCAATAAGTACATATGGTCAACATAGAAAGAAAAAACACCAGAACTAAGAAACTTTTCACAGTACAGTAGTACACTTATAGGCTAGCACGAAGACCAGTTGCATGTGCCATATCTCAGTATTAATAATTATGTCAACAATGCCCACACTTAAACAAATACACTAAGCAGAGGAGCTCATACAAAATTTCTGTTCTAGATGAAACATCGACAAGAAACAGCAACGAATCCATAATCATAACTACATAACATGAAAGCACCAAACCCGTCGCTATGCCTAACTTAGTTCCAAATTTAAAACACAACAGAATTAGAAAAGCACTAATTACATCTCCGACAGCAATAACTGTATGAAGTAGTGAAATCAAAGAGGTGCGTTGAACCCATACCACCGAATCCCCAAAGAAAAAGAGAGAGACTGCCATTTACTTCAAAATCGTCGTAAGTTTATAAAAAAAAAAAAAAAAACGAATTCACATCACAAGCCTAATTACTCAATACCCTCCAAAAAATAATTTCCTTTTTTTTAAACAACATAATAAAGCAGTAAACTTTATCCAAATTTGCAGGAGGAATGCCCAAACCTAGAAACCTCAGCTAACTGATAATAATCCCAATCTCTTTAACTACTGCCACGTGTAACTTGCTCCAAAATCCAAATTCAAAAAAATAAACAGAAACACAGAAATAAAAAATAATAATTTTTAAAAAATAAAAGAAGAAACAAATAGGAATTTTGGTTTCGTAAAAAAATTCAAACAGAACACTGTGTGAGTCAACAAAACAGTGAAGCGGTAAAATTACTAACCCGCATCGATCACAGAGCTCGGCTAGCTCTCCGCTACGGAGCCTCCAACCTTTCTTAGGTCTTTCGGGCCTCAATTCCTTGCAGTCAGAATTAAAGCACAGCTTGGACGAAGAAGAAGAAGCCGAAGCCATGGCGGCTCTGAACCCCAACAAATCCACAACCGCAACGGTTTGTGCGGCCTGATCTGCAATCAGAGAGATGAAAGGAAGGAGAGAGAAAAGGAAGAGGGTTTTAGAGAGAGAAAGTGGAGGAGAAGGCGTGAGTAGTAGTGAGTGTTTTTTAAGTGAGAGAAAGTGTAAAAACGGGGTTTTTTAAAAAGTAGTAGTTGTTGTACCACCACTGTTCATTCGGCGTCGTCGTTTCTCTCTCCCTCTCTCTCTCTCTCTCTCTCACTCTCCACGGACAAAATGGGAAAACTTTGTTCTCTCTCTTCTAACTATATATATG
>Ga0123341_1002350_pt1 | contig 15505 bp, 10 predicted proteins | sample Turbeapinknodule_FD_89959 | JGI IMG/M metagenome (GOLD analysis project Ga0123341, IMG submission 89959) | Root nodule microbial communities of legume samples collected from Mexico - Turtle bean Mexico pink nodule | ecosystem: Host-associated > Plants > Roots > Nodule | place: Mexico: Nepantla... | reverse complement strand
GTGAGTTCTTGAACATAGAACCTTGATCCAATTCTATTTTAAAGTGCCTATCTCATATCCAACTCAAGATGATTCCTAAGAATGTCAAGAATCATTCATATTGTGCTATTGGAATCATATCATCCTTTGTATCTTCGAAGTAACGAAGCGTGGAAGACGGGGTGGATCTTCGAATTCGTTGGCAGTCGGAGTTCATATGCCACCACGCCGATACGGTGAAGGATTTCAAACGGGTCAGAGTAGCGCAGCGCAAGCTTACGTAAAACGCGACGTTCCACGGATTGTTGACGATACGGTTGGAGACGGAGCCAAACCCATTTGCCGACATTGAAGGACATGTCCGAGAAGTGTCAGTCAGTGTTGTCCCGCATGCGTGGGCGTGCGCACTGGAGATGCTTCTTCAATTCGTGTAAGATGACGATGTGTTGGTGGAGGAGCTCGGTCACGGTGGTCCCGGAGGTCCCGGAGCGTGGGGTATGGAGCAAATCCAAAGTGAATGGTGGTGGACGGCCTTAAAGCGTCGTGAAGGGTGCTGTGCCTATGGCTGAATGATGGGATGTGTTGTACCATAGTTCCGCAAGGTGAAGGAAGCGATACCACGAGGTCGGGTGGTCACTGGTAAAACAATGAAGGTATGCTTATAAGCCTTTGTTTATCACTTCTGTTTGGCCATCTGTCTGGGGTGGTATGATGAACTGAACTTGAGGGTTGTGCCTTGTCCTTGAAACAGGGTTTTCTAGAAGTTGCTAATGAAAATAGGGTCTCGGTCAAACACGATGGATTTGGGAATCCCATGAAGGCGGCATATTTCACTCGAGAATCGTCGCGCAATACTCTGAGTTGTGTAGTTGGTTGGAAGCACAAGAAAGTGGGCGTATTTAGTGAGTCGGTCACAGATGACCCAAATGACGGTGTGCCCCGCGGATGAAGGTAGGTGTGTAATAAAATCCATGGATAAGTCTTCCCACACTTGATCTAGTATTGGTAGAGGTTGTATTAACCCCTGACTTTTCTTTGGCAGGTACTTGTTGCGTTGACATGGAGAGCACTGTTGTATGAAGGTTTTAACGTCCCTCGTCCATCCTGACCAGTAGAAGGAGGCGGCCACTCATGCCAATGTGGGTTTTAAACCTGAGTGACCTGCAGTGGGAGATTCGTGGCATTCTCGGAGGACCCGTATGCGAAAATTGTTGGCCTCTGGAAGAAAAATTTTGTTGCAAAAAAATAACATTCCTTTGCATGTGTGGAATAGGGATGGTGAAGGTTGGTTGTGAGTGTACTGTTGTATTATTTGGAGGTCGTCACCGGTGGCGAAGTAATGTTGGAGGGTTTGGAAGATGGTCGACATGGGAGAAGAGATGGACAAAAACACTGATTTGGGTGTCGATTCTTGGCGGGAAAGGGCATCAGCTATGACATTTGTTTTTCCAGGTTAGTATACTATCTTAAAATCATATCCTTGTAACTTGGCAGTCCACTTTTGTTGTTCTGGGGTTTGGATTGTTTGGGATAACAGGGTGTTGAGGCTTTTTTGGTCTGAGAAAATGGTGAAATGTGTGCCAAGTAAATACTATCGCCACTTTTTTATTGCTTTTGTAATGGCATGCATTTCTCGGACATAAAATGATGCGGATTGGAGGCAGGGACACATTTTTTTGCTGAAGAAAGTTATGGGATGGTTGGCTTGGCTGAGGATGGCCCCTACGGCTATAACAGAGGCGTCTGTTTCCACGGTGAAAGGTTGTTGGAAGTCTGGAAGGCGTAGTGTAGGAATTTTTTCCATATGTGCTTGTAATATTTGAAAGGCCTCTTGTGTCGCTGATGTCCATGTAAACTGTTTGTGTTGTAATAAATCGGTGAGCGGAGAGGCGAGAGTGGCGTAGTGGTGAACGAATTTTCTATAAAATCCCATGAGGCCGAGGAAAGCACGTAAATCCGTGAGTGAACGTAGTTGTGGCCAACTTGGGATTGCTTGAATTTTTCTGGGTCTGGTGTGACACTTATAGATGAAATAAGGTGGCCCAAATAGCTAACTTGGGTGGTAGCGAAACTGCATTTAGATAGCTTAGCAAAGAAATGATGTTGTGCCAATAATTGCAAAATAAGCTCTAAATGAGTTAGGTGGTCCTAGACTAAAATATCATTAAAAAAAACAAGAACAAATCGTCTGAGATAAGGCCTTAGTAGATCATTCATTGTTGCTTGAAAAGTTGATGGTGCATTTGTCAAGCCGAAAGGCATCACTAGGAATTCATAGTGGCCATTCATTGTTCTAAAAGCTATTTTGTGAGTATCTGTGGGAGTGAGGCGAATTTGGTGGTATCAAGAGTATAAGTCAATCTTAGTGAAAACAGTAGTTGAACCCAATTCATCTAGAAATTCATCAATGGTGGGAATGGGGAAGCGGTCACGGATTGTGGCTGCATTTAAGGCTTTGTAGTCTATACAAAAACGCCATGTACCGTCTTTTTTTTAATCAAAAGAATTGGGGAGGAGAAAGAGCTAGTGCTTGGTTTGATAATACCTTCGTGAAGCATTGTTTGAATAAGGGTAGAGCTGATGAATTTTTGTGAGTGAGGGTAGCGATATGGTTTAACATTAATGGGTGATGTGTGAGAGAGGAGCGGTATGTGGTGGTTATAGGGTCGTGGAGGTGGTAGGCCTTGAGGAATTTGAAAAATGGTTTGATGTTGAAGAATGATGGATTGTATTGAAAATGGCAGAGAGAATAACTGAGAGGATGGAGTCTGTATGCTAATTTCTAGAGGGAGGGTGGAATCTGATGGTGTGTCAATGGATAAAAGATGGAGGGATGCCATGGCTTTTGTGGAAAGGAGTTGGCATAACTGATGATTGGTAGTTAGGGTTGGTGTGGTGGGTGTGTTGGCTTTTAGAGTGATCTGTTGGTTGAGATGGGTGAAGGCTATGTTGGGGATAGAGAAATCAGTTGTAATTGGGCCTAAAGTGCGCAACCAATTGATCCCTAAAACGACATCTGCTCCTTCTATGGGAAGGAGGTAAAGAGAAATTGTGAAGGTAGTGTTTTGGAGAGTGATATTAACTGAGGGATAAATGCCCTAACACGTGATAAAAGCTCCATTTCCAACCATGACGGTAAATGGGGGACTGGGTGAGATGGGTAGATGAAGGTGATGAGCAATGCAAGGCTATAAAATATTGTGGGAGCTACTAGAGTCTATTAGGACTGTGACTGGGAGGTTGTGGATGAGACCCATGAATTTAAGGGTTTGTGGTGAGAGGGTACCGTTTAGAGCATGGGGTGAAAGGTGGAAATGGATCATGTCATCTGTAGGTGTGAGTTCTAGGGTTTCTTCAGTGGAGGCAGAGGGACAGTCAGGGTTGTCTAGGAGTAAAAGAAATTTGGAGCTAGAACATTTGTGGCCTGGGTAAAAAATTTCATCGCAGTTATAACATAGACCTAATGCTCTTCTTTCTTGAAGTTGTGCAACTGTGAGACATTTAATTAGTAAGGTAGGGGTGGGTCGTAGGTTATGGGGTACATCAGGGTGATTGAGATTAGTTTGGGTAATTGTTGTTGTTGGAGGAAGGTGTAGGTGGCGTAAGTTGTTGGTGGTGTGGTGCTGAAAATTTGTAAGGTTTGGTGAACGAAAGGGTTTAGGTTTGGAGTCTCTGATTTTGTCTTCGAAGAGTTTAGCAAGGCCAATAGCTTGGGAAATGGAGTAGGGATTAAGTATAGCAAGTTCCCTTCGGATTTCGGGATGGAGGCTTGAAGTGAAACAATTCAGAATTGTTTCTGGGGACAAACCCTGGACACAGTTACATATTTTTTAAAAGTGTGCCTGGTATTCTGAAACCGAAGAATGTTGGTGTAGTTTGAATAGTTCAGCTTGGTGGTTGGTATAGGAAGAGGGGCCAAAACGCAGCTCTAAGGCACGGGTAAAAGAGGGTCAATCTGCAAGAAGGTTGTTATGATGCATCCACTTAAACCAGCTAAGGGCATCCCCTTTCATGTGAAAAGGAATCATGGATAATTTTTGATATGGGGAAATTTGGTAGAATGTAAAATACTGTTCAACTTAGAATAACCAATCCAAGGGGTCTGGTCCTTCAAAGAAGGCTAATTGTAGTTTTGGTGGTCGTATGATGGGTGGAATATGTGGCTAGTCCTGTGTGGACATGTGTGGGGAAAAAGTAGGAGGGAAATTAGAGGAAACCTGATTTACCAAGGATGTGAGTATGGTTTGAAGGAACTCGTTGTTGGCCTCTATGTTGGTCTGCCTGGCTTTTGTGGTTTCCATTTGTGTTTGTATGGCTGAAAGACGTTCTTGGATGGTGAGGAGAATTTCCTCAAGGTCCTTAGGTTGGCGTGAGGGAGGCATGGTGGAGAGCAATGAAAGCACTAATGATAGATTACGGCTACTGTGCCTACTAAGAAAGATGTTAACTCTGAATATTCTACTCTAGGTTTAAGAAACTTTTCTCATGTCTTTTATTTACGTTTCTCATCACCTAAATAGGAGATGATGTGGGTTGATACAAGTCATTGGGCCCTAAAACTCTATAGCCAAAATTAGACATGACAATACTAATAATCTATTACATAACATAGTCTTTCATCCATAAGGGCTTCTACTTCTGTCGGATGGGCTTGCTGTCTTGGAGGCCCAATACTCTAACATATTGACACCTAAAAACAAAGTCTCAAATGAGCATTTTTCTTCAATTCTCTTTGAGATAGGAGGAAATGAGTCAAAAGGCATAGGTCAGGGATGAACTTGTGAGTTTTATTGATTTTGTACTTTAGTGAAAGTTAAATCAAGGGTTAGTTCTTTTTGTTTAATGATATGAATCTTCATTTGTTGTCATCCTTACTAGTGCAAAAATAACTTTAACATCAAGTACATCGTAGAAGGGATATAAAATGGGAAATAATGATAAAATTGTAATATTTAAATTATCATTTATAACAATTAAAAGGGAATTAACATAATATACTAACAATAACACTAGTTATTAAATGTAAACAATATAAAATTTGTGTTATTTTAATTTTAAATTTTTCAGGAAAGAATTTACATCGGTTATATAATACAATTAATTTAATAGTTTAGAGTCCTGATATAGGGATAACCGTGACGTGATTAGTGTCAGGTTATAACATCCCAATTGTCCACTTAAATAATGTTTAAATTGGCTTTGTGGGATCCATGCCACAGTGAAAGAATTCAAAATTTGTGTTGATTTTTGAGTTCTACAGGTTAAAGGGGCATTTGGTACAACAAGAAATTGAATTTCGCAACAGGCATGCATTTGGAGTGCTTTGAAGTGGTCTTTCCACATACAACGGGGTTCCATTTTCACAGGCGTTTGGAGTGCTCTATTGCAAGCATTTAAAGTGTGTTTTTGTAGGCATTTGAAGTGTCTTCACAAGGCATTTGGAGTGTGTTGTCCATTTCAGTCTCCCGCTCCCTCCCCTAATTCAGTTTTTGTATTTGTTTTTTAAAAGGCCCTTGGGCCCCACATCATCCACTCGACAATGTTCTTTGACAAAAATACCCTTTGCCCACCTTAACAGACCTTGCCACGTGGGGTTGTATGTAGGCGCAATTGCAAATCTGCAAATTGCGTTGTTTGTGAAACATTTTTCAATAGTTTATTTCATCTCTTCTTTCTCATTTTTCGTTTATTGTGTTGTGGTTTGTTGTTTCAGAGGTTCTTAGTGCTTGTTGTTGTTATCGTTAGTACTGGTAAAGCATGTTGGTGGTGGTTGTCGATCTGAACCTAGCTCCACTTCAAAGATGTCAATCCTTCGATATGTGAAGCACTGTGTGACTAGCAGGTCAACAAGAAGCCCTAGTTGTCAATGCAAGGCCACTGTCTTAGGACCCTACTGTGAGTTCGTCACTACAGCTTAAAACCCCATCACGAACGGGTTGTCACAACTTTTTTTATTTTTTATGTATTTTAAAAAAATTAATATTGATATTAAAATTAGTATTTGAAAAAAAAATATTAGAATTAAATTTCATATTATACTTAAAAAACTAAGATTGAAACATAAAATTAATATTAAAGTAAAACTAGTATTGATGTTTTAGATTAAATAAAATTTTAGTTAAATTAAATTGAGTAGAATTTTTGTAATTATTCTTAAATAAATTAATATGTAAAATAGGATTGAAATTTGAAGGAATGTAAATTAGACTTAAAAATTTAGTTCAAATATGAATACAGTTTTATTGATATTTTTCATTGTGAGTTATATATTCTTGATTGTTATATGTTTAATGTATTGATATTGATCTTAAGGGTGTTCGACTCTCGATACTGTGTATTTTATTAGAAGTTTAAATTTTAAGATTGTGTTGTCAACAAAAAAAAGTCTATTGTATCATGTATACTGCATTGAGTCAATCTTAGTTTTTCATTTGAGATTCAATATAAAGATTGAAAGTTATCTCCTATTTGAATTATTGATATGTTTTCTTATATACAAAAGCAAAAGAACAAAGTAATGATAATCATTATATTACACTCGAATTGTCCATTCGAAAATTTTAGGAAGATTAAACACATTTTCACAGTTCCTTAGTATGTATATTTAATCACATTACGTATGTTTCGTGAAATTTTGGTTTTTTACATTTTGTTTTAATCTTCAGATGAATATTTGATTGTGGTTTAATTAACCTTGTCACTTTCATTTCAAGTTATGTTAAGACTTGTACAAAATGCTGCGAAAATTTTGTGAAGTATAAATAATGCAAATTAAAATTTATGTACTAATAAAATGTAAAAAAAAATCTTCTTAAATAGGATAGGGTTACACCTTCTTAGGTTACATAGTAATGGATCAAAGTTAGATGAATGCAAGTCGAATCAATAGTGTCACTACTGCACAAATAGCTTTTAATAACAGTTAAAACCAACATTTAAAGACAGTTTTATAATCGTTGTTATAAGAAAAAAAAATCACAACACTTAAATCCAAACTTTCATAAATTTAGAAAAAAACAAGAAATGAAAACTCACTCCAAAATCGTCGTTAAATGTCTTTATGATTGGTTTTTGAACATGAATCGTCATTAAATGTGTTTCTGAATGGTTTTTAAAGACGACTCTAGGTCAAAACCTTCGTTAAGAGTACCATCAAGAAAGGATTTTGAAGATGATTTAGGCCATAATCATCATTAAAAATGCGAGATTTATTTTTTGTAATTTTTCTTATATTGTTATTCTTATCCCCTACATAATGTAAGAAATTTTTAGACAAAAGTATGCATTGTAATGAAATTTTGGATACATATAACATCATTTAAATATAAAAAAAAAGTACATATAACATCATAATTTAAACAAGAAATTGTATATGATAAAGTTCAACAGTAAACTTATAATGTCCTTCTAATCATTCATCTACCCTAAGGTGTTATACATTGATAAAAAATATTTTGACCATTTTGTCTTAACATACTTTAATGCTTCTGAGTCTAACAACTGTGGGTCATTGAAAAATTGTAACATTTTGAAAATTGTTTGAATTAGTCCATAATTGATAAAAACCAAATTTTAATTTCTTTGTGTACTGATGAATTACCTGATCCCAATCTATATCAATTATAGCTCACATAACGGTTGACATTCACTGCATCACATAGTAATTGCACTCATAATTTCCAGATTGCTTATTGCACTATAAGTCAAAATAAATGTTATTAAATGAATCAATGACACACATTGAAGTGAGTGAATAAATTTACTTTAAATACCTCCATCCAAGCAAGCTTTTTTGCTTTTGCATTTTCCCTCTCACTCAACATGTTATATCCAAAATAAGCACTAAAATAATAAGATTTCAAGTTACAACACATAACACTATGCAGTGTAGAAGTAATAATAGATGTTAAATGAAATTGTCTAACCTATCCATAGTGTGACTCAAATAGTTAGGAGGTTTCTTATGCAAGGAGAAAAACCATGCAAGCGTATGATCTTAAACAAATATGATAAGTAGTTGTCAATGATGCCTACATAAAAAAATTAGTTAGTCACTCTTATTTCAATAATTTAGTATAACTTATTTAATGAATATAAACTTACTTATGGATATACAAAACAATATAAATTTGTTTTCCTCTATTATTTAAGACAATGGTGACGTATGTTTGTGTTTTTTATTTTTGTTACCCTGTGATTGAATGAGTTGAGGGTCTAAAAATCCATATGTATCTTGGTTTCCCTCATTGAAGCATAATCCATAAATATACCTAAATTTCAATAATTTATTAATAATGTATAATAAATAAAGAGTATAAATGTTTTAATAATTGAACTTACATCATCTATAATTGCATAACTATTATGTTAATCTTCTGATCTCCATATGCAAGTTCTAACAAATCAGACATGTGAAAATACAATAGTACATTATTATACCTGCCAAAAACATTGGAAACCCATGGAACCTCTACAACAATTGTATCTAAATTCATAACAACTTCCACCAATGTTGCCAAAGGATCATCAATGGGGAATGTTTTCTTCATTTCCACAAGAAGTTTTTGCTTAGGTTCCTGCTACTCATCAACAAATAAATAATTAAATTAGTTACTATAAAACATATTACATATGTAATCATATAGTGCGAAGATATACCATAGATTCTTATATAGGTCTGATAAGATGTCTAGGCTAGACAATGAAGGTATGTAATGCTTCTGCTACAATTGTCACCTCTGATGTCGGCACATGAACTACAACATCACCATAAAGGACCTTTTTCACTATGACCTTTATCAAATTAGAAGAAAGATGCACAGTCTGTAACATTGTGACCCCTTCATAACACTTACCAAGGACCAAGAATTGGGAGGAAGAATCATAATCAACATACAACTCCCATTGATGGCATGTACACCTTTTGAAGATCTACATATAAATCTACGAGAGTGCCAATATTTTTCAGGAACTCCTATAAATTTTGCTTTTAACATGTACTCAGAACATAACTCAATAACTTCCTCTTATATGTATCTTTCAATAATGGAAGCTTCTAGACGACATTGACTCTTGACATATCCCTTCAAAATCTCCATGTATCATTCAACTGGATACATCCCTCGCATATAAATTGACCCACCCAATCTGATTTCAATTACAAGATGAACAACCAAATGCACCATGATATAAAAAAATGATGGAGGAAAAAACATCTAGAGTTGACACAAGATAACAATAATTTCTTCTTCAAGTTCATCCAACTTTTGAGGGTCAATCTCATTAATAAATATTGAATTGAAAACTGAACATAGTCGAGTTATTGTACGCCTAACATCTTTTGCTAAGATTTCACAAATAGCCACCAGTAGTAATTGTTACATTAGAATGTTACAATCATAAGAATTTAAGCCAATTAGTTTCAAATCATGAAATTTCAAAAGTACCTTAACACCTTTAAGACATTCACAAAAACTTGTTTTCTCCTTCTTCAACAAAATGTAACACGTTGCAGGCAAGTATGTACATTTACCAACTTCTCAAGGTGTTAATTTCTCTCATATATTCATCTCAATCAAATGCAAATGTTCATTCACACCATGCTTTATTTTGCCTTTAATGTTAAGAAGTATTCAGATTAAGTTGCCACACACATTATTTTTTTATGTGCATTACATCTATACAATATCTCACATCTAACTTACCCCAATATGGAAAATAAAAACTGATCGATCTTTTCTTCCATATTTTAGTCACAGTTTGCTTTTTCTTCATTTTTCCAAAAACCACATTAACATCTTTTACCTTTTCATAAATTTGGAGATCGAATAATGGAGGGAGAAAAATATTATTTTCTTGGTATTTGTTAAAATCTTTTTTCAATCTACGATACAGGTGATATTTGGTTAGAAATCTACAATGTCATCCTTCAATGTTTCAAGTGCTCATATGACGTGTTCTTTTCACATATTGGACAACTCTATGAGGTTTCAGACTATAAACTGACAAGTTTTTATAAGCGAGGAAGTTGATAGTAAAAAATAACATTTCATGCAATTGGAAAGATTCATTCTCAAATCAAACACATCAACCCCTTCATGCCACGATAATTTCAAATCTTCTATCAATGGATTAAGATAAACATCTAGGTCATTTCAAGGTTGTTTTGGAGCAAAGATCATCATAGATAACATCATGTATTTGCGATTCATACATAAAGCATGAGGTCAGTTGTAAATCACTAACAAAATGGGTCATGAACTATGATTACTAGTTAAAGTTTCAAAAGGATTCATTCCATCAGTAACCAATCAAGTCTTAAGTTTCTTAATTCTTTTCTAAATTCGGGAAATTCTTTATCAATCTTCTTCCATTGCAACGAATCACCTGGAGGAAGGAGTAGTGGATCACATTTTCTATTATTTGCAGGTCACCCAAGGCTTTTAACGTCGTCTGTATTTGCAATCAAACGCTTAAGGCTTGTAATTATTGGAAGATACCAAATGACCTTACCAGAAAGACCTTCCTTTGTGACTTCATCATTATATTCTGTTTGACCAACTTTAACCTTATAACGTGACAAGCCACATCTGGGACCTCTTAAATCTCCAAACTCATTTTTATATATAATACAAGAATAGGGACATGAATGTATTTTTTTTTTTTATATTCCATACCCATTGGACAAAGTAGCTTTTTTGCAACGTAATTTTAATTACATAATTTCCTTATGGAGTCATGTTCTTCAGTAATTGAAGTAATTGTTTAAAGCTATTGTCAGTCCATCCTTTAATTGTCTTCCAATTCATAAACTTTAACACTGCTAATAATTGTGTGAAGTTAGTTGAACCAAGAAACAAAGGAGTCTCTACATCATTAACATATTTTTTAACACCGCTTCAGTCAAAGATTATGCTTCCACATCATGAATCATGTCCTCTAATCTATCATCCATTGGAAAATCAACAAACTTTGAAGCTCTGCGCATACTTGGAAAGTGTAATAATTCACCATGCCACGTCCATGTTGTATAATTTTTAAAAAATTCATCACACAAAAGATGTCCTCTAATTTTGGAAACATTAAATATCCTTCCATTCAAATAATTCACACAAAGACACCTCATTCTTATTCTGTTATGATTACTAATGGCATTATGTTGTACAAACTGTATGAGTTCTTCCAAGCCTCTCTTGTATGCATCATCATGTTTAATACATACAAATACTATCTAATTTATTATAAAACTAAATAAAAATTGTTGTTGGGTTGAATTGCGTAGAGGTTGGAAATCGCCCCTGGGTGTGGCTAGCGCGGAGATCGCCGCTGTGAGTGAGGATGAATTCGGAGATTGGAGGTCGTGCTTGAGATTGAGAGGAGAAAGTTGTGCACGATTGATTTAGAGTGAGAGTGAGAAAGCTGAAGTGAGGGCGCACGAGATAAAAATGTGTTCCAAGAGGGAATTTCTCATGGACACCATTTTTAACAACAGTTTGTCAAACACTTTCGTGGATTTTATGGTAATTTTACGACTGTTTGCCAATAACCATTGTTATATCTCTTATCTGTCACTTTTAACGATGGTTTCTAAAACAACTGTGTTAAAAAGTTCAAATAATTATATAAATGCTATCGCCTTTTTTTTCACGACGACTTTGTGGTTTTGATATTTTATACTAGTGTGTGTATGAAAATGGCGTTAAAGAGTTTCTACAGTTTGCTCAACAAAATGGGAGAGATATTGATAGAGGATATTATAGTCCCTAATGCTGCCAAAATTTTTGTGAAGTATAAATATTGCATATTAAATTACATACTAATGAATCGTAAAAAGAAAGTGAATCTTCTTGAATGGGACGGGGTTAGACGTTTCTTTTTAAAAGGGGATGTATGCATGCATAAACCAAGTTCTTATATTAGGTATTAATGGATCAAAGTTGGAGGAATGCAAGTCAAATAAATGAATTATGTGTATGAATGATATTGAAGAGTTTCTACAATTTGCTAAACGAAATAGGGGAGATATTAATGGAAGATAATATTGTCCCTATGCTAACTATTTGAATGTGAGACGACTATAAATTCAATTGATACAAAAACATCTTCTTTGAGATAGTTTCTTAAAGAGTTATACAATGTGAACCTCTGGCATGGTGTAGTTGTAGACCTTTAAATTGTATATCAATTTCAATAATTTAATATTCATCATGAGGATCACAAGGAGGACATAATTTGTGATATTCGACAAGACAGTTTCCAACAATTGTATATACTCATTGTACAAGTTTATTCAAAAAATTGTGTAACTAGTTGTACAAGTTTCACATATTTGTCAATAATATTAAGATTAATTAATATTAAGGCAACTATGCTTATTTGTTCCATGGACAATACTATCATGTGAATTTGTTCATTTCATAAAAAGCCAAGTGCATAAAGTTGTAGTACAATAATATATTTTAATTACAAAATAATGTGTTTTTGTAGTTCATATATGCATTGTAAATTACTATGACTCTTCCTTTTATTGTTGTTAATGTATATAATGTCTTAGATGATAAATTCACTTCATCATCACGTAATTTGTGTTAGATTTATCCTAAGGTATTTAATTCTTCATTGAAACTATTAAAATAATGCTTTTTTTTTACTTTCAATAAATTAACTTAGTTAAATTTCATATATTAGTGCAACAAGAAGTTATGAATGTGGTCATTTTTTCATACATTGGATGTGAACCATAACACATGTCGTTATTATTGATGTTTGGGAACAAGTATTAAAATACCTTAAATATTTTATATGTTATTATGAAAAGAAATTAATATTTATTTTGAATTTCAATTTTATCAACAATGAGTAAGTGGACACAAACACAATTGAATAGATTTATCACCAATGGGCAAGATATTTTCTATATATACAAAAATTAGTATTAGTTAGAGTTTAGAATTTATGTTTGGTATTTAGACATTATCATTTTGTATGGCTACTTTGACTTTTATCAACATTTATGGTTAGTTTAGTTATGTTTTAATGCTTACATTGAAATGTTAATGTACTTTAATTGGACAAGTTTTGGTATCCATTAGTCTCGATCAACATTTAACCTTCTTTTGTTGGCAACTTGGTATGTAGAATGAAGTATATTTACAATTACGAGTTGAGAAAAGCACAAACCCAGTAAAATTTAAAAAAACTACAACATATTACATCGATTATTGTTGTACTCGATGTAGAAGGACATATATTACATCAGTTATATTACATTGTTTATGATCCTAACCGATGTAATATATAGCTTCTTAATTAGTTTTACTATATTGACATATTACATCAATTAAGACTATAATTGTTATAATATGTCTTATTCGATTGTTTTAACTCGTTTTCACTCATGTTACACCCGTTAGTATTTATAATAGTTAAAATTTATGTATAAACATGTTAACCTTCTATCGATAATATCTACATGATTGTTTTAACCTATATAAATTCTTTTTAAAATAACTTATATAATCTAAAGTTGAAGGTGATAAATTATTTGAGTATTTAAGATGATAAAATAGTTAGGAATGTGGTAATTATATATTAAAATATAAGGAGGATATATTAATTCAAGTTAAAATCTCATCTGCGATTAGTAATTAAATTCAATATCATGCCACGTTGAATTAATTAAAATCTTAGTAAATTATATTTTAATATTTAATAATGCATTGGAATAGAATTTTAGTTTAGAAAAATATAGTTAATAAATGAGCGGACTTAATTGTGAAATTCAACTTTTTTTTAAGTGTTGGATTTAAAATAATAATTATTTCAATTAAAATTTAACAATGATTCATAAGATGAAACCATGAAATACAAACTATATCAGAAGCCCTTTTCATAAAGCTTATTACGTATAAACCAGAGAAATTATTTTGATAACCTTATTACGGTGGAAAAATATTAACACGTAAATAACCTAATCATAAGACAATTACAAAACATTTTACTAACTTCAGAATGAGGATCTTCTTACAAGACTCTCGTTGTGCGATCGCATGTTGATTAGAACAAGTGTAGCAGGTTGGATAATATACAATTGAAAGAAAAAAGCAGAAGAAAATTGGAAACTGGGGAAACTAAGAAAATAGTTGTTGATTGATGAAGATGATATACATCAATCATTGTTGAGTGTTGTAAGCTGTGCTATGAAACCTTTTTGTGGTGCACGTGTTAAGAATTTTAAGGAGGGCACGATTATTGGTGCACCTGGGGGTTTTGAATTGGCTCAAGGCTGCCCCATTTGCTATGAAATTGTCCAAAACCTTCTTGAAAGTCCCAGTCTCCAAAACGCAGAGTTCCAAGGGCCCTATTGAGTTGGTTTTTCTTGACACCACATAGCCATGATCCATGAACAATTTGTCCATTTCAGTGCAACATGCACCAAGGATCTTGTCCTCTACCTCCCCTTTGATCTCCCAAAAAATTACGTAGTGCCCTGGTTGCTTTGACACATCTGCATAGCTTGTGAAATCAACCAGCTCGGCTTTTGCTTTGGTCAGAATTTGGGACCCCCTCTCTACCACTAGTTGAAGGTCCTTTTCTGTGTTCTTGTCTATATTTACTGTCAGAATTAGCTTTCTTCTACACACAAAGTTCAACTTTGGGGTCCCATTGTGGAAGCCAGCCACTTCCACCACATCCCCTAACCTGCACCTGTATAGTCCTGAAATCAATCTTTATCACATTACTTCCTTGCTTCCTCCCAAATCACCAAAACCATAATTAACACTCGTATATGTATACTATCATTAAATAGCAGCTAAACTACTACAAAAAAAAAACAACATCAAGCTTACTTTTATATTAGTTTGCATTTTCAATTCACTTGTTCATATATTACCAACATTTGATTGGTCTCAGGGAAACTGAATTCAGTAATTTTAAGTAATGTCTCAGTTTTGAATAAAAACATGATTGAAAAAATTCATATTTTACTGACAAACTTATAGCCTGCATGATTAAAAAAACACTAGGACAAAACTTGGTTAAGCAACAAAAAAAAGTACTGTACACAATGTGAACCTAGGACTGAAATGATGAAGCATCAACAAAAAAATAACCATGGAAAGAAGCCAACATAGTTAACGTGCGTACTTTAATCTATGTTGACCCCCACCTACTTTCCTGTTAAGATTATTTTTTTAAATATCTTTCATAAATTTTTATAAAATGATATTTTTATAAAATGATATTTTAATAAATAATTTCAACTAAATGTATATATTAACCTAAAATATTTAGTAGGTATAGTTTCACTGGTTAATTCATTTCTATAAAAAAGAATAAACAAATATATATATATATATATGCACTGTTATCCATAATTTGTAACGGCCATTATTGGAATGCATTTCAGTCCACGTATTGCACATCACTCATAATGCCATTTGTATGCACTTCAATCATATATCAGTTTCCGTAATTCAACCAAAAGCTTTTTGGCTTGATGCAAGTAGCTACTAGACATGTCCAT
>Ga0123341_1002349_pt1 | contig 15506 bp, 6 predicted proteins | sample Turbeapinknodule_FD_89959 | JGI IMG/M metagenome (GOLD analysis project Ga0123341, IMG submission 89959) | Root nodule microbial communities of legume samples collected from Mexico - Turtle bean Mexico pink nodule | ecosystem: Host-associated > Plants > Roots > Nodule | place: Mexico: Nepantla... | reverse complement strand
GGCCGCTAGGGCGCCTTTTTGTCCTCTTTTTTGCAGGAATCCACAGGCAACCAGTGGGAAGGAGTCCCTAGCTGACGGTTGAGGTCGCGCACGAAGACGTCCCGGTCAACCGGACGGAACAGGGTCTAGCTTAAGTAAACATTTTCTTTTAAACCTAAGCCCATGTGTGCTAGGGCATGTAAAGGTTAGGTTGTATGTATTCAAGAGAGGAGTGTAGTGCCACGTTGAGGGTGGCTACGTAAACAGATTGGACCCCTGATGCTGGTACATGCGTTGGTACCCTGGTGGTTATTCTATTATTATTTTACGCACTCCATGAAGGAAAGATTTTGTTATGTTGCAACACCGTGAGGGTCTGCCCTTGAGCAGAATATTTTCCTGTAAAGTATGCTTTCAGTTGAGATTATATTCTTATGATAGAAAGTTGTTACAAGAGGTAAACTATAAAAGGGACTTGAGATCCCATGTTAAAGGATGTTGTTTCTAAGACTGAAACTTGTTACTTCTTGTTTCTTATAAGCCTGACTTGATCGTCGGAGTGCAATCAACAAGTAGGGCCCCCTCTGTTTCAACGAAGCAACGTTCCAGTGCATCAAGACGCATAACAAATTCCAGAAGAGATAGACAGAGTTAGAGTTTGTCATCAGAGTCAACCGGTGAGCATGTCAACTGGCAAGAACACTATTATTACTAATTTTCATTTCTTAAAAATAGGTTTACAATTTTGTTCATTGGACTCTCTTTTGGATTCTTTGGGAGACGACTTGGAATCATCTGACCACTTCAATACTATCAACTATGTGGCATTAGATGGTTTATTACCTCATTAGATGGTCTACGTTGAAATATTTTAATTTAATTGCAAAAGCGACAGTTATCAGGTACCTAAAACAAAATTAATTCATCTTGCATATGTGTTTCATCCAAGCAAGAAGACTTTTGTCATGGAACAAAGACAATGGATGCTCACAATTCATAATGACAAAGTCTTTGTTCCCAAGGTAGAGAAACAAGAAAAGAAGTCAAGTGTAGAAAAACAAAAAGAAGAAGATTGAGACTTATATGAGAACAAGATGGAAATAATTCTTGAGCTAGTCAGACAAAGATGATACACTTAAATTCTACTAATAAAAAATCTTAAATAGACCATTCATTTTACAATGTGTACAAGGTAAAGTATTTCTATCTTATATCTATTAGTGGAACAAATTTTTATTATTGTATATGGTATCAGTGTTGATATTAAGTATAAACGGTCTTGAAGTTGGTATATGTTGTAGATGGTCTATGACCTAATACGAGTGGTATAAACCGTCTAGGGTCTAAATTAAAAATCTCTCTTATTTAATCAGTAATTTTGTTCCTTTAGGTTTTGTTGCCATTGTCGTTACTCTTGAATACTTGGTTTCTTTATTTATGTTGTTTAGATTCACTGAAAAATGTTAAATAAGATGGGTTTTAAGAATCATTGAATTCATTTTGTGATATAGTTACCCTTGGTGAAGTTTTTAGCACGACTTATGGGTGGATCATTATATGCCATACCTATTTTTTCTAGTGTGTTTTTACTCATGCGTGTTTAGTCTCTAGAATAACATGATTTTTTGTTTACAACTTTGATCACATGCATACATTAAGATGATTAAGCCAACTTTCATTATAAGCAACTACCCATATTTGCCTACTTGGATGAAAATTCACTTGTTATCCCCCTTGAGCCTTTTATCCTTTCTTGTTTCTAACCACATTACAAGCCTTAAAAAGAGAAAAAGCATGGTTGTCTTTACATTAGAGAATAAAGAAGCTTTGGAATCATTTTGAGAATAGGTTCTTGAAAAAGTGTGGGGATATACTTCATTTTAGTTTACTTATATAAATAAATCTTTATTGAAAAAGAAAATAAACAAGAAAAATATATGCAAAAGAAAATAAAGAAAGAAAGAAAGAAAGAAAAATAATAGAAAAAGAATGAGAAATGTCTAGAAACAAAAAAAAAAGAAAAATATGATGAAAGTCTAAACAAGAGAGAAATTGAAATTCTTAATCAAAAGGTAGAAAATAGGGAGTCTAATTGTAATATTGAGATATATACTACTTGCATTTAACTATGAAATTTTTCCTCAAAGCTCTTTTATTCTCATATTTTTCTATCTTCACCTTGGCCCCATTACAACCTATATAAATACCTCTTGATCCTTGACTACACATGTTGCTCAAATGTTGTGAATATTAGAGTCTTGTTAAGCTTATGGCAGTTTTTCTTGCCTGATATTATTTTGAGTGCATGTACACAAGCCTAAACACCTAAGAGTTGAAAATTTTATCTAGTGCACACTATATCACTTGATTCATCTTTTTTTGGATTGACCTACCTTCTTGTTTGATAAATCTTAAGGAATTTCATTCACATCTTTCTTGATTCATTACTTTCTTGAATAATCTTTTGCTAACTCTATGTTCTCTAAAGATTAAATCTATAGTGAAGATTATTGTTAAATCCCATTTTTATTATGTAAAAAAAGGTGAATAATAAGCAACATTTAGTTGCATATTGTTAATGTCTAATTAATTACTGTTAGTATATTATGTTGTTTGAATGTCAATGCTCTTATGGATAATTATGTTCTAAGACACATGCTAAAATGTTTTTGTCATCATAAAAAAAAAGGGGAGATTGTTGAGACCTTAGACGATCTAGATGATCTGCCCTGATGATTTGATAACCTTCTAGACGATCTCTTCACCAACTAGAGAGTTTGTGAACCATATGGACTATTTGTTGACCAGAATATCATATGTGGTATATATGTTCTTCTATGTTGATGATAACAAAAACTAACAAAAGTTAAATATAATCCACATAACATGCATTGCATTTGTTGAGACCGTAGACAGTTTAAGACCCTATAGATTGTCTATTCAAACACTAGACAATCTATGATCCACTAGATGGTTTGATGACCAGAAGATCATATGAGGAGTTATGTTTTGATTATAAAGAAATCTTAATGGTTTATTTTTAATTTGAAGGTTCTAAGAATGCTTTGTACAACTGTAGTACACAATAGACTCTTTGAGCGTCAATAACATATGTTCATGATAGACGATCTGATAACACTTGTTAATTGCATAACAAAATTTAGACTGAATGTCTTATTTGTGAGTTAAATGATATACTTTATATGTGAATTAAATGATCTGACAATGGTTAGGTGGAAGTTGTAGTATACAGTAGACCATCCCAACGTCTACAATTTCGTTCATGCTAAACAACTTAGTGAATGTGTTGAACGAGTAACGAGTTTTTTTATTATAACAGTTATATATAATCTTTTGAATCATATATCTATTAAAAATGTGTTTCTTCAAAACAATATTATATCCAAAAACAAAAATATTTCAATATGCAAAATGACTCAGTTTAACCCTATTTTCATATATCTCTAAAATATATCTTTTCCTAAACAAATTTGTTCAAATTAAGTCTTGCAAATATCTTTTTAATATATAGCAAATATATCTAAATCTTTTGTAAATAAAATGGTTTTAGTATCACATATTATCTGGATGGAAAATATTTTTGATTTTGTTTTGATTTATTTTTACTAACCCATATTAAAAATAATTTTGAATTAGTTTCTTAAACTTACTTGAAAAAATTAAGAGATTGCAAATCCAAGTTTTATATTTTGAGCGTTTGGCACCAAAAAGATTAAAATATTAAGATATTTCAATATCCGAACTTAACTAAGTATCAAAGAACACATTTGAAAAGTTGTATAAAGAGACTGAAGGTGAAGAACGAAACAAGGAAAGGCAAGCAATTCAAGTTATTCATGTGTTCTTGTTGAATATATAAGGGTTGCAATGAGTGTCTGGTATGCCATTAGAGCATCTAGTCTTTTGGGTTGAGGAAACTATTGTAATTCTTCACTTTGTGAAGTTATACTCATGTGAGCTTTCTTTATACTATCTTTATGAGAGTGGTCATTTTTTTTGGGAGAGGTGTGAATACTCGTTGTAACCTGGAGAGGTGAGAATAGTCGTTGTAATCAAGTGTTTTGGTTAGTGGAATCTCTTAAGAAATTTGTTAAGAGGGACTGTATGTAGCATGAGTTTGGGTGAACCAAGAAAAGATCTTGTGTTCTTGTTGTTGCTCATGCTTTTTGATTTATTTTATTCTTCTGATTAGATGACCAGTTAGACTCTTTACCTAGACGATTATGTTAGACGATCTAATTTGTTTTGATCAGACAGTTTATTAGACAATTGATGACTCTTTTACAACAAATGTACCAAGTCATAAGTATTAATTCTAAGGATGGATATCGAACCCACAAGGAACATTTATTTAAAATCAATCTTAATACTAGCATTCACTAAGTATAAGAATATGTACAATAATTTGATTTGATATGATATTGACAATAATTTGCATGAAAATTAAATGAAAAAAAAAATAAATGAGTAAAAGATTTCAATTAAGAAAATTGGAAATGGGGTTAATCCTTTTCACTCATATGTAGTTTTAAACATATAACATTTCATAATGAATAACATTGATACACATATAAAAATCATTTATATTGATTCCTCGCATACAAAATCATTAAGAGAGTTTCCTAAATATCGATTCTTCGCATATTTATAAAAGCTCCTTAGCATTACAAACGGATGTTATAAAGCAATTAACATTTCAAATTTATTCCTAACATTCAAATATGTTAAGCATTATCATTTAAGTCAGATGCTTAGAAGTACTTTCAATCAAATTTAAGGATCAAAATTGTGAATAGTTTGATGCTTTGAGAATAAAATGATAATACCAATCATCAATCAAGAATTGAATATTAGAATATTATAGATAAATATCACCTCAATACATAAGAGTTTGAACAAATGACTCTCACTCCCAAAGAAAAGAATTAGTCACTCATGGTGGTTGTTACAAGCATAGACAGTAAGAAAAAAGATCCATAGCATTTCTCCTTGACAGCTGAATCCTTTAGGGTTTCCTTCCTTTGGTTCCCCAATTATGTTTAAGGTTATGCGTCACACCTTATATTTAACCTAATTGGGCTTGGGCCAAGTGACATATCCTTTTGCTTCATCTCTCCTTAAATTCCTGAAAATAATACAAAATTGAGAATAAATCGTTCTTATTCATCTCATAATCCAAAAATATGTAAAAATGTTCAAATTCCTAAATTAAAGGTTTAATTATAACTATTTTATCAATTAAATTTCATAAGTGGCTATATTTTTGTATGAAATATTACTGAATTATGACATTTATCAACAATTTATCTTTATCAAATGCGAAAAGAGTATAAGACTCCAATCAACTTTCTTCCCCTTCTAAACCCAATTGCACCTACGGTAAGAATCTGTGTTGGTGATCAACAACTTTAGTATCAATAGATGTTCAACAAAGAAGTCGTAGTTGGGTATCATGACTTTAGCACAAAAATGAAATTGAAAAAGTTGTGTAATCTAGACACGATTTTAATTAGTATGAGTTTTAGGATTTCATTGAAATCGTATTAATGTGACACAATTTTAGTGTAAAACAAAATTAATTAAAATTGACATACCCATATGTTGGAATATTTCCATGGTAGAAACTTAAAATATAAGGATGAACGGGGTAGGTGGAAGGCACCAAAACTGCAAAAGGAATACGTGTACACACCAAGAACACAATACGTGTTTTAAAGGAAGAAAAACAAGAGAGAAGAAAGTGACACGTAAAAAGGAGAATCACACTCAATCAATTATTTGTATCTGTTATTATGTTGTTACAAAAGAGAGTAAAACCTATTAAATAGGCAAAAAGAATAAAGGTAACCGCTTCCCTATCCTAACCGCTTGAGAGCACAACCGCTTCAGGGAATCTCAATAGCCCCGCTCAAGCTGCATGATATATATTTATCAGACCCAATTTTGAAACAATAGGATCAAATCTAACCGGTTCAAGTGGTTTAGTAGATATGTCTGCAGCTTGTTGAGAAGAAGGTATAGGAAGCAATTGGAAGAGTTTTGCCTGAAGTTTCTCACGTACAATATGGCAATCAATCTCTATGTGCTTTATTCTCTCATGAAAGCTTGGATTTGAGGCTATGTGTCTTGCGGACTGATTGTCACAGTAGACAGCTGCTAGAGGTTGAGTAGTGATGCCAAAGTCGTCAAGAAGATATTTCAACCATTGTATTTCACAAGTTAAAGCTGCGAGAGCGCGATATTATATTTCCATGGTAGAAACTTAAGATATAAGGATGAACGGGGTAGGTTGAAGGCACCAAAACTGCAAAAGGAATACGTGTACACACCAAGAACACAATATGTGTTTTAAAGGAAGAAAAACAGAGAGAAGAAAGTGACACGTAAAATGGGGAATCACACTCAATCAATTATTTGTATATGTTATTATGTTGTTACAAAAGAGAGTAAAACATATTAAATAGACAAAAAGAATAAAGGTAATTGCTTCCCTATCCTAACCGCTTGATAGCACAACCGCTTCAGGGAATCTCAATAACTTCAATTATTTTAATTTTATTGTGTCTCACTCACATTATTTCAATTTTGCAAAAATGCTTATTTTAACATCGGGAGCTTGAATTCTCCTATCTCTAGGTCTACTCATAGTGAAGTTTGCTTTTTTTAATTTATTTTATATTAAATTAAGATGAAAGTTGAAAATCCCATACCATGACCCGAACCTGAATTGACATGTTTAAGATAGTGGGATCATACAAATGTGTCTTTCATAGTGTGAAAATTTATGAAAAAGAAAAAACTCAAGAGAAGAACTATTAATTTATTTTGTATCCAATGTTTTCTTTTACGGTTTTAAGTTTTAGTAATGCATTTGGTTCAAATTGATTGCTTTTGATATTATGATTGACAAGGGAATTTTTTATTAGTGCTGGAGTGCAGTTAGTAATGTTGGGGTGGCCATATAGGAGTTGACTTAATTATAGTATATATATTTATTTGGGTCCAATCGTTGCAGCAGCATCATCTTCAACCTAAACCTAAAAGCCCCTTATTCTCTCTTTCGGCGACTGTATCATTGAAATGAATCCAACTATCATCGAACCTCAGGAATTGAATTGAATTTAAATTACCTCCAGTAAGTGCTCAAGCTTTTTTATCTAAATTCACTTGAAAGATCAGTTTTTTGTTTAATTGAAATTTTACATGAAAAGGGAGAAATTCGTGTTTTTAAACTGTAAGGGGTTGGCGGTTGCCAAAAAATTTGCTGACTTTTTAGACTTCTGTTTTACCCTGTAAGCTATTGTCTATTTTACATTCATGTGTGCTCAAATTTCAAAATGAATTTCAATTATCTGACCTTTGCGTATAAAAATGTTTGATAAAATGTGTCTTCTGGTGGTGGTTGGAAATTGGAAGAAGATGGAAAAGGGGGTTTATCCACAGAAGATATTCTACTTTACACAAAAGGGTTGGTTGATTGATATCCTCGAAATTGTAGCAATATCATTTTAATCTCTAAAACAGTTAAAATTTTAAAATTAGTTTTAGGAATTGTAATCTGTCAATTGAAATTAGTCCGTCCCTTATCTCATTGAACGAACACACTAGAGTTGAATTACATTTACCATTTGAACTAGCTTATGAAATCTTCCTTAAACACAAATCTGAGTCATTGGCGTTATACACATAAGTACTGAACAACTAGTTCATATCTGCTAGTACATTAGCTAATTCCTGTTCTTGTAGTTAACTCTAACTGTATGTAGTACTGTAGTTACTCAGGGTTCTGAAGGACAAATCCTTATTTATTTTATTAGAAAGAGGTGCATTGTCTCCATGATGAAGATCTGTCATGTATTAGGCTAAGTTTGAATATTGGTATCGATGTCTTTGAAAAATGTTTCCTCCCTCCCTCTAGCCAATTTAATTTAACTTGGAAAGGGAGCAAAATTTTTTTGAAGTATCAGAGTGTTTTTAATGTGAGAGAAAATAACACTATGTGAACATAGCAGGTATGTTACGACTATCACTTGGACACAAAGCAGCAGAACCCCACGTGAAATCTAAATTTTTCCTTTTTTTAATATAATTTTTAAAATTTCCAACTCCATTAATATGTTAGTAGGTATTGTTAAGACTCTTGAGCAAAATTCTGAAAGTTAGACAAGTAGTTGGATTTCAGATTATACTTTAATTTTCTTACTTGCTAATTGTTCTTGCTCATCTAGATAAGTCTATAATATAACCTTCCAAAACTAATTTAGGAACAAAGCCTCTGATCATGTTATATAAACTAGATCAGAATAAAATAATGGAAATTGGTATTATTGCAGAAGTAGAACTACTAGTTTCCTAAATCTTAACCAGTGTGGTTGAGGTTTAGTTAAGAAAATGGTACAGAATTGGTTTTTGAGAGATCAGTTCTCTCAAATCACTTTCCACTTTCCTCTTCCTGTATTTACAATTCAAGTACTTTCAGCCCTTAACTACATAAAAATCTCTGTAATTTCAATATTCAACTAATCAATCATCGTTAGGTTTCGTAGATCATGATTCCCTGCATCAACTCTAGAAACTAGCCTTGCTGCTATTTTCTTTTTTGTTGTTTCCATTTTGCGAAGTTTGTAGGAAGCCGAGTTCATTATATTTTACTATTAATACTATTACTTTATTAATATTTTGTAATTACCAAGGTTTCTTTCTAGCCTTCAAAGTTCCTAGGAAACCAGTTACATATATATGTAATTTGCTCACTTAGATGTTATAGGTCATTTAATGTTGACATCATAACTTATATTATAGAAGCTTTCCACCAGGTCTTTGGGAACTATTTGCGGCTGAAGGTTGAACATCTGGACTTGTCTACTTTAATTTTCAAAGGAAGAAAGTGTTCAAAACACGGTGGATTTTTGTTCGATCATCATTGTATCTGAACTTGTGGAAAATGGCTGCTGAAGATGATAAAAATCTTATTGAAATCTTGGAAAACCTGAATCCAGTAGATGTTGCTAAATACATGAATTTTGTGAGTGCTCCACAAGCTGGTGCTATAGCAACATTTGCAGGCACAACTCGTGACACCTTTGAAGGGAAAACAGTCTTGGAGTTGAGATATGAAGCTTATGTTCCAATGGCAATACGTTGTATTAACATGATCTGTTCATCTGCTAGAGCATCCTGGAACTTACATTCCATCGCTGTTGCTCATCGTATAGGCACAGTGCCTGTGGGTGAAACAAGTGTCTTCATAGCTGTATCATCGGTCCACAGGGCAGATGCACTGGAGGCTTGTAGATTTTTTATAGATGAGATAAAAGCCAAAGTTCCCATTTGGAAAAAGGAGGTCTATTCAAATGGGGAGGTTTGGAAGGAGAACAGTGAGTTCTTAGAGAGGAGGTCCGAACTTGGTAACAAGGATGCAGGTTGCTGTGGGAAAAAGGTAGAAATTAAAGAGCAAACCAAAAAGGCTTGTTGTGGGATTAAGGTTCGGGTTGATGATCAAGGTAGCCAAGACTAATGTCAATCTTGGAGATCCAAGATACAAGAAGGTAATTGTAGTATTTGTACTTTGATTTGAAGAATATCTCCCTATAATTCCCAACCTTTTTGCCCAATTTGTTGGTAAGATTGTAGTTTAACTTTGAAGACATTAAATTTCTCACTGTCTCCTTTTTTAGTTTTGTGAACAAAACAAAGGTGATAGTGAAAGCAATAATTTAATAGTAGACGGTTAGTTCCAACACACAATTCAATATGAAAGCAAGATAGGAGTTTGTAAGAATTTTGGAGAAAATTTAAGGCTAGTTTTCTTTCTGATGTTTCTCATAGGTTAAAAAACTAGGATTGACAATACAAATTGAGTTTTGTTTTCTGTGCTTTGCTATTAACTTTCCCAAATCGAATTAGAGTGAAAATGACTGATATCATGCAACTTGTGATGATCCACACGATGGAGCAATGATGAATACAAAAGTTTTATCTTGTATCATATGATTAATGAGCATAATAAAACAATGGATTTAGTTATCGTAAATTATACTTGTATTTATTGAACGATTTCTCTACTTTGATATTAATAATTTCTTTTAATGAAATCAAATTCACTTGATATTTGTTTTTAGTATATTTTTACTGTAATTTATAAAATAAGGTTTTATTAGGTAGAAAAAATATGTTTAAACTTAATCAATTTTTAATTAATAACATAATACTGTATTTTATTATATAATTGTAATAATTAAGGTGATCAATACCTAAATTTAATTTTATTTGTTATTATTTTTTTCACTTTTTTCTCAAATTAATTGGACACACATTTTTTCTTAGCAAACGGTATGTGCTATATTCTTTCACGCTGAAATGGAGTAAGACTACAATTGACCCGTGTTATGGGAATTTATGCCTATCACACCCCAAAAAGTGCTATCACTAGACAACATAAATGCTACTTAAAATTACTTGCACCATGTTCACATCATTTCAAAACTAAGTCATTCACATCTCAACATTATGTTCTTCTTATTGCACTTTGGTAAACAATATTCTTTATCAAAATCAAATTTCTAATGTTTAGGGCAACCATTATTCATTCACAAAACAAAAGAACATACAACTTTACAAAACAAACCAATTAAGAAAAATAATTTTACCTTTCTTTGAAGGAAATATAGGGCTTCAAAGATTCCGGAGACCACAACGAATCTATTTAGAAATATCCAAATTTAGACCAGTACACCATCAGGCCATCCAATAAGAACAAAACGGAACCCACCACACCAAACTCTCGCCAATTAGACATGACGTGATTAGAACATCCACCTTCAAAAGTGTTGGACAAACAATGAACAACTGAAGATCAAAATCGCAAAATCACGACGATCATAGGACTGTTTCTTCCTGCACCTCCATATCTTCTTCTGCCACCTCCATACACAAGAAAATACATTTTTATCTTTCTTGTGTCACTTCCATAGATTAGTTTTCGGATTATGTAATCCGGAAACTCATTTGAAAAAAGACTTTCGGATTACATAATCCGGAAGCTAAATAAGACTTTCGGATTATGTAATCCAGAAAGTAATCATGCATCTGAAAAAAGGCTTCTGGATTATATAATCCGGAAGTTAATTACAAATTTAAAAAATGACTTCCAAATTACGTAATCCAAAATATTATAGAGGGGCATTTTCAAAAATTCGAAAATTTATGGAGGTGAGAGAAGAAGGTATGGAGGTGCATGAAGAAGCAGTCCAATCAGATAAGTGCAACAAACCCAAACAAAATAAGCCCAAAACCATACTAGAAAAATGAAGGGTTGATTCTCCCTGCACCATATCAATTCAGATTTGCACCCAACACACTCATGTAAATTGTCCATTTTGTCCTTAATGATTTTAAATTTTTGCCTTCTGGATATTCATATCCGTAAGTTAAATTACAAAGTTCCGGATATACAAATCCATAACTAATATGTCACTTCCGGATTTCACCATCCGAAAGTTTATTTGGACAGCATAAATGACCTTCTGGATGTCAAGATCTGTAAGCAAACATAAATGAGTTACAAATCTCAATCCTCATCACCATTTACAACACACCATTCCGGATATGAAAATCTGGAACTCGTAACTCACTTCTGGAAGCTTAAATGAAATATGAAAGTGACCTTTCGGATTTCGAAATCCAGAATGTATAAAAATGACTTCCGAATATTGAAATCCATAAGCAAATGTGTGAAAAGGACAGAATAGGGTTTTAAAATTTTCTTTAGGTGGGAGTCAAAATTGATTGGGTGCAGGAAGCAATTGCCAAAATGAAGGAAGGCTTAGAGAAACCCAAATGGAGCAAATACAATGTAAAAAATTAACAATCAAATTTTGATTTTTGCTTCGTGCAGTATATCCTTTTTGCAACCTACACTATATCATATAGGTAAAATGACCAAAATACCCCTCCAAATTTTCTTTAAAAGTTTTAGGGTTTTATTGTGTTCCTTTACGCGTGAATAACACTATTTTGGTAGTTGTGTAGTGCAATTTATGGGTGTTTTGTGTGAGTCCTATTGGTTGTTCATTGATGCATTGGAGGTGTTTTTCGGTGGTTCTCTAGTCTATTATCAAATGCAGTTCATGCGAAAGAAGAAAAGTGAATTGCATTTTTTTTTTTTACTTTTGGATTTTGTTAAGTGAAAATATTCCAAATTTTGCATTATGTAGGTTTAGTTGTACCATATTGCATTCCGCATTTTGTGTTATGATAGACCTTTTTGCTTTAGGCATTATGAAACAAATTTCTAGAATAGCCTTTCCAGAATATGCTTCTAGAAAAGTTGTTCCAAACTATCTAATGCGGATTTTTTTTTTGTTTTTTTTTCAATTAACTTTTGAGATATTATTCATGTACAAGCAGAGTAAAATGTCCAAAACAAGAGGTGGAAGTTCTCAAGCAGATCAAGTACGAGCAACTGCATTTGTTACAAGAAGACATCGTGGTGGGCCTAGTAATATTTTGGAAGGTGATTTGGGTGAAGAAAATGTTCAATACGAGGATGTGTATGGGGAAGCACTTGCGAAACCACATGTGGAAGATAAAAGCTATCCTAGAGGCTAGTTGATAAGTTTTTACTTGTTACTTATAAGGACCATGTGGCAAGACAATTATGAAAAGATGTGGTAAGTAATAATGTTGTTATGCAATTGGAAAATTTTGTCTGTTATTTAGTAATTTGAATTCTAAAATGATATTCATTGGCTATTGTAGGATCGTGGTGAACATAAAGTGGTTTCTCATGGGAGAAAATTATTAAGCTGAGAGCATGACATGAGCGCATAATTGTTCCAGTATAGTTGTCTAGCCTAGGTGGTCTGATTGGTGCTAGTTATGATACGACAAACATGTTGTGTGCCTTTGTAGAGAGTTGACATGCATATACAAACACATTTCATCGACCTATTAGAGAGTTCACCATCACATTAGATGATGTGTCAAATATGTTGCTCATCTCGATTATTGGGCAATTCTACACGTACCCGACCTTAGATGTAGTTGTGGCGATAGATTTGTTGGTTGAGTCACTTTGTGTTGATCGTGAAGCAACAACTAATGAGATTGTTGGGGTGGTCATGTGCTTTTAAGTTGGTTGAGGGAGGTCTATGATGACACATTCAATAACAGACAGTGGACAGTTATTACTACAACGTATTTATTCCACCTAGTTGGTTGCACTATTTTTGCAGATAATAGTGCAACCTCAGTAAGTGTTTCCTATCTAGGATTTTTTGTGGATTTGAGGCATACGGGGGGATTCGTATGGGTGACAGTTGCATTAATCCACATGTACAAGCAGTTAGGAGATGCTAGCTACACAAATACAAGGCATGTAGTCGGGTATGCAACCTTGTAGCAAGCCTGAATATACGAGCATTTTCCATCCATAGGTGTCAAATGTTTGCGGACCAAGTATGGGGAGTATGAGCCTCGGTGCATGCGATATGATGTCGGTAGACTCACTTGATTCTGTTCGATTGTAGTTAGATATGATCAGATTGCATGAAGTCAGATTTACCCCTTATGACGACCATATGGCAACTCCTCCTTTTGATTGGGTCTCCTTATTTTTGGGGTACATTTGCTTGGGCACATGCAGACAGTTGCACTTGCTTGAACGTGTTCTTCTTCAGTACAAATATGTGTAGTTTGTCCCTCACCACCCATTTGTAGTGATAGATGGCAATCTATCTACAGCTAAAGTTGATTGACGATGGTTGGATTTTAATGATTATGTTATCCATGATGTCATTCTTGCACCACATCTCAAAGCATGTGTTGCATGATATATGAATTGGTATCGATCTGTATCACTTTTATATATAAGCCAAATGGGTGAGGATGATTGTGGTGTAGTGAGACCCCCTGATGCAGATGCAAACGTTGGAGTCAGTGGACCCTCTGACTCTTATATTGGGCATCCAGATGTGGAATGAATTTGTCATTATTTATTGATGGTTTAAATATGTTAATTTCGCTTTAATATAATTTTTTTCATTGTTGTATGGTATATGTCGGAGGATTGCAAAGACGTTGAAACTCATGGTGGATGAAGGTGATGTCGTTGAAGGTACCCGTTCATGGGAAAGGTCACACACAACCCTCATGTTAGCCTGAGGAGCGACTGAGAAAAGGGTTGTGTACATTAAGAGGCATTAACACTATATGTAGTTTTTTTTTATGTTATTTAGATATTCCTTTTTGTAATTGAAAGTACGTTAACTTCAATGAAAATGGTATTAGTTTAACTATTATGAAATTTATTGTTTGTTTACTATTTAAGTTTAAATGAACTGATAATTAAATTAGTTGGTACATACAACAATTGTGTAAATCATAACTAAAATGAATTATTACATTTTCATTGATTATAAATTGAAATATAGATGTCGTCTTATGGACATTATCTATGTAGAAACTGGCATCTTAGTTGTGTAATATGAAGACCAAGTTTGAATGGTTGGATAACAATGGGTAAGCCATAATATATTTGTTTGTGGAATTGGGCAACCTTTCTTGCATCTCAACTTGCAATAACAATTACAAATTATAGTTAAATAGTTATTAACTTAATACCAAATTAAATAGGAACATTTCGTAATTGAAGTATACATGAACAAATGATTTCCAAACATGTGTCCAATTGCAATAATGTGATGGTGGCTCAAATTAGATGGTGGTTGTGTCCTTAAAGGAAAAATAGTCATTGATTGTTTCAAAGACAAACACACAAGAATGATATTATATTGATTGACAATATCATATCACATATCCAGAATGTTCATTCACATATTTGTACCTTCCTGCAAATGATATAAAGATATTATCTGAATTTTTATGACAAATATGTACCAAATAAAGAAAATCATATAGGTTGATTGGGTGATACCGTTGACATGCGGCCAACAAGAACTGTATTCTTCAAATATTCATATTGTTCATCACCTCTAAACAAATTTACATATTCTTGCCGCCACTGATTCATTTCATTAAGCAAGCTCATTTGCACAACAAAACATGACTCCTCTCCCATACCTAAAAGTGCAACAACAAAACGTAATCACTGTTAGAAAGAATGACTTTAAACTAGAGGGGGGGTGAATTGTTTAAAGAGGGTTTTCGCAAACTTTTAAGTCAACAATGAAATTATCTCGAGAAACAAATGATAAAGAATTCAGTTTGCCAAAAACTCAAAACAAAAACAACAGCACCAGAAAAACAATCGGTTGTTTCGCAAAAACAATCGGTTGTTTATACCAGTTTGCAAATATCAAAACTGAATTTAAACAGATTAAGGAGAGAGAGAATGCACACAGAAGTTTATACTGGTTCACTCTAACCCAGAGCTACATCCAGTCTTCTCAGAAACCACTAAGGAATTCCACTAAGCAATCAAACCTAGATCACTTACAACACAACCAAGAAAGTGACCTTGATCCCCTCAAGACACACACTTCTCT
>Ga0123341_1002348_pt1 | contig 15511 bp, 9 predicted proteins | sample Turbeapinknodule_FD_89959 | JGI IMG/M metagenome (GOLD analysis project Ga0123341, IMG submission 89959) | Root nodule microbial communities of legume samples collected from Mexico - Turtle bean Mexico pink nodule | ecosystem: Host-associated > Plants > Roots > Nodule | place: Mexico: Nepantla... | reverse complement strand
TATATATATATATATATATATATATATATATATATATATGTGTGTGTGTGTGTGTGTGTGTTTGTGTGTCGATATATATTAAGTTGTTAGAATAAAATATATGTGAATATACACAAAGTTGTTAGTTAAATAAATATCTGCATAAAGTTGTTATTTGAATATATAGAGATATTAGCTAAGTGGTGAACACCCGAGAATAAAGGTGTATAAGATTTTCTTCTGTTGTTAGCACCGTGAGTAAAGCTGCCCGTAGACAGAATATTGTTTCTATTATGCTTTCAGTTAAGATTATATTCTCGTTAATGAAAGCTATTAGAGGAATAACTATAAAAGGGACTTAAGACCCCCGGTAAAGGTATGTTGTTTATGAGTAATAAAGATTAAAACTAATTATTATTTTGTATGCTCTCAATGACTTTCGTCGGAGTGTGATCAAGCCCCCTCTGTCTCACGGGACGTTGTTCCAGTGTGCCAGAAGAAGACAAACTAGAAGCAAAACTTGCCCATCTAGTCAATCCGAAGGTCAACCGGTGAGAACAGATTCTTTAACTATCCTTTAATTTACATTTTCAAAGTTTAAGATGAGCATTAAGATAATGATTATGTGTTATTTATGGGAGATGTGTTTTTTTTTCTTCTAAATATTTGTTTATGAAATGGAGAGGCAAGTTTTTTCTTCCTTTTTACTTAGGATTTCAAGTCTCTCACATGTACGAGCAGTTTTTCTTTAGTAAGTTATTTGCATGATTGATAAGTTAGTCATTATATCTAATAGATCTCAGCTTAACCTATTAACAACCAATTATGTTCATGTTATGGGAATTTCTGTATGTTAAAACGCTAACATTAGCAACCAAACCTGATATTAATAAGTTATTTCTATTACAGTGCAATTTCTGCTCTTAGTAATGTTCTTTTGACTCTCAGTTTCAATGTACTGATCAGGAAGTTTCTTCCATTGCTTCAATGGTTATTTTCTTCATCACTTGGTTATGGAGCTTTGCCACTTGGTGGCTTTTGTCAGCTTTCGATAATAAATTCAAGTGTGTTTGTACTGAGAGAAATGTTAGTTCTTTTAAGCTTTGGATTCTCCGTAAATTGCCGAAGTGGTAAAATTTTTGATTTTTTGAACTCCATCTGCGTGTCAAAGAATTTGTTTAATGGCAAATGAAAATATTTTGATTATTTGCCATTGCCCCATAGAAAATTTGATGAAAAGTAGTATGTCAATTGTTATAATTTTTTTGCACCATGTTCTGTTGTCGATTTCTCTTAATGGTATACATATTATTATCATTATTGGTATTATTAATATATAATAATAATAATAATAATAATAATAATAATAATAATAATAATAATAATAATAATAATAATGATAAGAATTAACAATAGAAATAATATATTATTCTGATTTTAATTTTTGTTATTATTGTAGATTCACTAACATGTTTTACTTGATCTATTTTAAAGATGATGAAATGATATTTTATGGAAGATATGTTTTTTTTTTAAATATTTGTTAGTGCGTTTTTCTCTCCTTTTTACGTAGGAATAAACATCATCCTTAAGTCAAAATGTCGTTAGAGAGTAATATTGATGGCGAATTACTCCAAGAATGTCGACAACTCTGATTGGTTGTCGAAATTTACGAGACCATTCCATAGAAGCTGATGTAAAACAATGAAGCTTGCTCGTCAACTCCGAAGCTAGCTCGTCAACTTCGAAAAGCTGCATTTTTAGGAATGCAACCATGGTGGAAATTTCCATCTGTTTAGGGTTTGAATGTCTTGGTTGATAGAATGGGATGTGCGGTGTGGTTGTTGGCAAAACAGTAGGAATTGGAATTAGGTTTCAATTGTTAAATTGAAAGTTAGGTCAAAGAACACATGTCATAAACTAAAATAAAGTTGTTGTGTAGACTGGCGATTGCGTGAGTTTGATGTTGTTGATGAAAATTATGCGGTCATATGAAGGAGTTGTGTCGTAAGAGACTGACTGAAGAGTAGGGTAGGGATCCTGACCCGACAATGAGCACGAGCGATGCGAGGTGGAAGTTAGATTTAATTAATATGGATAAAGATGTTTGACATTCTTGTAAGAATTGTAAATAATAGTAAGAATAAAAAGAAAAAGAAAAATTATCATTTGTCACTAAATGTTTCTCTTACTTCCCTAACTTTTAACTCCTTTTGATAATAAAATATTGTTGTTCTTGCCGGTTGACTCTCTTGCCAGTTGACTTGGGTGTAAAACTTCACTTCTAACCTGTCTCCTTTAGAGAGGTTTTACCTGTTGATCAAGTTAGTGAGAGCGTACAAAATAAGATAAGTATTCAGTTTCAGTCTAGTATCTAGAAATAATGTCCCTTTACCGAGGTCTCAAACCCTTTCTATTGAACATAGATTGTTTTTCAGGTAAAAAAAGTGATTTAGTTAGTTAGTTAGGTGTATTTATAGTTCTAGTTAACTAATAACTGCTTTGTGTCCCTTTATAAAGTTGAATTAAAAATATATTTATGAGATGCAAACTAAAACACTTATCTTACACATAAGACAAGTTATTCATTTTTAGCTTTATATTTGTCTTTTATTCTGTCACCATATCTTGTGATTAACATTTCACTCTAAACCATTCTTTATTTATTCTTGAGTTCAATGCGACACTAGATGCACAACTAATTTCACATTATTATCACATAATTTTCTTTAATATATTTCACTTATTCAAATCAATTGATGATGTCAAATTAATTAGCGAAAGATTAAAATTACGGTTTATTAAAAATGATTTCACGTGATTGTTTCATCAAACTATTTGATAACAAAAAGGTGATTGGATTGCCAACATGATTATTAAATAATCAATCAAGATTATTACTTAATATGAAACTAAAACTATTAACAGAGAAAAATATAAGGACAAAAAAAAGCCTTACAAGAACTGTGAAGATTGAGGGCAAAAATATTCAAGAAAAAATAGAGACAAAAAATAGTAAACCTTAAAATGTGGAAGAAAAACCACTTTTTCATGCCAATCTGGAATTTCAAAGACAAATAAAAGAAAAGAAAGATTCCTTGAATACTTTCATCAGTAATAATACATTCACTAAATAATTTGCTTTCATCATGTCATATATAAAATAGAGAGTCCAATGGCCCAATTTCCTTAAACAACCAACTCACCTACACAAAAGAACCATGATTAACACTAAACATTGGCAACAAAAAATGGAGGATGCTTCCATCAAAGTTTTAGTATGAAAGCAGATTAAAGGTTGAACTCAAGCCATTGGAAACATCAAACAGAAAAGGCCAGCTTTAGAAAACAAATTCTCAAATACACTGTGGCTTGAGGCAACCATTCTTGTCCATGCAATCCAATATATACATTCATTCCATGCTTGTAAGACTAAGTTGGAGTTGTTTTGTACCCCACATTTTTTGGCCTTGAAATTTTATCAATGTGGCCAATGGAACCAACAAAAAGCAACACATTATCACCCCTTGTATTCTTATGCAACATAATGCAATGCAGCATAAGTTATGCTTTTCGACTCTCCAATGCCAATACCAAAACACAAGGATCACTCCAACTGAGTTCTACTTGCCTTGCCAGAAGGGGTATGAGAGGCAGTTCTCGGAGAAACCAGAACAGCTTCATTGGTTGTTGCTTTCATGCCTCCCATTTCTTCTAACCGCTTCCATCGGGCCTCACGCTTTGACTTCATATCCTTCTCTTGCGCTTCACTTTCCCGAACTTTCATCATGCACTCTTCGTAGAATTCAGGGTCGGTGTCCGCGAATATCTTGCGGACATTTATCGTCAAGCTTTGGACGGCTTGGTTCCAGTGGTTTCGAGCATTTTGTTCCAGAGCAGGTAAGACAATGGGAAGTATAATTTTGTGGTTCTGCTTGATTAAAGTCCCAATGTGATCATTATTCCACAAGAACAAAGCCCTCTCTGCTACCTGCAAATTAAGAAGCAATCAAAACATATGAAAGAGCCTGGGAGTAAAGTGATGTTGTAGTAAAAATATCCACTCTTCAGAATTATGCATCACAATGTCAGCAATTCATGCCATTGTTACGTAATCCTACCAAGAATGATGAGCCAACTCGGAATAAAATGGCAACACTTTTGCCTAATTTTTGGGAAAGGCATCCATAGCAGTGTTTAATAGTAAAATTACTTCTGATTTTATGTCTAAGGGTTTGTTTGTTTCATGGATTGTCAAATTATTCTTAGGAGAGTAAATTAGGTAACATGACATTGTCATGTTTGCTACAAGCCTTAAAATTCCTAGAGAGTTGATTTTGATTCCCAGGAAAATAACATTCCTGTTTTGCTTGGTTGGTTTTTGTTCCCATAGTGAGGGTTGGGTAGGTTACTTTTCCAAAGGAATATTGGAAACCTAACTATCAACTTCTATTCGTACTCTTTTTCTCCAATCATTTAAATTTTGAAGGAGTTTAATTTTTATGCACTGTTAATGGAAAAAGTGTTACTCTGTCAACCAATCATAAATCATTGTTGATATGACTGACTTTTAAGATAATTATTGTAAAAGTTAACAAACTTCCCAATAGATTATAATTGGATGACAGTGCAAAAACTTTCTACACTGTCATTGTACTCTTTGATAAAAGCATCAAATTCTGAACAAATATGTTTCTTAATTTATCTAGAACTAACATTACTAGTCATAGTATTCTTGAGAATATCATTCTTGACGATGCAATCTATCTTGAACCAAATGCCTCCTATTATCACTGTTTTTATCAGTACTAAAAAGAAAAGAATAATAGAAGCTTGCTAAACAATGGACCCTTGGCCAAATAAAGAATCCAAAATCCAAGCTATGATGAAAGAGGACAAGGAAAATTTGTGTATGTGCACGTGGGTGTGTAAGAAAGAGAATATTGGGTGCAATCTTTGTGGTTTGCAGAATTAAAACAAAATCTTCACTTTAGCCCCACCATTTTGGTTATCTATAAGAAGGGTGCAACATTTACCACTATTTGAATTTCATAGAATTTTTTATCCGAAAGTAAGAATATAGCATGCATATCTTATTGCCAAATGATTTTTTCAACTCTCAAAACTCATACTTGAGTACATAACATGTTTAACAGAAAAAAAAATTATGGCTTTACTCTTGACTATAAGTCGTGGTTAAACAAGTATCCAAACTAAAACATAAAGGCATTAGAATTTGTTCCAACACTCTAGATTCCCAGTAATGTACTTTTACAAGATAAATGTAAACTTACATTTTCAAGTGTGGATAATTGAATTTAAGAGAAAAATAAATAAATATAGGCCAGATGTTAAACTTGACAATCCAGCAAAAATTACAGACTAGCTATGAGACATTATTTAAAATAAATGAGGGGTATGATTACCAAAATAAAAAATTCAGGGATCCACTTGCCCCCAAAATTAGGGAAGTTTAATATTAAGAAAGCAAACTCCACCCTTTTTGTCTCAACAATTGCTTAAAAATCTTTTAAAACATTTTAAGATGATGTAACAGTAAGAGGAGCACAAGACCAAAGGACAGGGTCCCAAGTAGTACCTACTTTCTAATTTCAATAATAAAATAAGTTAAAAAATTACTAGACATCGCTCGGCATGATTTCTCCAATGGGACAACCTCCTCCCACTCTCCCATGGAGGCATGCACAGGGGGAAGGATAGTAACTTTATTTTCTTTAATTTAGCATAATTTTCAGTCATACACAATCAGTGCATACTGTATATTGTTTTACAGATGGAATAAGTAGCATCCTCTTCCCTTGCAATTCAAGAATCTCAAAAGACGGATCCTGCACTGCTAGTTATACAATGAGAAGTTAAGAACAGATGCAAGAACTTCATGCTTTGAAAGTGAAAGCAGAGGAAATGAAACTTCTAGAGGATTTATTACAATGTGACAGCTGAATGCACCCGCAGCAATAATAGGAAAAGGTTCCTCCAATATGTTAGAATGAGAATTTGAACCTAACTCAACCCCAAAAAACTAATAGTAAGTTGAGGTTTGCATCCTACCTATATATTGTATATTTTCCTTTTCACTAATCTATTTGGGATTAAACCATCACCTTGAGGTGACATTTAAGGGAACCCAACCCTCAAAAGAGGTCGCAACTTAGGCAAGTTAGGGGTAACCACAATTAAGGCGACTTTCCAATAGATACATTCCAATAAATGTAGTGAAGAGTGAATAATTTTGGAGCTGCAATTACAGTTTCTATAGTATATTTTGACTCCATAAAAGTACAATTATAGAGGACAGTAGTTGTGAGTTTGTCAACTGAGTGAGGTTTGGATAGTAATCAAACTCCTAACAAAATATGTTGTATACTTTGACCAAATTTCTCATACTTTTTTGTATGGCGATTACACCTATGAATTTACTTATCAACTACAGGCTCGTAAACCAATGTTGTCAAACTTGAGGATTCTAAGAGGATCGGAAAAGAGATAAAAACTCATAACTCAAGGATATTAACTCAACTCCTAAGAGTTAATAGTATATTCAATACATATTACAACTAAAAATAGGTTCATAGTTCATAAAATGGTCATGCATAAAACAACTAATAAACTATCCAAGGAAATCCTTCATATTAATAACTGTGACCGCTTGATGTCGTGTTGATGAGTGGCGGCAAGCGCAAGCGGCAGTGCATGGCAGCGATCGCAAGCAGCGGCAAACGACGGCGAACACAGCGGCGGAGAGGGCAAGCGGTGGCGAGAGATGGTCGTGGGTTCGTTTCGGGAGTTGGTTTTATGGGGTTCTTTCTGATTTGCTTACTAACCCTAGCAGAAAAGGAGACGAGTAGGAGAATAGAGACGGTCTAACGATCCTCCAATTCACCGAGCAGCACGCCTACTAGCACTGATCCGCGCAGCTCACGATCTGCCATCCGAGTCACCTCGCCTGCTCCTCCAAAATCGTGTAATCATACGAGTTTGCTAGTATACTCACGATTTTAACAACATTGTTGTAAACAAACACAATCAATGATAAACACCAAGTATAACTATTCTGGCTATCGTGTCTATAATAATAATATAGATGATAATACCAACTTTCAGTTTGCACATTTGTCAGCCCATTTTTACCCTTTAACTATTGCTGATGCACTGCAACAGCACACTCTCTCATAGGGGAAATTGACTATTATAGGGAGCCTAAATCTCACATATAGTATGGGGTGTTTGGTGAAGTACTTAAGTGACTTGATTCTCCCCTTGATAGCTACTGCTCTCAGACTTGGGAATTATAAGGTGATTGAAACCCACATTGAGTGGTATGGATGTTCAACGGAGTACATATGTGGCTCAGTTCTGCCCCCTTTGATAGCTAGTTTTTAAGGGAGGGTTTCCAGGAGCTTGGGTACTTTCAATTGATTGCAGGGTCCATTGCTAGAGTCTCGAAACAGTATATACCTACAGAAGGGCTAATCAAAAAGGCTGAGTGAGACATTGTAAAGTACAATAGTTGGAATGTCGGCTAAGAGGCAGTGCTATGAGAGGGACTTTGTATATTACAGGGTGTCTAGTTCCCACATTGAGTAGTATGGATACTTAGCAGAATACTCAAGTGGCTGGGTTCTCTCTCTTTGACAGCTAGCTTTTAGGGGAGAGTTCCCCAACTGTAGGGTGTTTATCACGTCCCAATTTTCTTATTCTTTTTGAAGAAGTGGTATGCTGTAAATTAATTGTTCTCGTTCTTCTCATTTTACAAGATAAAAAATGTAGACAACACACAAAACAATCTTTGTCTTTCCACTGGTCTATAATGAATGCATTCAAAGTCAACTGCACAGCATGAAGAAAATATGTGCACCATCTTTTCAGCAGCCCGTACAAATACATTTTCACTGAGTTCCCATTGCAGTCTACAGGGATCCCCAACAACAACCGCCCCACAAAAAAATTAACACAATTACACTCAATTCAGTAACAGAAACAGATTACCCAAATAACCTAGCAATTCCTCAAAGAAAATAAATTGTCATAGAAATAACAAAAAACCACAAATCTTTCACCAAAACTTTGTTCAAGCATTCTGAAAATCTATCAGAAAAACAAAAAAACAGAGATGTCTAAGTGAAAGCAATAAACATTGGAAACAGAAAAAGAAAGCCACATTAACCAATTCCTCCATCAATTTTCATAAGTAAAGTTCACAGAAATGAAGAAAATCATATTATGAGTTAAAAGTGGGCACACATTTTAAAAAAACTGCATGTAATCCAACATTAAATTATTATCAAATTGCATTACAATTTGTCTTGTGAGGCCCATATTTCCTGACTAACATATAAAACAAAATTAATTGTGGGTTTGACTTATTTTTGTCAACTTTTTCATATCTTTTAAGATCCATGTTTGGCTTATATTTTAAAGAAATAATTAATTATTTTTGTCAACTTTCCGAGAGAGCTTCAAAAACAGAAAAGAAAAAACTTCTCCAGAAATAATCCTAACCAAAAATGAACTAGGATATTATTTGAATATGAAAAGTGGTTTCTTCACCAATTTTCCCCCACAGTATGTCACAAATCAGGCAACAACCAACAAGCAAATTTAGGCTTCATTTAATCTATTTTGAGGGTTGTAAAATCATCACAGAAAACAAAAGAGAAAGTGGAAACATACGGAAAGTACTATAATTAACTAACCTGGAAATGTGAACTGCTCAAGCAATGACTTATTTGCCGGAACAAGGGTACCATGCATCGTTGAAACTCTGCAGGTTGAGTTGCTTCTAAGACTTCCTCTAGCTCCCCTATGAACATAACCTCCTTAGAACTATTTGTAATGGGCCAGTATTTTAACAATCCCCGTATAACAGTATCAGCAAGCTTGCAATCTTTTTCCACAAACTGTGTAATGCAATAAGATAATTGCTGGTGGTACATTGGTATGCATTTTGGTTTATGAAGAGGAATAAGTGCTCGCACAAGAAACAGCTTGTGCTCTTCTTTCAGTGGCAAAGCAAATCCATTGATTATACTTCCCAAGATTTCTAAGAGTTCTGCAATCCCATTGTGTTTCTCAGTTTCAAAAATGAAGCGGTAGAATATATTGTTGATTGCTTTTCTGATGAATGGTCGGTGCACCATAAACTTCCCATAAATACGATGAAGAACTGTCTTCAAGTATTCCCGTTCCCTGGAATCCTCTGAATCAAAAAGGTCTAACAGTCTCAGGACAAATGAATGATCAATATACCTTTTTGCCAACTTTGCATCAGTCTCAGGTGATGTGACAAACCTTAGAAGCAGTTCATACACAATTTGCAAGAAAGGCCATGCAGGGTCCATGGAAGGTTCTTCTTCATCTACATCAAATGCTTCAAGAGCTTTGTTCTCACGAGGAGGAGAAATAAATGTCCGGAACAAATTTATGGACACCATTTTTACAATTTCTTGCATCACAACATCTGTAAACTTCCCATTAGCAGATGACACATAATCCACAAGTTCTACTAATGTTTGTCGCTTAATTTCCTTTTCTTTGAGGTTCTTCGTAGGGTCAGTCATGTCAAATAAAATACAGCACATTTGCAGCTTTCTTATAAACAAATTCTGCTTCTCTGAATTTGGAACATCGCGAAAACTTGGCAAGGCTTCATAGGCAGAAACTGGAAAACTCCCATTCAGATTCAGTTGAGAGTTCATAGCTTGGGCAATCTTGTCACCATGATTCAATCCAGGAACCAAATTAGAATCAACAACGCCTGAAAGAGTTGAAGCAGTTGAATTTCCATAACGGTTGCCGGCTACATCGTTGCTCCTCGCACTTGTCGAAGGAGTTGAAGAGGGCGTTGATAACACCCCTCCTTCCCTACTTTCCCCCGATTTGGAGGGCTTCCGAGGGAGCCTATTTAATATCTGCTTGATCATAACTTAAAATTGGCTCAACAAAAGATTTTTGTTAGAACACACTCCTTATTGAAACTCTTCAAAACATACAAAGCAGCAACCTCAATCAGCAAGTTAGCCAAGCAAGTGCTAACTGAATCTCAGACAGAGACAACAGCCAATGAAACAATAACCTCTCTTCAGCATCAACTCTCTTAGCCATCATAAGATAGTATCATCTTTGCTAAACTTATCAACAAAAAACACTAATTGATGGCAGCCAGAGGATTCAGCAAAAAGTTCTTTATCAACATCCATGGTGCTTCTTATTATGACAAATCTGGAACACAAACAAACTGCAAACTCAAAAATTACCCCAAATCCCTAATATATTAAAAAAATAACAGGAATCCAACAAAATAACCCTCTCCCTTTCCTACCAAACTAAATAAATGGAACAACCCTCACAGTTATACCAACCCTTACGGTTATACCAAGACACAAACAAATAACCCAATTTTAAAAAGAAAAATAAACAAATAAAAATTGAAAATTGAAAATTCCCTTGTCCATTGATACCAACCAACTAATTTATAAATTTGTGTATCATTACGTAACATAACATAACACCGTAAGCACCAAGAGAGAAACTTTGACTTGTTCATTCAACTACAGTGAGAAGAAAGGTCTACCTCAACAATATAGCTGGATCAGACAGCAACAGGATCTGGGTCCGATCCACGAAAATCCCAGATGAAATTTCCGCTGAAAGGCGTTGAGGGACAATGAAACGCGATGTAGAACAACCTTAACAATCGAAATTCCAGGAAAAATAAATGGGTACGGAAGAAGAGAGAAAAAAAAAAAAGCAAAGGTTTTTTTGGTAGCAATTACGTAGTAAAAGAATTTTGAAGAATTAAGGATGCTGGTCTTTGCCAAAAGAAAAGATTGAAGTGCATCTTTGAAGGGGCAAAGAGAGAGAAAGAGAGAGAGAGAAAGAGAGAGAGAAAGAATAAAGTGAGAAGAAGCAAAAGCAATCACTGGCTGAAGTAGTAGTTCTTATTATGGTCTTGCTAGAAGAAAAAGAAAAAACAAATAAATGAATAAAAGTGTTTTTTTAATTTTTATTTTGCTGGTATTTCCCTTTTTTTCATCTTCTTTATCACTTTTCACTTTTTTTTTAATTTATCATCATAACAAATTATTTTGCACTATATAAATCATAATATAACGCATGTTGGGGAGAAGCAAGTTGCAAGTTGAATTTCTTTTTCCAGTTTGAAAACAAAATGTTCAGAGTCTCTACAATTTAAACATTTGTTACGTAAAATTCTTACACATGTATTCTTTGTACAGATTTTTTATCCTTATTATATCATTAGTTATATTTTAAAATTAAAAAATAAAATTAACTATTTATTAATATATATAAAGAGATTTCTCAATTTAGTATACATATTTTATTTTTATTCATTAAAAAATAAAAATAAGTTATTTAAATATTAAAAGTCTTAGACATTTTAATAGCATAACATAATTGCAAAGACTCTCAATAATATAATATACTACAAATTACTTTCTACTACTTTTTTATTATTATTAATTTTTTTTTCTTAAACAATACAAATATATGGAATGCTCTTTCTTATTAGTACTAATAAGGTAATTAAATATCACCCAATTATATTTTCTCTTCCCATAAATTGAATAGTTTCATTATAATTTAAATATACTAAATTTGTTTTTTAATATAAAATTATAATTTAGCGAAAAGAACTTAATTTGTGTTTTATTTTGTGTCATTTTTTTATCATGAATGATTTTCTAACGAGTTTTATACCATCAATGATTTTCTAACGACTTTTTTAACTAGTGATTACCATCACTAACCTCGTTTTATAGTGTAAAAATCAATTCCAACAGCTATTTTTAGTCTTGGATAGTAATAATAAATTATTATAAGTAGCTTTTATGTTATGAATAATAAAGTGATAGAATGGGTTATATTAATAAGGATCACATTAATAACAATTTGTTTACATATAAAAGTGGTTATAATAAAGAAATCTTCTTTATTTATGGTTATATATAAATATTTTTTTGTTAATTTTTTTTATAAAAGTTTTCTATTATATAACTTGACATCTCAACTAAACTAACATCTCATGTAACAACAATTATTTTGTCATCACATGAAAAAAGTATTATTAAAAAAATACAAAAAAAATTATAAAAGGATTAGACCAAAACTCATATGTTAACAAAAACGGTGTATAGGTAGACTATACATATTCATAAATAATTCTAAGAACATACTACATGGATGCCTATTATACCAATGAAATGATTATCTATGAATAAATTCTAAATTAGTCAACTTATCACACGCATCCCTTTCACGAAAAATATGAGTAACCCTAAACCTAATTTTCCCATAGTAATTAATAATTATATAGTATTTAACAATAATTATTATTTATTATAAATATTTTATATAAAAAAAGTTAATAATTAACATTCTAACAAATGTTACATACTTCATATATCTATATACATCCATATGATGTTACATTCTTCTACATATAACTCCTAAACTTGTACCTACATCTCCTCATGTTCATAGTACAATCATAAGAGTGTATAAGATAGACAACAACAAAAACAAAGTAAGTTATTTAAAATTTAAAAGATAATAATACAATAAAACAATTCCATTTAATTTCATTATAACAACAAAAACATTTGTCCTTACATCAATAAATAACAAATGATTATGCACATAAAAGGCAATGTCAAATTCAACAAATGACTAACACCTTCCGGATTACTTGTATTAAGTATGTCCTACCAGATATCAACATTTGATCCAATTTAAGACTTAAATCAATAACCAACCTAAGAGTCAAGGATCACGTGAGTTCATTTCAACACAAGTTGCATATCCACATATCATCGTATGCGAGAATTCCCCATCAACTTCTTAGTAACTAATATCTTAGTCTATGACTTAGAATATCAGTGAATCAATACGATTTTTGTTATATCGTATCCTTACTTAATACATTAAATAATTAAGGGTTTCATAAATTTGTGAATTTACATTTTCATACCTATATATATATATAGTCTAAATCCCTAAACCTTCAAACATTAAAGTGATACATTTAAAATATGCTTATAATGTCATCACAACATAATTAAAATTGTGCATATCAATATTATTTAAATAAAATAAACCAATAATATTTAACACAATATCCACTTCACATATCATGCTCTCTTACTCCATATCATGCTCGCTTATTATATTGCATCGTAATTAAAAAAAGAACTAATAAAGCATAAATTATTTCACAACAGTTAAATATAATAAGTTACACCAAGTTCTACTCATATAATCAAACTCAAATATAACTCATAAGAAAGCCAAAAGAATTGATAGTTTGATATTTGCTCACTAAAACAAACATAATTGGACTTCTAGACCTCCTTAGAAAGTTAATCCAAGGCTACAACTTTCGTGGAGATCAATAAGCCTAATTCAAAAAAAATGATCAATTTAGCAAATTTGACAAAAAAAATTCTTCACTTACTCGTAGGTTCAAATTCGTTGCACAAAGGGGATCCGCTGAGTAGATTTTTCACAATAAAACTAACTTCTTCTCTATCTCGAATTTGTTCGAAAGTTGAGGAGGGTAGTTGGGGAACCCACTTAGTGGTTTATGCAAAAAAATTGAGTTCTCTAGAGTTCCAAACTACTCGAACACCCTAAATTGACATTTTAGTCTATAACAAAATTAACACATATTGACATAGATTTCAACCACTAACTATTATTATTCAAATAGAGCATAACAACCTAAACTCAAGTGAAAGTAAACAACAAAGAGTTGCCTAATTTCAACTTATAACTTACACTTAACATTTTTAACTTTACAAGTTACTACTGACTCCAAACTAAAACAATTAAAGCATTTTACTACCAACATGGTCATCCAACATGGAAAATTTGATTGTCAAACTAATATTAATATCAACAAATCTTCAACTTACGTCAACACTACAAATCCAATTGAAACAAAATTAAGTAAATTAACCCTTTTTGCACTTACTTGCTCAAATTGGACAACATCAACTGACTTCCAAAATTATATTCACATAACCAAAGTTAATTATACCAAACTCAATCATACAATTCTAAACAAAACAACGAGTTATCAAGATGAACCTATCATACCTAAATTCAGATGTTTTAATACAATCTAACATTCACCAAAATTTCTTCCAAACTCTAATGTTCCGCATATCTTCCAAGTTCAATCTCAGCTAAAGGATAAATATTCAATAAGTATTCACCAACTTAAGCATTTACCTTTGCTTATTTAGAAAACAAATAAGAATAGTTTCCCTTACCTAAAAATCTAGCTACTCCCACAAAACTACAACAATCCTAGTCCTTGATTCACACAAGAATCTTAAACCTACCCGCATAATCCTTTCAACATCAAATTGAATATACCACTATGACTCTAAACTATCATAGATTCATCTTTGTCCAACACACTACACATACAAGCACACAACATAAGGATGCAAACCGCCCTTCTTGACAACAACCCAAGAAATAAGGGAACAAAGAAGAACTCATTCTAAACAAAAATATGGTAAGATGAATATCTTCTATTCCTTACTAGTTCTACTATGCTAGGTTCAAATCTTAAAAATGATGAACAATTAACTCAAAAAATCTAGAGAGAAGGTAAAGGAAAACTATTTTTGAGAGATTGTAGTTTTTATAAAATAAAGTGTCAATAATTTTGTTTTTTAAGCTTTTTTAAATTATATAATAAAATATTTCAACTTCATCTCATTTCAACCACATTCTTGTGCGTAACATTGAATACTTTGCTTCAAAATAACCACGACTTGAACCAATTTATCTAAGATGTAACATTGTAACACAAAACTGATAAAAACACCACAATTTCTTTCATTCAAACTACACAAATTTAATCTCAAGCTCAAATATTTAAAATTTGTTGAAACAACACAACCTTGAATAAAACTTAAAATATTGTGACCACGTCACCTTCACATCCATATCATCTATCCCAAGCTTCTATCAAAAAGAAAATGACTTCCCTTGCATGTAATTCCTTATTTCAAAGAAAGTTTCAGTTTAAGCAAGAAAACTACTCAAAATATAGAGATCTAGATCAAAACATCCAAACATAACCAAACCAAATTTAAGTATGAGCTTAAAAAAATTGATAGGATCACTTTTCTCAACTAATCCCACTACACTTGATGACAAATTCACAAGAAGAGAAATAAAATAAAGAATCTTTATACTAGACAAAAATATACTTTGTTTGAAAATTTGATAAGTTAGAAATTATCATTTTTCTCCTCAACAAAATGTAATTACATTCTAAAATAGATGAAGACTAAAAAAATAATTTAGAAAGAAGATAAAGAGAAATTTCAAGATAGCGAGAAATGAGAATAACGCATTACAATTAGAATGTTAAAAGATAAATTATAATTTAATTATATTTTAATTAATACAATTTTTTTTTTAGTTAAAGCTAAAAGTAACATGAAAAAGTATTATAAGTTAATTTTAATTT
>Ga0123341_1002347_pt1 | contig 15517 bp, 4 predicted proteins | sample Turbeapinknodule_FD_89959 | JGI IMG/M metagenome (GOLD analysis project Ga0123341, IMG submission 89959) | Root nodule microbial communities of legume samples collected from Mexico - Turtle bean Mexico pink nodule | ecosystem: Host-associated > Plants > Roots > Nodule | place: Mexico: Nepantla... | reverse complement strand
TATATATATATATATATACTTTTGAAATAATATATTAACGTAATATATAACATACAACGAAAAAAAGATATATATATTTTTTTCATTTTTCCATTGTATTTATTACGTTCATATATTAGCCATTTTAATAATTTGACCTATGCTCCAAAGTTTATAGACATGGTCCTATTGGCCTTTTTATCCTTTTCACATTATTGAGGCCACTTGTGCGACAAAAGAATCTTGCTAAATATTTAGGTTATTTTTTTATGAACTTATTTCTTAGGCAACTTGAAGCCGTGATTTGAAAACTGGTTAGGATCCAATGACAAAAAACTAAGGTCCCCACAAAAATTATATTTACAAGTTTTATGTTTGATATATTATGGTATGGCTTTTAGTGGTTCATTATTTATATCTAACTTTCATTTCCACCTGAAAATTGTTTCAATAATTTTAGTAAAGATCTGGTCTTTGTACTTTGGCTTGATGTTTTAAGTTTAAAAATGCAAACCCAAATCCAGAATTTTATTCTCCTAAATAGCAACCAAATATTCATTACCCGTTGGATCTTGCTTAAATTTGGTCAATAGGTGTGTGATTATTGGCTTTCAATGTTGATGGATAATTACATGTATGGAGTGTGAGATAAGAGCTATCATGTATGTACAAAGTAGCTTTGTATAAAACAAAATTATAAGAAAATATACTAAAAAAAATAAAAAAAATATAAGAGACTCAATATATTCCTAATCTCCTTTCCTAGTTCATTAATATATTTTTGTATTGTGAAAATCAAATTCATAAAATGACATCTTATGTTGAAAACAACATCTAACATTAAATAGGTTGAATTCCATCTTGTTTCTAACATTCAAGGAAATATAACTCTTATATTCAATGTTTTATTTTTCAATACACTCTTTGAATTTCATACATCTAGAAGGAGATATAATATATTTCACTATAACACGAATTTTTAAACACAAAGTTGTCAATCTCTTTTAGCCTACTACTCACAATTAAGTTTACAATATGTGCACAACAACCCATACAAATATAGTCATAATTCAAAAACAAAGTTATTCTAAGATAATAGTTTTTTCTTTAAGTGTTTCACTCTTGTTTCATTTGATGTAATATTATTTGTCGTTAAGGTCAAAACATGATTCAACCTCATTCATGCAAACATGACTCAACAAATTTTGTCATCATTTCTCCTATATGACTTATTAGTAATCATTAAAATGCAATAAAGAAAATTGTAGCTTGAGCAACGCACAACTATGTAAAATGATATTCTCATATGATGAGGGATGAAGATGAAACTTCTAGTTTTTCAACTATACATCATTTACATTTTTAATGCAAAATTGGACACTAAAACCAAAAATGTATTTCAGGTATAACTTAGATCCTAAAATCTTGAAAAATGAAGTCCTACCACTCCTCAATAAAATGTCTATGATGCTAGGAGATTTCTAAAGGACCCTGTTTTACCACCTCGAGAAGATCATTATGTCTCTACACATCCTTATCAATATGCACAAGAGAATTCCAACCTTAATCAAACCATATTCTTATTTTTTATCCTTCGATGATGAATGTATATTTGGTAAGATTGTGCATAGAAAAAATAAAAAACTAGAAAACATGAATACAACACATAAGGATACCTTATGACAAATACAAAGTACACCATATTTTAAAAGTAATAAGATAACACATTACATCAGACATATGAAATCGATATAAATTTAACATAAAATCAAAATAAATGCATGAAATATAATAGTTATGGACATCAATTGATTGTGATCAAATGTTAACATTTACTATGCAATTTTAATTTCCTATGTATGAATACCTAGATAATGACAACTTAAAAGACATATTGTACCGGAAAGACAACAATAGGCTAATTTAATGGAAGAAATGATTCTAAATATCTGTTGAGATTGCAACTTCACTCTTTTTTATTCAACAAAACAAGCCAAAACCTATTGTGAATTGTACCTCAAACCATCCAACATTCTCATGAATAGGAATTACATGAGTAAAATTAGTGATGCTGGTCTTACATATTTAGTCCCTCTTTTTGTTGTTGACAATATGTCACAATATTGCACGACTTTTTTTACTATTGGAAATCAAATATTAATATCAAACACATATTAACATTAAAGAAACGAGAACAAGAAACAAAGTATGAAGAAGATGATGGATACCATTCAGTCATAACATTCACATAACAAGGAGGTTGAAAACCTAAAATTTTGTTCAAGAACTTACTAGCAGAAATTATCCTAGTTGGATTTTTGTCTCTCCTTTGTGGGTCCAATAAAGATGACAAATGTACATAATAGAGTAGAATAAGATTTATTTGAACTTGTAATTGCTAAATAATTTGGGCTTAGAAAATGGGCTAGATATAGTAGGTTTTGGGCTTAATTTGAGTATATTGTAGATTAGGGTTTCTAGACCTATCCAGGATTTCAATTGAGCTTCTCTTGGCCCAAGAGAAACTCTAGATCGGGCCTAGATTCACCTTGTGCGCCAAACATGTTTCACATGTCTAATCACATGGCAAGTGTGATTAGCTTAGGTGCCTAGTTTGAATTCAAAATTCCATTTGTTTCATGAATTGGTCGAATTTGTTACCTATAAATAAATGTGCTAGATTATGTAATTTTTAGCTTGAATGAGAGAAAATTTATGTTCTTTATGTTGTCTAAATTAAGTCATAAACACTTGTCTTGAGCTTTTTCTAGGATAGTCTTCTAGATAGTCTGAACCTGAACTTTTCCCTAGTAAATAGACTCGACTTTTCACTAAGCATTCTCCCGCTTTCATTTTACGAATTCAGAACTCTTCTCTAATTCTACCTAGCTTCGACACTCTTTCACCAATCCATCATCCATCAAAAATCAAGAAACTACATTAGGAGGAGGACATAAAAAAAAGCATTAAAAAATTGATATTTATGGTTCACAATTGAATTTACCTCTCTGTCATAAAATTAAAGTTTATCACATTGAAATTTAAGGATCAACAACAAAGAAGGAAAAGAGAAGAGAATTAAGATATGTTTTTTTTATTTCTTTTTGAACTGAATGTAATTTAGATTGAAAATTCAGATTTTTTATAATTTTTAAAATTTAAATAAAAAAATCAAAATTCAAATTTAAGTAAATGAATTTTCAGTGAAACAAGTGAAAAAGTGTACCAGTTTGATACAGATATTTTTTTTTTTACCGATACTTAAATAGTAGGCTCAAAATATATTAAGCTATTTTGATACACAATTATCTAGAACCACATACCAAAACAACAATTTCAAGTAAAATAAGTCACACTAGAATGTGGTTGAACAAACTCTTTTATTATATCCTCAAATAAATAAAAAAATTTATAAATGAAAATTAAGTAATATTGAATGAAAAAGTCCAGTTGTTTCCACAAGCCCATTTGTCAATCGTTCTTGCCCTCTTCAATTCCTTCTTAATTTTTAACAATTATTAGAAAAAAGTCATCGGACAGAGAGGTTGGAATGGAACCTAGAAGTAGTTTAAACAAAGAGGACATAGAAAACAATGATGTTTAAGTAGTATTTTATTGCATAATACAAACTTAATAATTTAATAAATGCAAAGTCGCTTTCCCATCACTCTAATCAACAATGATTAACATTCCAAATTGAAAGCAAAATTAATCCGAATTTGCTACTTAAGGTTTTGTTTTATGAGGTTAGAAAATGGCACTAGTTTAGGGATTTTGTTTTATTGGAGCTTCTAAACTTTACATTGAATTGTCACACCAATACATCTTTTCTCTTAGTGCACACCCATTACAAACCACCGGATATTACATAGAATTTCTTCTATCAACACAAAATATGCCATTTAAAAAAGTCACCTCCTTTCTTTTTACCATTGCATATTCTTAATTCAGTTCCAATCAAAATAATAACTGCAACTTTGTATTATAATTTAAATAAAGTATTTATATCCCATTACTGTCATGTATAACAAATTCAGTTTAATCCAATGAGCAAAACGTTTAAATTTATGATATATTTAAAATTATTTTTGAATTGAAAAATATATAACAATATGCGAATATTCTTGTTTAAAAAGAAAACAAAAACAAATTCGAATTCTTGAGACGCCGCGTAAGGGTAAAAAGATTTATTTTTATTTGTTATAATGTGATTTTTTTTACCTTTTAAGAAAAAACATGCAACAGCAAAACGGTTAAAGTAGAAAACAACGCAAGATCCAATTCATATAAAAAATATTCGAAATTGCATGCAGGTTCAGGAAGCGCAGAGAGTCCACGCTATCGAGATTGTCGACACGCGAGTGAGTGTGGCGCGTGTATAAGGCTTTTATTTGTACACAGCAATAGCAATAGCAATAGCACAGTGAGAAGACATAGCGCACTCGTTTAGTTGATCACCGTTCACCTGCCGGTGACGGGATTCAAAAACAGCCGCCTCTCTCTATTTCTCTCCCTCTGACCAGAATCTGTTCCATTCGTCTTCTCTGGTTTTGATTCCAATTCGCTGGGGTAAGAATTCGATACACCGTTTTTCTTCGTGCAGGGGAATTTCGGGGTATCTGATCTCATTATGTTTTGCTTCATTTTCACGTTTTTTGTTGCGTTACTTCACTCCACTTTGCATCGCATTGTCTAACTCCACTTCCCTCCCAATTCCGATCCTACGCTGGTTTTCCTACCGCCTCTGTTTCTCTCTTTCTCGCTCTTTCTTTTAATTATTTTTAACTTTTCAAGTTTGTTGTTAATTTAATCAATTTGCATGCCTATTCGTGTGAGTCTGATTTGCTTTCGTCCTTTTTTTAAGTGTTGTTTGCTGCGTGAAAGTGTTTGATAATCGGTTTATGCTTTTCTCTTTGATGTATTGGATTGGTATCATTCCTCTCTGAACTCTAAACTTCATAGAAATAATAGAGAAAGAAACTGAAAACGTTTAGTGGTTAAAGCACTCATACTCCAGTTATATTTCATTTAGAGAGACATGTAACCACTCTTCTTCTCATGTTTGGTTTGTAAATCCAAGCTATTGTAAAAAAAAGAATCCTTATCTTTACAAATAGAAGGAAAGATGGTTATGAATATAAGGAAACTATGCTTGGTCTGTACTTTAGCCTATGATAGACTTGTGTCACAGAAAATTTTATGTTGAAAAATGAAAGATTGGGGATGAGAATTTAAGTCTGTATTTGAGGCTGTTGTCTGTAGTTGGACTGCATGTCTTTTTTTAGTATGTATTGTGTAAATTGAGAGAAAGGTAGCAATGCTATGGTTGCATAATGACCACAAGAGCTGGTTTCCATATTGAGAGGAGCCTGTGGGTCATTGGTTTATCTTCTGGTATTTAGGCGCCTGAAATCTCTTCATAATTTCATTTCTCTAATTGGACAGGGCAAACTATAAGGTGAGGCAGGAGATAACTTGATTATCAGTTTCTCTTGCTACTGTAAATGAAATAAATACCTGACTAACTTACTTATCAATCAAACAAGAATGGTTTTGAATTGGGGATGGAGAGATAGAGAGGAAGTGGTCGTTCATTCTGAACCTAAATCACAGTGAACTATGAACTATTATAGGAATTAACTTGATATCTTGCTTTAGAACTTTGAGGTTTGTGATCATCTGCAATTATGATTTCATTTAGTACGTTTCTATTTTTTACTTGTTTTCAGGATTGGGCATGCTTTTTATCTAGTCTGTCTTTGATGATGAGGTTTTATAATCTTCAGAAGTTCTTACTAGTGAGTTGCTTTCTTTATTGAGTAACTTTTTGTATTACAGATTAGAGTACTTTTTCCTTTCACAGATCTGAAGATTGATGACAAATAGTCTGTTTTGGGTATCAAAAATCAAGTTGAGTGGTATTTTGCTGGTGAGCATTATGGGGGAAAATGCAGGGTTTAAAATTTTATATATTGACTGAAAACTGATATTTTTATCCTTTTAATCAACAATGAAGGAAAATAATGGAAGCACATCCTACTTTTTCCATTGAAAGATCAAAGCAACTCAATAACATGGGGATGTCTGGAGCACTTTCTTCATCTTTGTCAGTCCTTCCAATACCCTCAGAAGACATGTATCTCAGGCTGCCTGAATCACAGTTGGATATAGTAGAACAAGACCTTGTGACAAGACCTTTTACTCATTCAAGTTATTTGAATTCCAATGGAGTAGTTGGGCATATTTTTTCGTCTTCCCCTGGATATTCAACTGATCTTCATCACTCATCTCTTTCACCCGATGAAAAACACTCTACTAATGCTCATTTTATTTCACAATCATCAACCAACATTTCCCAATTCCCTTTATCATACTCTTCAAATACTGGACCACCAAATTCAGCAACACCAAGCCACTTTTCCAAAGGAAACAGTGCTTCCTGGCATACAGGTTCCCTGCCGAATTTTCTAGATTTTCCTGCACATGACTCAATTGATGATAATAGGGTAGAAAGTAGTGCTTGCCCTATAATGGCATCCGAGGAGTATGGTAAGCAAAATGATTGGCAGGAGTGGGCTGAGCGGCTAATCAGTGATGATGACACTTTGACTTCTAATTGGGATGACCTTCTTACTGACAATATTCAAGACATTGAGCCGAAGGTGAACTATTTCATAACTCAGATCAATATTAGCTTTCAGAGGAAACTGATAGGTAATTTATTCAAGGAATGTGTTCGGATCTCATTTTGTGGCTTTAGGTGCCATTTCAGGTTGCAAAACCACTTTCACAGTTTCCAGGACATCAATGCCAAGGTCAACAACAACTTCCTGCTTCCTTTGTAGACAATTGCATTGGCCTCTCTTGCTCAGCAAATTCAACTCCAGCCAAGTCACGAATGCGTTGGACACCAGAACTTCACGAGGCATTTGTAGAGGCTGTCAACCAACTTGGGGGAAGTGAAAGTACTATAATCTATTTTTCTCTGTTTGGTAAGTCCTTAGCCTTACTTTGCTAACCTTCGTTCTCATTTTTTTTTCCCGTTTTTCTGTCTTTTATCTGCAGGAGCTACTCCAAAGGGTGTGCTGAAGCTCATGAAAGTTGAAGGATTAACTATATATCATGTGAAAAGCCATTTGCAGGTATGTGCACTCTGCTTTTAACTCCTTTGTTTGTTTGGTAGCATCTGTGCTTTTACTGAAACAGATTTGGTTTGAGATGAAGAAATACAGGACAGCTAGATATAGGCCGGAGTCATCTGAAGGTACATAAATTATGTCTCGTATAATATGCAATATTTATCAGCATGCATTAATTATAATTATCTGTTTTGTTCGAGTAAGTATTTCTTTGATGCCACTATAAAATAAAACCAATCTTTCACTGCAACATTTATTGTAGGATTAAAAGCTCATCAAGTAGATCAGTCTTGATTGGAAACTAGGTTATTAAATACCTATTAATGCATAATATCCTGTGCCAATGGTTAGATTAATGCAAATCACCTTGAATGCCAAACTATTGAATCGTGTAAAGCACTTAATATCTTAAACTGATGTTAATGAATTTATGATTTTGAGTTAGATATGCACTTGGATTCTTTTCCTATACTATCCCTGTATTAGTTGTGAAGTGCTTAACATTGGTATTTTTTTTAGAATGCAGAAACTTCAGATCTGAATTTATTTGAATATACAAATAAAATTAAGATTTAAATAACTTCTTGGTCTTTATATTATACTCCCTTTATTCTTGAATATAGGCAAAAAAACCTCACGGATGTTGTCTCATATATAAGCAAATTTTAATTATTTTCACCCTATTTTAATGAGGTTTTTCCTAAAAAACCCTTCCTTTAATTGAGATTTTATTTCCAGTGACTTGTTTATTCTTGATATCAAGTTCCAATGAAAAATAGTTTTGGAAAGTTTATTTTTTTATTTAGAATTGGTGCATTTAAATAATTCTAACTAACTTTCTTAATTGGCATAAATTAGTGTTTTGCTAATATTCAAGAGGAGGAAGTATGTTTTTTTTTTTTATCCTCAAAACTATTTTTTTCTGTTTGCATCCGTATTAAAATAAAGGTTTCATTTTAGTCCGTGAAGTTCTGGTCATTAGTCATGATGATGCGGCTAACAAATTGAATAAGCAGTTTAATTTCTAATGGCAAGAACTAAAACGAAAGCCTTCTCATTTGGAAGGAACCTATATCAAAAGTTTATGATTGCACATATACTGGAACCATAAGTTAAGAGACTAAAATTGAAAAAAAGAATTATCAGGGACACAAACAGCAAAAGAAAAAGAGGACTAAAATGAAACGGTGCATATATTATAAGGACTAAAAACTTGTATAAGTCTAAAATTATTTTGAGTGCATGAAAATAAGAGGACGGAACAATTTTTAACTAATCTAAGCCTCTTGGATATTTCCCAATTCTCTCTCTGTGTCTCTCCCCATGAACCACCTTCTGTTTCCAGAAACCTACGCTTGTTCAAGAAACTCAAAAATCGCCTACTAACGTGTCTGAGAAATTGACCTAGACCACAGTGATTGTTGTATAGAACTGGTGTGTCATGAGTCAATTCCTTGAAACTAGAGCCACAATCCTCTGTGCTGTAAGCTGATCAAAAGTTCCCTTTTTGATTATGGCAGGAGTTACGGAGAAAAAAGGAAGTTCCATTGAGGAGATGTCATCTCTAGATTTAAAAACGTAAGTATGCTATTTACTGCTTTTTAAATAATTTATGTTATACAGTCTTACCATAAACGTTGATACATCAAATTGATAGACAGAAGTTCATTCTTTAACATGACTTTGCTGGTGCAAATGTTACATCCTCAGAAGAATTTAAATGGATTATGTTGCACGTCATGTATGGTATATGGAATGCGCTGTTAAGTTCGTTTCTTCAGATGGCAATTATTGTTCAGTATCTTACCACTTAACCTGAGCTGAGTATAAGGATTAGAATAGAAGAGGCTTTGTTACTGTATCTTCGAATAGAAGCTACGACAAGGTCCAAAAAGTATTAGTATTTGGAGCAACAAGTGGCTTAGAATTTTCAGTGACCAGGATTAAGGCCACAATAAGGCCAATATATGGTTCCATGTAAAATTTTTGGTAATATTTCAGAAACAGTAACTATTATGCTGACTTTACTTTTCTATTACTGACAGTGGTATCGAGATTACTGAAGCTCTACGACTACAAATGGAGGTTCAGAAGCGGCTCCATGAACAGCTTGAGGTGTGAACTTCATTCCTCTAGAATTTATTTCTAACATATATAAATGAATTTAATTGTATTACAAGGGTGGTTCAAATTCAGCTTGAAAGATTTATTTCTATAGGAATCACTATTTTTGAAACTATATCGGTCATTGATCCTAGGCACAATTAACTAATCATGAACCGTGGTCAAAACTTTCATATGCTCACACACGCCGAGTGAGAGATTAAAGCTGTTAAAACAATTCGTGAAGATCATGTAAACATGACTCCTATAAGCTCATTAAAGTTTACTTAATATTAAAAAGGTATTAATAATATAACAATACTAATACATAATTCAACATCTCAATTCCATTATTAAAAAAATAACAAATTAATAAAGTATCATAGTTTTGTAGTACATTACAGTCAAATTACACCCAAATCATGCATAAACAAACATAATATAATATAAAATTAAAATAATATAAGCATATCACTGATGTAATTAAAGACAAATTAGATATCACTAATATAATATATGAAAATAAAATCACAAAATATAAAAATGCGAGTCTGGAAGTCAGGTTGCTGAGAGCAAATATTCACTAAATGACAACATCACAGTATAGAAACTAAAACACTAACTCACAAAAAGTAGAGACTTGAATGGAACTAGGAAGTAGAATGGGTGCCGCTGGTTGTTATTGTCTCGCTGCCTTCCACAGGTCTTGCTGAACTCAGTCGCCAAGAGGAAAAACGCATAGAGCAGACGAGAAAGGATGAAAATCGGGAGACTCCAAAAAAAGTTTGATTGCGAGAATAGAATACAAGAGAAGCCTTGAATATTTGTTTTAATAAAAAAAGGACTCAAAATGTCCCTATGCAGTTCGCTGTGAACAAAAAATCCTTCACCCGGTGAAACTCACGAACTTGTCTAAGAACTCGTGAGTTTTGGTCGACTCTACCGATTTCGCTCGAGGACTCAAAAACCAAGTTTGCTGGTGGGTTAATCAGGTTTGCATAATATTAGCACCTAAACTCCTACATCTATTTAAAGTCTATAACTTAGACTTAGAAGACAACTCTCACTTGATTAATGTCACAAGGCAATTGATGTCACCTACGATATCTAATTGTCCTATTGGGAATGAAACTCATCCTTAGTTTTGATATCAATTATTGGATCGAACATTTATCACTAGACCTAAAGTTATTGATAGTCAACATACAGCTCTTTAATTGAGAGCCTAATAACTTGAGTCCTACAATTCGATTGACTTGATCCACCTAACGCTCATTAATCTCATATCACTTAGGAGTTGAGGCCAAAAGTAATTTAAATATATTTTTCTCAACCTTCTAAGGTGGTCTTTAAAGACAAACCGTAATGCAGTTTCGAGTTCCAAAGCGGATAATACCTCTAATGTAGTGATTGACCCTAACAATGCAATCTTAACGGATTTGAAGTTGGAATATTGATGTCATCTATGAGAATGAAAAAGAGGTTCAAAAAACAAACTCTTATTCTCTAGGAGTAATGGAAAAGTGGTTTAAAAAAAGAACCATCATTCCCCTTAACCCTCCACTAGGGGAATTGTTCCAATAAACTCAATAGTCTCACATTGTTTAGGAGACAAGGCCATTTATGGACAAAACTGTGACAAAGCTCTGAGCTCTAGAGCATAGAATATCTCAGATGCAGTGATTGACCCTAACGATGTTATATCTACTAATTTGAGGTTGAAACATTATAAAAAAGTGTTTCTAAAGACAAACTCTTGTTCCCTTTATCCCTTGACTTGGTGGTTTGTTCCAGTATGCTCAATTGTCTCATATTACTTAGGAGTTGAGGTTGAAGACAATTTAAATACATATTCCTCATTTAACCCTTCACGATGCTTTTAAGGAAAAAATCATAACGGAACTCCAAATTTCAAAACTTCAAAACGGACAATAACTTATATACGGTGATTGACCCTAACAATATCATCTTAACGTACTTGAGGTCATATATATAACATTTATATTATGTCAATTTTGATTATATCAATGAAGTTTTAGATAATTTTAGCTTAATATAAGATTTTGTAAATAAAATCTATATATGATAACTTTCAATCCAGTGGTAGATTTTGAGATAAAATTATTCAGTAAAAAGCTATTGAATTGTTCAAGAGTTGGTGTACTTTTTTTAAAGTAATTCTTAGGCCAATTACAAATGTTAGTAAAGAAGATAAACGCAAGTTCAAGTTACCGGGGGTAGCTTCTTCATGAGCCTAGAGATAATTTCTCTTCAGGTACACCTTTGCCCTTACCTTCTCAAGGTGCAGGAATTGTTTGCCGACGAAAGCCGTTGGGCTACCTGTGCTATGCGATGCTGAAATTACCCTATGAGCTGTATCTCTCATGCTACTATTAGATTTTTTAGCCTATTGGGCACCCTGTCCATAATATCTTCAGCATTTGCTAATGGTTTACTGTATTAAATAGTACCTCCTAAGTGTACTAGTCCATCAGATATGTTATATTAATGTGTCTCTCTCATAGCACTTAAAATTAGAACAGTAGCACATAATTTTCAACTACAGGTCTTCTAGATATCTTCTTAGTACAGTAGCAGTGAGTAATTTTCTGTTGTGTCTCTCATCATTAATATTTAAATTTTGTGGGTTTACGTTAACTTTGATTGAGTTTGCAAACTTTCTGTGAAAATCAATTTCCAATATGTGGTATCTTAGCAAAAATTTTGTTACTTCAAACTCAGGTTTACTTAAAAAATAAATTCTATAGATCACATTGATCCTAAATCGCGTTTACTTTTCTAGTATAGTCATGTAGGACATGATAAAATGCATTTAGTGTTCTTGACTGTTAGTTTGTAGAAAGTTGCACTTAATTAATTGTAGCCTTGGTAATAGTCTTCACTGAGTCTGTTAGGAGACTGTATCTTATGCGGATCCTGTTATAGACGAGATGGATCATATGCAGAAACCGTACACTACTTCTTACCCTTAAGAAAGCTATTTTCATTCCCTAAATTCTCTCTCTAAAAGATTGTTGAGATACATATAATTAAAATATTCTGTTTGGATTATTGAAATTTAATACATAAAAGAGTTATTGAACGGAGTATCTTCATCATAAGTATATAACATCAACTCCATACACAAAAGCTAAGAAAGGGGCACGCCGTCTTACTTGCATATGCATTTGCTACACAATGTTTTTGGTACCGGTAATTATTTTTAAAATAAAATTCCAAACTGCTTATCAATTTTTTACTGGCTTGGCCTGTTGGGAATTCAGTTTTGTGGCTTGATTGGAGGACCAATATCAGAACAATCACTGGTTTTCCAATCCAACTAGCCGGTTTGATTTGGTATTTTCAACCATGCTTGCAATTGCCATGATTATAGAAGTTCATGTTTTATAGCACATGGGATCTGTGAATAATTTTTTACATGTAATTGAAGTCGACTAGAAGTGAAGTTTGGGTGTTTGTAAGCTAGGTGAAAGACATTGAAGGGGTGTAAGTATTCTCTAGAGAAATAATTTAATATTGTTTATTATTCATCTTGTTCCCTGTATTTTGATTCATATTTTATTAATTTATCTTAGAATAAATTATAATTCATTTACTGGTCATGCTCAGTCTTATATCTTTGACTTGTTGAAGATACAAATTGTAGTTCCAAGATTTACAGCAATTTCTCATGAATGTTGTGTTATGTCGTTCTCATATCTCTTTCGTTGTTCTAATATCGATCTTCTCCTCCCCTTCTTTTTTCTGTCAGATTCAAAGAAATCTACAGTTGCGAATAGAAGAACAAGGAAGGTACCTCCAGATGATGTTTGAGAAGCAATGTAAATCTGGAACGGAAACGTTGAAGGCATCATCATCTACCATTGAGACTCAATCTGGAGTATCTTCAAATGCCACGAGAGATTTCCCGGTCAAAAGTGTTTTGGAAGCATCACAAGGACCTGATCAAGCTAACGGCAGTACCCCAGTTGAGGAAGGCTCACTGGAAAAGGTTGGGAATCCTGATTCTCCCAAAACTCAACATGCTATTGCTAGTGGTGATAGTGCACAAGCCCCAAAACGTCAAAGAACAGAGTAAGACATGAATGTGCCGAATCACAGGATCAAAACATGATGGGTCGAGCTCGTAAGTTATGAGTATCTTCTGTCTTATTGTGATGAATGAGTGCAATGCACATTTAGCAGAAGATCTTCAATTGCTTGAAAGGCTTAGGTCAAGTTTTGCCGTTAGAAATCCTTCTTGGTAGATAGTTTGTAAATATCAGTATCACTGTAAGCCATACTACAGCTTGCGCATACTCTATATCCCTAGAATGCGGAACCCTTCATGCGCCCCCTCCCCCCAGAAGAATAAAAACAAATAATGAGTCAAAGTTAACGAGCTTTCATGTGGGAGATTCAATTGGTCGCTCGTTTTTTCCTCTTTCCTGCATCTCTAATGTGAAAAAATGTAATACAAACACCTTTTTAGTTCATAGATACTAAAATTTAATAGAGAGAGATTAAAAGTAATAAACTTAAATTATTTTAGTCGTTTAATTTGATAAAATTGTTTTTTAGTCCGTACGAAAAAATTGTAAGAATTAGTCTTCTGAAAAATATAATATTTTTTTAGTATTTTAAAAATTCCACTTAAATTAATCATAAAACAGGTGTTGATCCTTTTCAGTCTACTCTATTAGTATTATTGCTTAGGTAAGATAAAACTTCTAATCGATTGTCCAGAAGTTGAAGAAGTATTTCAAATTTAATATTATAGATTTTTACATTAAGAATACCTCCCACCATCTCTTGTTTTAAGTTTTCAAGTGTATGTAGTTTGTGCATTAATGTTTCTCTCAATTTAGTATATAGAACTAATGTAGAGAAATAGAACACAAGAATTTATGTGACTTCTAGTTACTTGTCACTAACTATTTGAGTATTGTTTGAAATATAAGTACTCCTAATTAAAATTGAGTATTATTTGGACGCATCTACTCTTGGTTAATATCGAGTATTTTTTGGACACAATTACTCTTAATAAAATTGAGTATTTTTTATATGTAATTACCATCCATAGTTAAAATTAAGTATTCTTTAGATGCAACAACATTAAGTTAAATCAAGTATTCTTTGTGCACTCATGACTAATAACGAAGTATTCTTTGCTAGTCACTCCTAGCTAAGATAGATAAATTGTTTGATTAGTGATCCAGAGATCATAAGGTTGTTTACTAGGGATTGATAACATCTTTTGACGTATACAATATTATGCTCCCACTTCTAGTTTTGTTCTAAACGAAGTTTTTAAGAGCATACAAGTTTAAGCAACATTTTAGCACAATGCAGAGTAATTTGTTGTATTCTTTTTCTTAGTGAAATCTTCAAAAAGGCGTTGAACAATATAATCGTTGCAAATTTGTTTCTAATCATTGAGCAACGTCAGCTTACTTGAATGTTGTTCGTTCGTTTGATGAAATTGGTTGTGAATGATGCATTAAATGCACTTCATGCAACATAAATTATTATTTTTCTTATTTACGTAACAATTTAGTGGCAGAATGAACTTATCAACTTATCTCTCTTTGGATAATGTGTATTTGCTTGATTTTGTATAAAACACAAAGTCGTACGAAACAAATAATCTTTCCAAAATTGACAACACTAGTATAAGAATTTTTTTGAAGAAAAACAACTTTACCTCTTCATCCAAGATATCATTGATGTGACTTGATGTGACTTGTGCTTGAATCTTATTGGAAGATGAAAGTAATGAATATTCTCTATAACATAGAATTCGTGTAGCATGAGGTTAGCTTAATTTTATGTTTGTGGCGTTGGAGCATATCCATGCTATATCAAGCGAAAAAGAAGGCAACATAAAGTTGCATTGTCGGATAGAAAAAATAGTTCTCCTTACATGATTTGTTTGTTGACCTGAAGCTACTATTTTACAAATGAAGCATAACAATGTTTTTGTATATAATTGTTTTCAGCACTTAGGCTTCGTTTGCTTCTGGGTGATCATTGTTCACCCGGACGGAATGACGAGAATTACTCTTGTTTGTATCTACCAATTTCAGAGGAATAGGAAGCGTGGAAAGTTAAAATTTTGTAAAAAACTTTCTTCACTCTTTAGCTCAGAATTGCGTAGAAACGCAGGAGAACCCTAATTTTATATAACAAATTACGTAATTATCCTTTACTTAATTAAAATAATTAAATAATTGTATTAAATAATAATAATTTTATTTGAATCAAATATTTAATAATATCATTAATAAAAATAATTA
>Ga0123341_1002346_pt1 | contig 15520 bp, 10 predicted proteins | sample Turbeapinknodule_FD_89959 | JGI IMG/M metagenome (GOLD analysis project Ga0123341, IMG submission 89959) | Root nodule microbial communities of legume samples collected from Mexico - Turtle bean Mexico pink nodule | ecosystem: Host-associated > Plants > Roots > Nodule | place: Mexico: Nepantla... | reverse complement strand
TGTGAAATGTATGTTTTTACTTTGACAATGTCAACATATCAACACCCTTACTAATATTTTTTTTTACGCACTTACTTTATCCAAAATATTTTCATATTTTGAAAAACAACCTAAAAAAAATAAATTAAACTATTTAAAAAATAACTTTTCACTCATTAAGATTACAAGATAGGAAAAGGTGGTCCTCCAATCCAAATACAAAATCACAAACATAAAACAAAATATTTATTTTTCATACATGATTTAAATCCCTTCAAATTAAAATTCAACTATAACATTTGTGAATAATAAATTGATAGTGAAATTGCATAACATACTTATATTACAATGAACTAGTGAAAATAAGTTAGGATTTGACAACCATAAGTTTCATATGGAAATTTACAAAAATGATATTTGAATACTTGAATTTAAATTCATGAGACAAACTTTTAACTTATGAGATATTACACAAGCCAACTAAAGATTGTGGGAGTGAATTCATATATAATGATCATAATCTTATAACAATTACAATTGTGTCCAGTTATACTAATATAACTTTAAAATGTAAAAATAAATAATATATATAAAAATAAATCTATTTAATGATTATTATTTTCAATTTTAATCTATTGTTACATGTGTTACAACTTATTTGACTTTCCACTAGTAACACCACAAAATACCCATGGTTTACAAATCCGAAAACTTACTATCAATTTACAATATTTAAAGTCCCAATAAATTTCAAAATCATATTTTATTTTCTTTTGAACAATTATTTATGTTTCAATGTTCACATCCCCTTTTAATAAAGATAGTTTTTTTCTCTTAAACTAATAACCAATTATTGAAAAGGGAAATTATATTAAAGAAATGAATAAATAACACTACAAAAAATTTCAGATTTATCCACAAATTATTACTCACAAATATGATATTCGTAGATAAATTCAACATTACAAACGAATTTTACCCACATATTTGTATATGTATGTAATTCATTACATATGGATTACTACCCACAAATGTATATTCATAGGTAAATTTAACATTACATTGGATTATTATCCACATATATTATATTTGTCGGTAAATTGAACATTACATACGATTATTACTCACATAAGTGCATTCATAGGTAACTCAATATTACATATGAATTACTACTAACAAATCTACATTCGTAGGTAAATTAAACATTACATATGAATTATTATCCATATATATATATTCACACTAAAATTGAACATTGCATATTATTATTACTCACTCATGTACTTTTCCACTTTTCAACGCAATTATTGACCTTTTGTTTCCAAATATTATTTATATTAAAGTGTTTATTAGAAGGTATTCACATATATATATATATATATAAGAGCACGTAAGTATATATTAATCACTATAAGAAATTTGCTTATAATTGATGGTTGATGGCCATTTTTTGTTGATAAGTTTAAAAATTTAGTAATATAAAAGAGATAAATTTGTCGATGAAAATTACCAACGATTAATAGTTTTGTTAGTAATTATTGACAACATTTTAGTAGGAAAACACTAGCAAATTATTGATGAACTAATATTTATCAATAAATATTGAAAAACACATTCATAAAAAGTTACTAACACATTCATAGATTACTAACAAATGAGGTAAATTTTGAATACATTCTTAACTATAAATAAAATTACCAAAAAATACATCTATAAGTAATTATCGACATATATATCTTGCATAACTAAGTTCTAAATATGCAATCAAATTTACTCATTTGTCAATACATATTAAAAGTGTCAACTAAAATTACCAAAAAACATTATAGTTGGTATTATTGTCTAGTAAAATGTTTTACTAATATCAAGTTGATCCAAATCCCTATTTTATTATAATTAAAGAACTAGTTTTTTTCTCCAAATCATTGAAATATTATCAACAATAAGCTTCAGTGAAATATTATTAACAACCAACAATAATTTTGGCTCAAATCACACAAATATTGTCAACCTTAAAATCATATCAAATAACATTTAAATTTAAATGACATCAATTTTGAGAAAAACTAAATTTAAATATAAATAACATATGAACATATAATAGAAGTAAAATCAAAGTCTTCTTATGTGTTTCTATCATGGAATAGTTTCATGATCAACTTTGAGTCAATGATTCCAATCTCAAATTGAAGATGAAATCAGAACAATAAAAATAAGAAAGAAACTTAAACAATGACAAGAACTAAAGAATTATGATTGACTGAATGAAATAAAATAAGAAAAGATTGAGAAGACTGGGATTGGAAGTAAAATTATGTTCCACTTGAAGAAGAACAAAAAGATGACTTTATGATCCTCCAAGATAAGCTCCAAATATTGAATCACCATTTGAATCCTAGAAATCAAAATAAGACTCTAAGAAAATTATTCACACAGTAATGTTTTGAAAATGCTCAAGTTCTCATATATCTTAAAAGTGTTTTTACAAGATTATGAAAAGTTATTTGAAGGACAAGGCATCATCAAATGCAAATACTAATTACAATGAAATCAAATGCAAACTCCTATTCTAGAACAAACCAAGTTTGTTGGTCAAAAATTAAAGAGAGAGTGAGAGGGAAATTTGAATTTGAAATTCAAATCCCTAATCAAATGGCATAGATGTGCTTGATCATGCTTTCCTTGCCTTATTGTAACACATGTTTCTCTTGCCTTCTCTTTGCACCCATAAAACTTTATTTGCACTCATTTCTCTTGGCCACACTAACTAACTCTTATTTGGTCTTGAATAACCTAATTAAATCCAACTATACAAATTACAAGTTTCACTTAAAAAATAAAAAGAAAACAACTCCTAAACACATCATATTAGTTATACAAGTAACAACAAAACATAAATACTATACATATTTTTTTCACATACATACTAATTTACTAACAAGAACAAGAAACTCTAAACCAAAATCTTCGATTTGTAAAAGCTTATGAGCACAAATTGTTTTCATAAAAAATTATAAAGAATTAGAACGATGACAATGTTCAATCCCAACTATATGGTTCTCACAATTCATCATTTTATTTTTGAGCCCTAACTTAGATTAAACAAAGGCATGAATACTCACCTAACACGATATATATATATATATATATATATATTCATGCCTATCCATTCGTGATAAGTGTATCTGCTTATCCATTTATGAGTTCTCCTCCTCACTTTGGGGTTTGAAGTGATTGATCAAGTTTGACATGCAACGAAAACAAAAACAAATCAATTATAAGATAGTTTTGTTTTAATTTCCTTTATTAAACCTACCGAATAATCCTATAGTGTCATCAATGAACAATATTTTCTGATGGCAACATCTATTTATAATTAGATTTTGAAAATTTTCTACTTATGTGATGCCAAATTTTTCGATGGATTATAGTGTTATCAATTGACATATTTTTATAATGACATAATTTATTAATAATTGTCCTTCAAAAATTTCCTCCAACATTGCACCAACTTTTTTTATGAAATAAATAATATCATAACCTGACATTTTTTTAAACAATCATATTCACGATAATTGACCTTTGAAAATTTTCCCTCTTTTTGTGCCAATTTTATTAAAATATTTACCGATGTGAAAAATTCAATAATGAATTTACATATCCATTAGTAATACGAATTTAGTGATGAAATTAAATTCATCTACAAGGTTTTGTTATAAAATTATTCATTTATTATAGTATTAACCACAATTTTTCAAAGAAATACCGGAAACAATGTAAGACAAAAATTATAGGGGTACATAAACATGAGGGATTATTAAAGTAGAAAATAAAATATGTAAAATAAAGAATTAATAATTAAGACTAATAAAATTCACTAAAATCAATCCTAGTCAATATATCAATAAACAACGCTATTAAAGGCTAAAGAAGTCCAAAATAATGGATAAGATATATCACAAATGCTCTAACAAACCAGAAAGTCTAAGTTTAAATAAAATTAATATTTTTAAAAAACAAATTTAATTTCATTATTCTAAATAAAAATATAAAACCAAATTCTAAAAAAAAATCAATTGTTAATGTTTTTCATATTAATAACTTTACTTTGATTGTTTGATTTAAAAAAAAATATCCACATAAAAACACAAATAAGGATAATGAGTATGTGTACGGTGAATATCATAATACCCATACACATCGCCTTAATAAGTATGTAACTAAAATATCTATACTCGTTATCCATGAGTATCCATTATAGGTACATATTTAATATATATTGTGAATTTACCATGGATATCTTTGGTGCAATTTTTTTTATCATTTCTAATCATAAGAGAGGGCTAAGACGAAAACCATGACAAGATCACAATTAGTGAAACATTTTTAATCATGGTTTGGTCTGGTTTATTCCTAGTAAGCCTTATTTTTGCAATATTTTCCAAGGACTCTTAACACACAAAATATTAATGCAGAAGAATAAGATACGAGAGAATCACAAGTAGTGAAAACTAAAAATGTTGTAGAGGAAGAAAAAAAACAAACATTGTCTCATTTTCTATATAACAAACAATTTTTTTTTTTGCATTGTACTTCAAAGTCAAGTTAAGAAAAATAAACGAGAGGCTGACGTGAGTGGTGCTTCCTTTAATGTTATCAAAACCGTGGGGTTTGTCATTAACAACGAGAATATGATCTAGGAAGGCCAACTATGTTCAAAGCTCCACTTGTAATGGATTTAGTTACACATACAAAACATGGAGCAAAAAACAAAAAACAAACAAATGAAAACAAAAATCAAAATCAAAATTTGGCTTCTCTCGTTGTTGAATGGTGAAAACCATGAACCCCACCATAATATAGACAAAAGAGAACCAACCAAAAGGCAAGAGTGTTGGTGAGGATGAAGCCTTTTTGATATAGGATTAGAGAAGAAGTCTAATAAAACATGGTCAAGTTGTCATGACCAAGGTACATGAAGAAGGAACTTGAACTAAAGTTGTCATAAAAAGGATAATATCATAAGTTAAAATTTTTATAATGTCTCAAGTTATTTAATCCTTTTAAAATTTTCTCTCAATTGGAAAAACGATAGTCAAAATTTAACTAAAGTTAATAAAACTTTCTTAACAACATACATTAGAAATTATCATAAATCTAGTTAAGTAATCATTTAAAAATTAAAAAATTATCTAATGATGTAACTTAAAACTCGAAAATGAGTTTGTAATTCACATAATTAGTAAATTAATCATTGTTTCATTTTAAAAATGCTTATATACAAATAAATTAGTAGTCAATTATCTAGTTTTATCTTACAAAATTTGATAGCAAGAACTCATTAATATTACAATCACATGATTTCATAACACTTAAGATAAATAAGAGAGACAATATATCTATAAGGCTTTTTTACGCCTCTTTTATGTTCTCATGTTTGTAGAATTCTTATACAACAAGTAGAGGAAAGATCAAAGATCAAAAGTCAAAACAAGAGACCTAGGTACAAAGATATGTACAATTTATAAGTACAACATATAGTAGTTTTCCCATACAACTATTTATTACCTATATTTAATATTTATTCTAACATTCTCCTCAAGTTGTAGCATACAAATTGTATGTATTAAACTTGGAACAAATAAATTCAATATGAGGTTCCTTCAATACTTTTTTAACACAACTTCAAGTTGATAATTAGATCGATAACCTCAGTACAAATTTTCTAAATAAAATGACAATCAATTTTCATGTGTTTAATCATCTCATATAACACTAAATTGGAAGCAATGTAGAAAGAAGTTTGGTTATCACAATATATCTTTATTTGTTGAATCCCATAAAAGTTAAGTTATTGAACAAATCATTTCACCCATACAAGTTCAGAATAAAAGCATATCATTACCTTATATATAACTTTAGTAGTGGATTGAGCAATTACATTTTGTTCCTTACTTTTCTTATAAATAATATTTTCTCTAAGGGATCCGACCCAATCAACATTGCAACACTCAGAGATTTGGGGGTTTCCTTTATCTTCATATAGTAGATATTGTCTTGGAGCCTTTTGAGGTATATTAGGATATGAATGATAACATTCCAATAGTCAATACAAGGAACCTGCATGAACTGACTAACAATAGCAACTACAAAAAACATATCAAGTCTAGTAATGGTAAGATAAATATGTTTTCAAACTAGTCATTTATATCTTTTTGGATCAAAGGAATATTCACCTTGGTTTGTCATTAATTCTTGATTTGGGTCCATAGGACTATCCACTAGTCTATAATACCTATCTTTTTTAGGATATCTATAGCATATTTTCTTTTAGAGACCACAACACCTTCTTTTGACTGAGCTACTTCAATACCCAAGAAGTATTATCCTTGGTTTTAAAATGTTTATACAAGTGTTCCTTTAATTGAGATATTCTAGCAACATCATTCTATGTAGTGACTATATTATCAACATATATATTAAGTAAAAACATTTTTTAGAAGAGGTAAAAAAGTAAAAAATTATTTGCATCCCTAAGATTTAGCCCAAAGGTTTGAACAATGTAGCTACATTTTCCAAACCAAACACATGAGGATTGCTTGAGACCATAGAGAGAGTGACGTGACTTACAAACCAAATTAAACTCCCCTTGAGAAACAAAATCAGAAGGTTGCTCCATGTAGACTTCCTCTTTATAGATATTCATGAAGAAAATCACTTAATACCCAATTGATGAAGTAATAAATGATGAATAGTTATCATGACAAAGAGAAGACAAACAATGGTCATTGGAGAAAAAGTATCACTACAATCAAGGTCATATATATGAGTGTATCCTTTGACAACTAATCATTTAAGACTATCAACTTTACCATTCGGTACAACTTTAATGACATAAAACCATCAACATTCAATTTTCTTCTTCCTAGGTGGAAGGGGACCTAACTCCCATGTGCTATTATGGTCAAGAGCTTGCACCTCTACAATCATGACTTGACTTCATCCAGGATGATCAAGTGCTTCATTTATATTTTTAGAAATAAATAATAATAGAAGACACATAAGGTATAAAAGAACAATAGGAAAGAGAAAACATGTGATAACTAAAAACATTATAAGTAAGATGTGGATTACAAGTAAAATAAGTACATTTTCAAAGAGCAATGAATCAGTCTGAATCATCATTACTAGAAGTCATGCTATTGAGTGACGATTGAGAAAAACTTGAATAAAAGTATTCACCTTGAAACATTGGATTGATTATTTGGGTTTTGCACATTGGTAGGTAATAAGAGGAAGTGATGGGGTTTAAGAGAATGTTGAACATGATTGAAATTTTCAGAAGCACGAGGAACAACAAACTCAACTAATGACATAAGGAGAACTTGCTAGATGGAATAAACATCTTAGACAAACAAAACAAAGAAAAAGATTTTGCTAAAAAAAGGTGACATTAGTAGACCTGCAGTACTTCTTGGTTTAAGGAAAGTAACAATGATACCCTTTTTGAAGCCAAGAATAACCTAAGAAGACATGTTTAACAACAGAGGGAAAAAGTTCATTCATCCTAGAGACAAATCATGAAAAAACATACACAACCAAACATGAGGGAAATACAAAAGAAAGGATCATTTGAAAAAAAACATGGAATAAGAAACCTTATTCTTGAGAGAAAAATGCGACCCTGATAATAAGAAAACAAATAGTTAGGATAACATCGTCTCAATGATAAACTGGTATATTGGCACCAACCAATAAGGTACGAAAAACCTCAATACCATTTTGTTGAGGTTGTGATGACAAGTAGACTAGTGTAACATGTCATGTGAACTTAAAAAATGTAGAGAAATTAAAGAAGTATTATTTGATATTGTCATTCTTAAAATTTTAATTACTTGGCGAAGTTGAATTTTAATATTACTAAAAAAGGATGTAAATATAGAAAACAGTTCAAAACGATTTTTCATAAGATATATCTAAGTACATATGGAATAATCATCAATGAAAGTAACAAAATACCTAAAACTAAAAGAGGAGACACTCAATCCCAAATATATGAATGAATAATAGAAAAAAAAGAGTGCATCTTGATTAAGACCTTTTAGGCAAAGAAGATCTAAATTGTTTCCTGGCTAACATGACTCACAATTCTAACATCTAAATACTACTAAATTCATAACCATTTTTTTTTTTTTAACAAATGAGGATGTCCCAAATGATCATGTAAAAGTTTAAAAGATAAAAATGTAAAACAACACACATGTGGACTAATTCCAAAATAACATAGATATCTATATTCATGTCCTTCTCCAATTAGTCGTCCCATATCACGTTCCTAAATAACAAAAGAATTATTTTGAAAAAAGGTTATTGAACATCTTAAAGACTTAGTTAATTGACTTAAAGAAATAGGACAAAACTAAAAAAAGGAACAAATTTTATATGTAAGAAAGGGGAAAGAAAAACTTGATCAACCTCCTTTGAGAAAACTTTAGAACCATTTGCTAAAGTTATAAAATGAGGATTTTTTGGAAAGGAATAAGACAAAGAAGTATTACTATACATGTTATTAGAAGCACATGAGTCAATTCTCCATGGGTTTTTGACTTTCTATAGATTTTGAGATCCAAGTTGTGCACAAGCTAGGATTTGCAAAATAATTAATCATGTTTAATGTTTAGGATTTAGAATTTAGTTTCTTTTAATGTGATCCTTCTCTTACAATAGGAGTATTGAGGACATCCCCCACCACCACACCCTCCTTTAGCATTGTGTCCTCCTCTTCCACTTGTGGAAACCAAATATTTTGCGGGTTCTTGAACATTCCTTCTTTGAAGGGTTGGAACCCCCAAGGAGTCCTGTTGTCTTGTTGTCCATGGATGGAACTTCATCACCTGTTAAAAGTTGATTGGATGTATGGCACGGAGGATCAACACCATATAAAATTTGTCCAATTTTTCTTGATCTCGTTTAATGACTCAGCCTCTAAGAACACCTTTAATTCCTCAGCAGCAAATTGAGCTTCACTCGTGAAAGACATCTTATCATGATCTATTTGTTTATGAGAGACAAGCCTATTGGTAGAGTCGTAAAGGCGTTGAATATCGATTGAAAAATATGGAGTCATTTTTCTAAAAAAAGTTACAAGTTTTAAACGATTTAAAAGTACCCTACAATTTTGGTTCCACAAATTGTCACAGTAACGCACAAAGGTGAAAACGAATTCGCTTCCACTATTCAACTTGATCAAATGGCACATTACTCCCATCTTGTTCAAGGTGATCGTGGAAACATTGGCCAGTAAACCAAAGTTCAATTGAGAAAACCAAGAGAGATAATTTTTTCATTCAGTTTTTCAGAGGTAATGCTAGAAATTTTAGAGAAGAAGACAACATGTTCCAAAAGACATTTTCGTTAGGGTCGAACGAGACAATAAAAACAGCGAATAAAGACAACAAATTAAGAAATCCAAAGTTTGACCTTATATCGAAAATGAACCAACAATCAAAACAAAGATGACGAGTCCTGTGAAGGAGGCACGATGTTGCTCTAGTGAGAGGAAGGTGGTGTGTGGATGTCATGCCCCAAGCAGCAACGAAAAAAGGGTGTGTGAAAACACGAGAAACAAAATATGCTTCAGAGACTGACAAAGTTAGTCGTTTCCTATAAGACGTTCCAAATTCAATGATTAAAACAACAAATTATGAATACTTTATAAAAAAAGACCGAGAACAATATATTTTAGAGGGTTTAATTACATTTCTCTTACCCTAGACCCTACTAATTTTAATATAATGAATAGAGGGAAGAGCCGAAAGTAGAGACCTAAGTAAAGAGATAGAGGTACAGCTCAATGGTGTACAACATATCACAATTTTCCAATACAACTACTTACTAACTATTTAACACTTATTTTAACAATAACTGCATTTGATCACAAAGTTCCATAGAGTGTTGTTAGAATCTTAGAAAACGTTTTTTACTCCCTTTAAGCCTCAATCCGAGGGAAAGGCCAGATGGCATTTTGAACACTTTAGTTCTCATTATCCATGTGTATTTTTCATTTATGCAACCTTACTTTATATTAATAAATAGTAAGAAATAATAGAAGTTAAACTATTTCCATTCCAGATTTTACGATGTAATCGACAGAGATTGCTCGAGTGAGGGAACTGGCCTGTGAACCATAATAGTTTGCCGGAGAAGAATAACCCAGTTTGCTTACTCACAGATGAATAGATCAAAATACAGTTAAAGAAGAGTGGATTCATCTAATTCCCAAGCGGTATTCTCATTGTAGCATTAATTACCTAAAAATATGAAGACTGATGGCATTTAAAATCTATAATAACATACAATAGTTGCTAGTTCCTGCATGAATTTTAAGACCAGTTAATATGGTCCGTCACTATGGTCTGGCCACCATTCCCATAGTACCAGCAGCAGATGCAACAATTTCCCCTTCATCACAAGGTGGCAGAAATTGGGCATATTATTGTGTGAGCAACTTCGAGTCACAAGCCACTATTTTAACCCGTCCAACATTCTCTTGGCTGTCTTCGTTCTTAAACAATGCATCTTGTAAGATGAAGGTCCAGACATTGTCGCAAAATCTATACGTATGGAGATGTCCCTGTTATTGAAAAATGAAAAAAATAATAATTGATTTCATCGAGGTTTAGCATAATTCAAGAATTACATATCCAAAACATTCGGTATCGAACACAGAATGCGTAAATGTTGAAAAGAGGTATTGGAGGATTTCTGCCACATATTGTTTAAAAGGTACAGCTGCTAAACACACTAGCAACATGAAATCACAAAAGCCCATAGCCAAATTAATATTCCGTCAGACAAGAAACAATACCATTTCAACACATTCAAAAGAATGCATATAGAGAGGAGAGGTTAATAGTACTACAAAAAAAGGCCTTGAATGATCAATAGTGGTTGAGCATCCCAAAAGATTAAGACTGAAACTTATAGCTACTTCCATATGTTGATAATATGCTCCGGATAAGTAACAGAAAACAAAATCCTCACGCATAGCTAAGCTTGCGAGCTTTTAAGTCATGAACATTTATTCTTTAGAGCTAGATGAACAGGGAAGATCATAATCATATCCATTCAGAAAAATAAAAACTATTTTGTTTAGTGAGCAGAAACAATTTTCAGATAGTGAAACATTTTTTTGCTCTACTTTTGATCCACCCGTTTTTATCACATACACTAATAATATGGCTAAATGGAAAAACAAATAATAATAACAACATTCTATTTAATAGGATCAGCCTGAAGAATATAGCAGAGCTTACATGAGAAGATTGGGCATTTTGCTCTAGCCATATTTATTCAAAACAGAATAAGAACTATATAATTTGAAAACCAAAATTTAGGCTGCTTTATTGATTTTATAACAAGCAAAGAAAAGAGTGATACTAAATCTACAAAGATTTTACATTTTAGTTTCCTTGTAGAGCCTTTCAGACTTCAATTTGAAAATTTTGATAAATGGTTTAAATTTTATGAAGAATCCAGTCTGATAAACGAAAAAGCTTTTATATTTCCCATTCCCAACGTAAAGATTCACCAGAAGAAACAAATCAAACCTCTTTCAACCAAGCGTCTGCACAAAGAAAAATGCTACATGTACATACCATACCATATGCCTAGTTTTCAACCGGCTTCACCCTCCTAACCCAAAATAAGAAATAAAAAAAGAAGAAAACAAAACGAAGATAGATTGTAGTCTAAAAGACTGCATAAGCAAACCTTAACAGTCATAATCAAATAATCTGACTGCAATGGCAGTCGCAATGACAAAAATAATAGCAATCCATGACAAACAAAAAACCACTTATTTAGCTTCATTTCCAGAAATCAGCCATAAGCAGATTATATATAATCAATAGACTGCATACCTGATAACGAATTTCAAACCATAAAATTAAGTGAAAAGGTATTCATAAATGGCTAACCAAGCAAGCATTCTCGGTTTGAATCATGTGGGTAGGTATTAATAGTTTTTCGAATAGGAATATCAATGTCATGTTACTAAGTCCAATAACAAATGACAGCATACTCCATTCAACCGTGAGTTTAAATTTTCATGAGCATACTTTATCACTTGATAAACATACTCAATCATGAAAATAGCAAAAGAAATGTCATAGAAAGAGAAATAAAGCTGGTACAGTGGTTATATTATCCTCCAGTGGGGGAATCACAAATGAATGAAATTTCCATAATTCAACACCAACTTTGACAAATAGCAAATATCAAGCTTTTTTTGTGAGCAAAAGTTTAGATTAGGGGAAGGCACAGGGATACCACTAACCTCTATGAGGATTCATGTCTCTCCTACCAACAGGGGAAAACTTTAGAACCAATTCTAAGTCACAACTAATTTGAGTGAAAGACTCGACCAAGCCTTAAGTTTATTATACTATACCTTATAGTCATAGCTTGAGACTACATAACTCATAGCAAAAGGGAAAAGAGAACAATGTAAAGGTAACAACAAAATATCTTCAGCAAATCTACAGACTGACACTATGAAACAATTAGATCCTTTTAAGCCATTAACAGAAGATAAACAAACAAGCATCAAGATCAACGTATCCTCATGTACTTCTCCTTATCTACTTGATTTGTTTACTTGTTCTATTCCTTTTTTGAAAGTTGTTCAAGTCTTTAAGGTAGTTGTAAAGCAATTGAGCCTTTTATATGTTATTTAATGTAGTTGTAAAAGAATAAAGACATTCATTAGATATTTGGCTCCCCACAGTTATTCTCCTTTGAAGACACATTCCTAGCAAGAATTTGAACCCTAGTTAGATGCGTTATTGAACTATTAAATAGGTTCAATTATGAACTAAAAAACAACTTTGAATGAATTACCCTTTAACAGTGTTCAGCAGTGGCAGATGGCCAAATTTCCACTATATAAACACACCACTGTGACCTATGGTGCTTTCATAGCAGACCTCCCTTCAAAAAATTTGCATATGGTGGTTGGAAAAATATCCACAATGCCATTCCACCACAGCAGCAACAGCACCACCATTTAACAACACTACCCTTCAAAATTCCTCGAATTATTTTTGTTACTTTATTCATTTATTAATTGCAAGTTGCCAATTACTTGCTATAGTGCCACAATCACAGGGTGGGAGAGCAGAGCCATCCCCTACTGTTCTCAATGTTGTCATCAGAGTATAACATCAAATATCAGGGATAGGGTTTTTGAGAACGGCCATTATATGCCGCTATCTGCTATTGACTAGCAGAATTAATATTAGGGATAGTGTTAGAAAAATAATCAATGCCTTATCTATTCCCTAACATTGACAAATGAAAAGTGCAAGCATGTCCTAACCATGGTAGTTTAATCGCTATACAAATTATGTATAGGAGAGCTTATATTTTGAATTGTGAATCTTACAATTCATAAACATTTAAAAATGTAACATATAAGACATAAACATTTAAAGATATAATTAATAATCACAACCACATGAAAATGAGAGGATGTATCATTTGGCAGATTAGGTTAATGTTATAATGGTTGGATTGGGCTGGGTTGTATGACCAAACTCCTTTGTTAAATGGGAAGAAAAATTATGCGGGCTAATAAATTTGGCCCAAGGATAATAAGAAAGAAAGAGACAACTTTAGGTTGTCTTTTCTCATGTGCACAGCTGCCTCTTCATTTCCATGAGTGTTGTCGTTGTCACTGCCACTGGTTTTCGCATGCTACTAAAGAAACCCATTCATGACCATTGGAGTAAGGAAGAGCACGAATTAATATGCATTGCTTCCGGCTCAGTTCACGCAATAAAACAAATCAGATTAGGGTTTTTTCAAAACTGGGTCATGCAACCCCACCCGTTTTTGGAGTGAGACCCGGATCCACAATTCAGGCTAGTTTCTTGTTAGAATTATGATTCATGCAATTCCGAGTGCGATACGAACGATACAACACCAATTCGGGAGCACAAATGAATTTTCGTACAACTCATATAGTGGGGGTTGTGAATTGTATCATGCGATACAAATCATGTATTTTGCGATACTTACTACCATGGTCCTAACACATCAAATTTCACAAACAGACCTAAAGACAAATTTCAATTTTCATGTTTTAGTTCCTTTACGTGTGAACTGGCTTTAACATAAATTTTTTGAACCACAATAATAAAACAAGGCTTAAATTCAATCAAACTAGCATTTGATTTAATTCCGACTAAATTGTCTTTACAAATTATACTCATACAGAACAGAGAGTCAAGCTTAACTCATTGATCAACAACAAAAAGTTATTCAATTCAGTTAGATTCGAACCCCTCGAGTCACTTCTAACCCTAACCACAATCAACATCAGAAGAGTAAATAAAGGCCAATACATACCATATCCTAAGCTCAACAACAAAATTAATATATACATACACATATATGTGTGTATATATGTATATACGCGTGTGTAAATATAATTAGAAGTGGAAAAAATGGTGTATTGTTACCTTGATGGAGACCTTGCTCTTAACTTGCGTTTCCAGAGCCTCAGTCATGGACTAAAATATCATCCAGACGAAAATGAAATAAAATAATAATAATAATTACACGTTAAAACAGATCCAGAAACAGAAACCTAACTGTCACAAGCAATTCAAAACCACACCTTATCGAACTGGACCAGAACCTGAATCGCGAGCTCAGGGCTGAGAGTGCCATTCTGAACCATCTCGTCCAACGTCTCCGTCAGGCACATTCCGATCGTCGACCTGCGGTACAGCTCGAACGTCGCCATTGCAGCTCGCGAAACGTGATCTGCGTCGATTGAAACGCACGCGTCGAAAACGGAAATAATTCGAAGGAATTCATAGAATAGAAAGCAATAATAGAAAGAACAACAACGCTAACAGCGATTGCGGTGAAGCGAGAAAAGGCGGAAGCGAAAAAACGGAGATCTAAGGGATGGAATTTGTATTACGAATCGGGTGGCGACGTTAGACAGTTGAGAGTGGTTCGCTTTTGTTTCGTCTTCTTCTTCGTCTTCTGCTGGTGCTTCTGAGTTAACGTTTGGGTTTGGCTCGATAGCGTTTGGGAGCGGAGAAATTTGGGGCTTTTTATACCCTAGAATTTGGAGGTCAGGGTATATATAGTGAAGGTTGGAGAACAGTATGTAATTACCATTATACCCTCACTCACGTTTTTGTCATGTGAGAAGCCACATTCGCAAATTAAAAAATAGCATATGTGTAATATTTTTTTTTGGGAGTTGGAAACATTACATATTGATCATTTTTTAGAAAAACAACTTATATTTCAATTAAAAATAAAATGTTAGATTTTATATTTTATGCTTTATATTTTACGTTTGCATCTTATATTATAGGAACGTGAATGAATAGATTAATGTTCAAATAATTATGTTCTGAAAATTAAATACTTAATTAAATCGCTTTAGATTAACTAGTCGGTGATGGAATTGTAACTGAATCGGTATTAATCAAATAATATTAATAATTAAATACTAAAT
>Ga0123341_1002345_pt1 | contig 15524 bp, 8 predicted proteins | sample Turbeapinknodule_FD_89959 | JGI IMG/M metagenome (GOLD analysis project Ga0123341, IMG submission 89959) | Root nodule microbial communities of legume samples collected from Mexico - Turtle bean Mexico pink nodule | ecosystem: Host-associated > Plants > Roots > Nodule | place: Mexico: Nepantla... | reverse complement strand
GTATATACAATATAAGATAAAAAAAGTACTTATTTAAATAAAAAAACTAGTTTTTAATAAGACCTTAATAAAATTATAAATTTAACTTTGAATAATTTTATAAATTTGAATTTTTATGTAAATCAGCATGTTTAACATTGGGGATAAATGTAAATGAATCGTATTATAACAAGCATAATAGAAAAACTAAAAAATATTAATATTTTATTAACAAGTTAATTTATTAGACATAAAAGGCTTTTCTTACCTTTTAATTAAATAAGTTATTATAAAAGTTTAGATTTGATTTAATTATTAAAAGAGTGAAGTGTAGCTAGAGCTAATAATGTAAGTTAAATCATAGGTTTGTATATAGTTTTCCTATTTCCCTATTGGGTTAATTTTTGTGATCCAAAACTAGAAACAGAGTGGGATCATAAAAACAAATTATAAATTAGAATGATTGTACGTGAGGTCTAGGTAGGTTTGAAATAATTTAAAGAATTGTAAGTGTTAATAAGGAAATGAAGCAGTCTAAGGCAATTGAGGATTAGAGAGAAAGAGAAATGAATGAACAAGTGAAGCTTAAAAAACAAAAGGACTATACACATAATTCACTGCCTGCAACATATAGAGGCGTCCTTTTCTCCCTCTCACCACTTCAATTATCAAAACCTTTCTAGTAATGGGAAATAGTAAACAAGTTTATTTTTCATGAACGAGGGGGGAATACTCAGGGTACCACATATTGCCTCTCACATACTCCACAGTATCCTCCTGCAACCAAACCAACAAGCATGAGTTAGCAGCAGCAGAATATACATCACACCAAGGTAGCATCCACATGCTCAGAACTAAACCACAAAATATGGGGACTAGTCAATTTGCAATACTTAGACACAAACTGCAACTGCATTTAATATTCAAAAGTTCAGTCTCCTCTCACAGCAGACTATGAATATAATGTATTATCAGTGAGATATTTGAAATTTCCATACTTTTGACATGTTTGATAGTTCTCTCAACCCTACATCACCATGACCTTCAGCCTGTTTTTCTGCAACTGCAGCACCAATAACAGCAGCTCCAACTTCAGCTGTAACATTTCGAATACTGCAGAACAAAGTGCCATTGATTAGGAGAAGGTCACAATGAACATCTTTGTTAAGGGATGAGTAAATCAAAACTATATTGTTAGATTTAGTACCGCACATGGCATCCAAATCCAATATACATTCCAAGAATCAGTTTTAGTGTCTATACAGATTAAATTTTAATTCTCACAGTGGTTCAAAAAGGAGCCATGGAAAAGGAGAGCCGTGAGAAAATGAAAAACAAGTCATAACAAAGAAAAAAGGGAACCTTACCAGTCAATGGATGGATACAAGATTCCTTTTTGGACCTCCTCATCTGTCATATATGAAGCAAGGCTGAAAGGATGACAGCATGTTAGTAACGTATTTAAACAGGCCCTGAGTGGCATCTCATCAGAGAGGGGAAGTTATTTATTAGTGAGCAGCATTGTACACCTAGAAAACGTATTAAGCTTTTCAATGAAAGTAGGCAAAAACAGATAAAAAGGTTTAGACAACACAGAATACACAAACATCAATTGTTATGCCTAACTCGAGAGCAGCCATACAAACATCAAGAAAATAATTCACTAAACTTCCATCGGAATCAATTGTAATAGCTTTTGGTAGAACAAAAGAACTATACAAATTAAATACCATTCTGCTGCTGCTCGCACCATTTCGTCTGTTATATGACGAGCACCCGATAGAAGTGTACCCAAACCAATCCTGAATTAAATGTTGCAATAGAATTACGTCAATGTTTCCACTGAGTGGTGATTTGTGAAAAAAAAAAATATAGAGCCACAAAGGCACGCCTACCCAGGGAACAGGTACATGTTGTTGGCTTGATTGACATGGCCAACTTGATTTCCTGTACAAAAAATCATTTGGAGGTTATGGTTAAATATAATATTGAAATGAACAACGAAAATGTACAGTAACAAGATTCTTCCTACAATAAAGCCTCCGTGGCTGAAGAATGTTCAAACTTGACAGCATACTTCAAAAACCAATAAATCATGTTACAGAGTGGTAATTACCGAGATCTACATTGTCAAAAGGGCTTCCACTTGCAAAAACTATATTTTCTCCAGCATGACTGAAAGCTTCAATAGCAGTGCACTCAGCTGTCCCAATGATAACGAAACAAGCGTCAAAATGAAAAACATGGACTTAATTAAACAATTGTCAGTGCTGAATAAGCCGTGTACAAACAAACCATTCACGGTGGGATTAGACATTGCGAAGATAGCAGGTTTTGTTGAAGCAGATTCTCTCATTGCCTTAAGCACCTGAGTTGAATCTCAACCATTAAAATGAAGAAACCCAATTACAATAAAATGAAGGAAGCAGAACCCAAAGATATCAAAACAAGACATTTTTTCAAACATATATTTGACTTAATCAGATATACTTCACTGAGGATTAAAACATAAGGTAATTACCTCCTTGTCGAAAACACCACCAACTCCAGACAGTCCAAGTAGCACATGTGGCTTAACCTTCTTAACCTAAGGACCATTAGGTTCAACAATTGAAGTATATGATATCAATTAGAATGCATAAGTTTTATTCTTTATTAGCATTATTTTAATTATACTCTTACAGAAAAATAATTGTTCATAATGATATAAATGTAAAATCAATAACATATGAAAGTCAACGAAGTTTTTCTCAAACAAATTCTGTATTTACCACTTCAATTATACTAGCACCCTCAGTAAGCCCTTCAAGATCTCTTGGATTTTTGGCAAATGGAACTGCAGCTGGATCTAGATTAATCCTTTCCGTGGTGACAAGACCCTGCATTAACAATCACATCATTATTAAAGACGTGGTGTATCATAATAAGAATAGAACAAATGCATGCACAAAAATAACAGAATAAAAGATTGTCTAAAAGAAAATATGTATGACGATGTTAGCCATATAAATAAAGACAATATAAGACAGAATTTGAAAATAAAAAATGATGATATTTGGATAACAAAGTTGAGCCAAAATCACGAGGGATCTAGATAATATTTTATTAGGAACACAAACTTTTTTTAGAGTTGCAACTTAAAGTACATTGAAAGCAAGACCATGAAAACATACATTTTTATCAATTAAAAAGAATTGGCTGTTCGCAACCGTTCCACTGCCCCCTGACATTCTTGAAACAGCCTGGACAGCCATCTTAAGAACACCAAGCCCTGCACTGCCCACCAGGCAAAAAAAAAAGCATAACGTAAAACAGACTTTTGGTAGCAAGGTTGAAGCAGAAAATATCAATATAAGGAGCATGATAGAACAACGAAACAAACTGGACACCCCAATAAAGATACATCAAAATTAGTTTTGCAAGTACCTCCCAGCTCCAACAACAACTATCCTTTGTTTCAAAAAATCAGACAATGGTCGACCTTGGGATCTTACAGTTCCCAACAGCCCAGCAAGTGCAACACCAGCCGTGCCCTATTGGAGAATGGAAATGAAGAAAAATTTGACGTTTTAGAAGTCACTTCAAGAAAACAATGCATTACTTCGCACCTTGAAAATTTTAAATGTAACAAAATATAATATCACTTACTTACCTGTATATCATCATTAAACATGCAAAACCTTTCTCTATATCGTTTCAGGGTTTCAAAAGCCCACTTCATTTGGAAATCCTCAAACTGGCAAAATTAGCTAATCATTTACTAGAGATGTGAGTAAATTCTAAACTGAACACTGAGATAAACATGTTTTAAAAGAAAAGCAAACCTGCACAATAGCTTTAGGCCATCGATTGTGTACAGCTTCCATGAATTCATCAACAATCGATAGATACTCTTCACCTTCCAACCTAGGTTGTCGAACTCCTAAATCTGACACATGAAAATCATGTCAAAATACAGTAACTTTTATGATGTCAAATACATGGAATTACCATGTTATCTTTTGCATGCTCAAGAGATCAAGAATGTCAAAGTAATTGAAAAATCCCACTCCAACTCATCATTGGAGCATAAGATAATCAGATAAACTTAGTTAAATAAAGCAGAAAGCCATTACCTACAAGATTATATTACCCAACCACAAAATCTAGGATACTGGGAAACATGACATCTTCCACAGTTTACAAAGCAAATATGTCCATGGTAAATGAAAAAGTGAGACAAACAACAACTATAGAAATAAGCAGCAGAGTTGAGTTCTACTCACAAAGGGGATCTTTTAGTAGCTTTTCATTGTTTGTACCAACATCTAACATAACCGGAAGTATCTGAAACAATTGGAAAAACAGCATACTGTATAAGTTAAATCAGAGTTACTAGCATTACCAAGTTGCAGTTAAAAAGTAAAGAAAATCAAAATTAAAATGTTATCCAAAATCAACAATTATAAGTTTATAACAAATGATCTCTTGGACAAACTTCTCCATAAAAATAAGTAGAAAAATTGAAATTAGCATCTCCATAAGCTAATTTGTAGAAGTTTTTATATAACTTCTCTAAATTTTTATTTTAAACTTGTGCATATATTAATTTTAGTTTATCGAGAAGTCCGTTTCATTTTATTTCCTCTTTCTATTTTTTTCTCCCAAGAGTACTTATGGAGAAACTCATCTAAACAGACCCAAAGTCAAGATTTATGAACTCATTTCCATTTCATTTGTTGATTACGTGTAATTATACAAGATAAAACTTACAAATATTAAACATAAACAAAATTAGATTTCTTCATCATCACAAAACAGTTAACAACCCAACCCACCATGCAAAAATGCATCTATCCATTTCACTAAAAAACCAAATCTATCTCAGTCCTAGGCCATCAGTAACAATCCTTAAGTTATCACATGATATGTGCAAGTTATGAGGAAATTCAAGATACAAAGAGAAAGGAAGGGGAAAACATACTCTTCGTGGGTTGATACCAGCAGCAGCAACATACATGTCAAGTTTTCCTATAGGTATTCCAATGCCCTGAACGCCAAGGTCACCCAAGCCAAGAATACGACTACCATCTGTCAAGACAATCATGTCTACCTGAACCAAGAAAACAAGATGATTTTAATTTATAACCAATAATAAATCAAGCCTGGGAGCAATTTTGCTACCCACTGAACCGAAAAGTTCCTAAATTATGGCAAGGCACAGTAAATAGTTGAACTGTTCCCAGTTACCAGAACATTTATCATTGAAGTCGGGTAAAGTGAGAAAACACTCCATCCTTGATAAGTACTCAAACACTTAGGAACCTCACCCTAAAGGGCTAGCTATTTAGAAGGGAGAATCAAATATTTAAATACTCCACTCAAGATCCCATACTTATTTGATGTGAGACTTAGGCACCCCATGATACCCAAGTTCTTATCAACCTTCTAGATTATTCTATTTTTTTCAACTACCTCCCCTCTATTTTATAAACCTAATACCTACATAAACCTCCCTCTAACAGGGAGTGAAATTTAAGAAAAAAATAACGAGAAAATATACTAATATTCATGTCCAAGAAAAGTCATCTTTGACACTAACAAAACAATAAATGGATGCTCATAAGATGAAACTTCTTCGGGTCCTGACAAATCTTTCAATTTTTTACACAGAATCTTTTTTTTTTCTACAAAACAAAAAAGTTACAACAATATCCATGACTGTTGAATTCCAGTTTATCCCTCGGGGTGTACAAACATACTAAACTTGGCGACAGAATTAGAGAACTCCAGTTAGTAGTACAGAATTCACCAAGTTTCAATAATTTATTAACCCTTGCAAGTCAAAATCTTTTGAAACCTGTATGGATATTGGAAGGGAAGAATAAAATGTAAAAGTCACTTTCATTATCTATCATGAATGAAAAGAAAAGGAATGCAGAATTTTACTAAGACGTGTTCAATACCTCGTCAGATGGCCAGTTATAGATCATTGACATCATCTCTCCTTTATCTTTGGCACTAAAATACATTCCACGCGGGCGTCTAAATAACCCTGAATAGTTTTCACACACTAATCCAACTGTAGGAGTATAGATTATTGGAGCAAACTCTTTGATGTTATCGATAAGAACCTGAGAGAGAAAAAGGTAAGCAAGATAAAAATCACATAATAATAACTTGTGATATATTCTCACATCAGCAAACCAACTTCGTCATCAAACTCACACGGTAATAGAGAATCTCATTCCTGTCATGCAATCTATTTAAGATCCTCCACTTGGATAAAGAAACAAATTTATCTGCTTGGCCCTTTGTATTCTTCTCCAAAGATCTATATGAATCCACTGAAAAATAAAAATATATTACAGCTGTCAAATATAATCAAAGAAGGAGCAAACACGAAGCCAAACACAGTACAGTCTAAAGATTAGCAAGCAATAATTCCTGAGACTGAACAACATATGCATATAACATGAAAAGGTTAGGTTTAAAACTTACTGAACCGATCATACTGATGCTCAAATGAAATGACACGAGGAGGAAGAAGGCCCCGAAGCCCCAATCGATCTCTTTCAGTTATGGGAAACCCAGTATCCTACATATAAAAGATTAAATAAATAAAGTTTTAGAATCCCAAACAATGATCAAGCAGTCACGAGTAGCTTGTAATGAATCCATATTCAGCATTTATCCGAACTAACTCAAAACAGATACCGCGTAAAATATCAAAAACGAATTTTCTCCACTTTAGATTCTACATTCATGTAATTTCATGCATGTCACACGAGGCACATGATAACACGCTTTATACTCAAATAAAACAAAGTCACAGAGCTACAAATTTATACGAAAAACTCATTTGGAACTTTACTAAAATTACTTTTAAAACAATCTATCTGAATTAATTAAGGGTCCTCCAAGACAGTAACAATAGAATAATTAAACATTCACTTTCAAACTTTCTAAAGAAAAGTATGTACGGGGAAAAGATTACTAGATGCTCTGGTTCATGTAAGTTTACGTCTCGTCCAATCTTAACGTGACACTTTTCAAATGATGGGAAAAAGTTAACGAACAATAACGTGTTTTAGTTAGGCATAGTCCTATGAGCAAAAAATACCGTCCTTTGCACCTATGCACCTATAAACCCAAGGTTCGAACTCAAGATCACTAGCTAAATAGAAACAAATTCACCAAAATAAATAAAAAAATTAAGTTAGCAAAGTAAACAACAGTGTAGATTGAAAACAGGACGAACCTTGTTGAACCAAGGATCATGCAGGATATCAGTACCGCGCTTGTGGACCTTGCACGGCCCGGGAATCGCCGTGGAGAATTTCCGCGATCTGGACGCCGCGAATCGCACAACCTTCCACATTCTTCTAAATTGAAATCAAAACCGAATGCAGCAACAACACCTCCTACAGCACTACGATTACGCGAAGGTAAATGAAATTTGATTTTGCCTCTGTGAGCTGCGGCGCATTCTCCACGAAGGAAAGAACAATGACGTTTGAGAGGAGCGGATTGAGAGAGAAGTGGTAACGAGCGCCAGGGTATTTATAGCGTCAGGACCTTTCTCTCTCCTCTCTGTTTGTTTTGGAGAGTTGAAACAGTTTGAAGCAGTTGGTGTTCCAGGTGCTGCCCGATGAACTCGGGTAGTCTAAGATGGAAATTCACGAAGAAATATCTGCCCGGGAGGGATTCGGGCAGGATACACGAAGATAGTGACCACCTTAACTTGAATAAAACACGTGGATATTATTTTTATTATTATTAAAAAAATGTTTTATTTATTTATTTATTTATATCTTAGGAAAAAAAAAAGAGGTTGGTGGCGATGGCAATTGAAAAGGCAAAGCCTAGTTACTTTAGTCTATGTCGAACTTTTTGTCTTTTTCTCCATCTAATTATTTACATTTTCTTAAAATTATTTTTTTATATTCTAAATTAATCTTTCATATTTATTGTTTAAAGTTAAGATTATTTTAAAAAATCATTCTAGCCTTACGGATTAAACATTTCCTTAATTCTAAGAATTAAAAGCTGAGTTGCAATAACTCAATGTAAAATGTAGAAAAAAAATATAGATCATTAAATGAAATAATAGATATAGATTTGTTCAAAGTTGTTACTTAACAATCTAAATGTTATTAAATTATTATGAAAGACTAAAATCGCAAAACAAAGAGAATATTTGAGAATTTAAATTAGTAGTTAGATATTTGAGAAAAAAGATTCTGATTTTCAACAAATTGTTCTTTATGAAGAGCTAAACTGGTAATAAAAAAATATAATTTCATCCACTAATTTAGTGAGAAATTAAATATTTAAAACATAATTTTCCAATAAAATTTTCAGAAGACTAAAATAATGAAAAAGAAAATCTCTGAGAGATTAGTTATTTAGTGATAAAAAACTTTTAGAAGATTAGTGTGATGACACATTGACACATATAACTTTGAAAATTTAAATTGAGAATTAAAATAAATAATAACATGCCACCGACCCAATAAGTTGGCTTGTTAAGAGTAATAACAAATACTTGTGAAAAACATTAGTTTTTATAATGTGTTCCCATCAATCTCTTTGTCGAAAACAATGTGGAAGAAAAAAAAATATTACACGCCATAATACAACAAGTTGACCTAATAAAAAATAATGACAAATTCATGAAAAATATTAATTAATTTTGACCCAAAAAAAATTATGGACAAAAAGAATGACATATCACCACCAGAAAAGTAGACTAGATAAACAAATTGACAAATACATGAAAAATATTATTTTTTATAATTGTCAAAGAATGTTGATGTCTCTTCCACAATGGCATTCTTGGGTTAACACAACCTGAAGTTCATCACATATTTTAGCTAGTATAATACCCAATGATTTATTTTGAAGTTGAATACAATTGATTTTTAGTTAATTTATGCAACAACTTGTACAATATAAAGTGAGGAAAAAGAGAGGAAACTTGTACATTAATTTTTAGTTTGATTATCACTTTCTTGTATTAGATTCTCTATCATGCTATCATCCTTAAAGAACATTAAACTTTAAATCATTAAAAGTTCATTTATGCCATCTTCTACCATTTCACAATTATTTGTTAATTAAAAATTAAGAGCGAAATAAAAAGACAACTCAAACATTATAAATTACAGTTATATATTTTGCAATGTTTTTATTCAATTACAAGCAAAAACCATTGATTTAGTTTTTTTTTTTCTAAATAGTGTTAACAAGTTATACTTTGAGTATATTTTAGGAAAATAGTAATTTTAGTTACAAACATAATCTTTCGATAAGTTAGTAAAATGTACAAACACTTGTTAACATATACCCATTATTTTTTAGATGTGTTTTAAGATTTGTAGTCATAATTTAATAAAAAAGAAATATATATATATATATATATATAGAAAAATGTGGTTAAAATTTATGGACTTTTAAAATCTGAAAACTCTGAATAATTAGAAATCCAATATTCTGCTAGTACATATTGTTCTGCATGGCTCTCAGAGGTCACATGCTATCGATCTAGAAGATCTAGCTGTCTTTTGTCTCTATTTTTCCTCTCATTGTATTTCACTTCAACATATTTTTCTTCTGGTTAACTTTGACAGGCTAAAGTCTGGGTCTGTGAGTTTAAGTTTTAAGAAGTGATATTAAGTAATTAAGAATATGCCATGTCCACATTAGATGGCCAACAATAGCAATACTACCTTCTACTGAAACTGGTCCCCTACAAACACATGCTAAAGCAGACAAAACCAGTGGTCTCTCAAAACCACACTGACAGCAGTAATATTTGTGGTCAGAATTCAGAATACATTCCTCATGTTCCTTTTCAAGTGGTTAAAATTTCACTCAAAAGAATAAAATCCATTTTTCTCTTTTCATTATTAGCAAGAGAATATGGTTCAAGCGGATGAGAGTCTGTGAATGAAGAAAAATGAATGCTAAAGAGGATCTTATCTGCTTGGACTAAGTTTAATAAGAGCGGGTAAATACTAAGAAAATGACAAAAAACACGAGCAACAGTGGTGAAATAAAAGAATTTGATTCCATTTATCTTGTCTCAATGAATGTATGTAGTTTGATCCTTCTAAAACCTTGGAATCAAATCTGTTCATTCCATTATTTTACCAGTTTTGGAACCAAATCTGTTCCTTCCATTATTTTACGACTTTCAACTCATTCTTCAGTTGGCAACTGGGCATTCATTATTTGGTCATAGCATTATAGAAGAACCAAAATCGTTCATGACTTCACTTCCACGTTACACGTGTAGTTATGCAAATACCTTTTCCACGTGTACTGTTACGAAACAGTGGCCTCAGATTGTTCATCGTTATACACACTTGGATATTTCTAAAATTTGAGAAACCTATAACATCACAATGCCACTGCGATAGCTATTTCTTTGCAAGAATGGCTTCTAAACATCAAGATCATAATGTTATGCATCCAAACATAAAAATATGATTTTAGAGTTGGAATAACTTAAACGTTTCCATTCATTTAAAAGATAAAAGTCATTTTTTTATACAGCATTTAAAAGGGTAAAGAACTAAGGAGAGAAGGTATAGAAAAACTGATAAAAGCACAATTACCATTATTACAGTAACCAGTAATATCGGTTTCAACAAGCTCTCGAATCAAAAAATTCGGAAATAAGCACTTATTTAATTTCATCATTTCTAAAATGGATGTCCATCAAATATGGCCGAAAAGGAAAAGTATGTCACTACTTGGTCCTAGATCAAAGTCTTGGATAACATCAACTCTTTAACGCTGTTCATATTCTTAAGAGCATTTAACAAATAATTTTTGCTTGACATGATGTGGACTTCCACACCACTGATGCAATTGATGATTCCGACTATTCATAGTCTTTAGTTCCAAAGTTTTTGCACCAGAGTTGAGAAGGGATGGGGCGAACAGGATGATGTGGTCGTTGCTGAAAGATCAAAAAATAAATTCTTAGCCAATCCATGATACACTCATACAGTCAAGGTTACGAACAACTGTAAAAAAACAAATTATCAAAAATGAATAAAGTATAAAAAAAAATAATGAGTACACCATATAGCATCACCCCCAGCAAGACAAGGCAGCAGCTTGAGAAAATAATTAATTTGTGTCAAGAGTCACCCTACCCTTACATTTTACAGAAATAAAGAACAGCAACTAGAAAAGGTTGAACCAGATTCTTCCACCACTTCTATAGTAGAAATTCAAATCAGCCATCTATTCAGGCATATCAAACTAACCATAGGAAATTAATCAGGTTGCTGCAAACGCAAAATATTAACTTTATATGCACCTAATTCTAGAATCCAGAGAGCATAAGATCTAAATAATGGACAACATATGCCCCATAGTATGTAGCTATCAAACATGGTTTATATGCTAAATAATTTTAAAGTATTTGATGCCCAAAAGGCATTAAAGGTAAAGACAAAAAGTACACATCCAATTGTCTGTCAATTACAAAGTTAACCACAGCCACTTGAAAGTCACAGGTATCAAGCTATGGTAATGATTATGAACCTTTTCCCCTTAGAGATTCAGATTATACAGAGTAACTTAACTGCACGTTTTAGTATGGGCATACACAGCTCAGTTTGATTCAATCTTAATTTCAGTGCGGTTCTTGAAGAAACTGAAGAAAGTTTTAGTTCATTTGGACCTAGTAATGAACTTAAAGCTTCAGCCTAAGGGTAAGTGTAAGAGTTGTGGTAGTAAAATTGTGATTCAGATAGTAGCCTAACACCTAGGAAGTTTGCAGAATCCTACAGACTGTTGTTCTCTGCTCAGGAACACACAATACCTGCCCAGGACAAAGCCCTACTTTATAGTTAGTTTGTGGAATCTTATAGCTTCGTCTCTGCCTAAGGAAAGTTTGAGTGTTGCTTCTGGTTGGTAGCTTCTGCTGTTTGGTATTGGAAAATGTCATCGAGAATGCCCTGCTGGCTATAATGCTCCGTCATAGTGGTTCTAGTGCACCTGAAGTACCCCTACTTATTTTGAAAGTTTAAAGTTTTAACAAAAAAATATATTTTATAGTTCCATTATTTGAGCATCAAATAATTGACACTGTATGTGACACCATGTATGATTATCTCCATCCCTCACTTTTATCCTTATCTTGTGCACACATCTCAAATATTCCCCAAAATCAAAGGAGACAACAACTGTTTACTATTGTCCTATTTGCGTTATTTTATATGTATATATTCTTGAATATAATTTTACATCTTGTCTTGAATTATGATCTCAAATTCTAAATTTCTAAACCCGTTGTCGAATCCAAGGAGGTCTACAATTTTGACAACCATGGTTAGAATATTTACAAAATGGTACACAATATAGTATCGAGAAAAAAAAAAAACTAGACCATCTTAAATGATCTCCCATGATGGTTTTCTCACATTTTTTTTATTTCTTATTTTTGTTTAATTTATGAGTCTAAATTCCTACAGAAACTAGTGTTTCATATTTCGTATCATATCAGTATCATAATACACTTATCCATACAATATCTTATATTCAGATTCTATATCCATTACATAAAGCCTACAATTTCTACAACTAATAACATGTTTAGCAACAAATATTAAATAGTTATTGCTAACAAGTTTAACATTATACTGTAAGTGATGTTACCAATTTCGGGCCTCAGACCCTTAGCAGAACCTTGTGGAAAATAATATAGCAACATATGTCTTTTAGAAAATTAAAGCTAGCAGTATAATCACCAACAGAAAAAAAATGTGTTCCCTTCTGAAAACAAATTGTGGGGAGATGATTGTTGTTATTTTCACATCAAAGTGAAATACAACTGCCCATCTTCCCCAAATTTGTTTTGGGGAACTCTTCCAGAGTAATGCAAAATATTACAGCAAAACATTGTTACACACAATCCCCACAAAAAAAACAAGGCCTTATTCCACTCTAGTTTATCATCCTATACCTTTTGGAATTGATTTAAACAATACATTTTTTAATACCACACAGGGAAAGTAGTTTAACTTATCTTATTTGAAAAAAAAGAAAAAGTTAAGCTAAACACAGGATACATGACCTTTGCTTACATAATATGAAATAATGTCCAACTTAGCACAACCTTCTGAAAAGGAATATAGCCATGTACTTCTTTAAAAAACTAAAATAAAAAATAGTAGTATAGAATCACCAACTGAGAATACAAAAAAAAATCACCGACAGAAAATAAATTATTTGACAATTGTTTCCTCTTTTGAAAAATAAAATGTAGAGGACTCTTTCAGAATAATGCAATGATTGTAGCAGAACACTGATACAAAAAATCCCTGCCCAAAACAAAGTTCTACTCCACTATTTTGAATTGATTTAAACTCTGCAGCTTTGTATACCACAGGAAAATGAGTCTAAACGAACTCCTTTTAATTAAAGAAAAGGTTAAGAGGATACTGGATAGATGACATTTGCTGACATAAACTATGTGTCCAACTTAGCACAACCTTGTGAAATGGTAAAAAAAGCATTGTATTTCTTAAAAGAAAAATTAAAGCCGTAGTAGAATCACCAACAGAATAAAAAAAACTTCATAATCTGTTTCCTCTTTTGGCCAAAATGTAGTGGAGATGATTAATGTTATTTTCAACAACAAACTGAAACACAACTGCCCATCTTCCACAAATTTGTTTTACAGGGAACTCTTTTGGAATAATGCAATGATTGTAGCACAACACCGATACACACAATCCCTGTCAAGAACAAAGTCCTACTTCACTATTTGGAATTGATTTAAACTCTGCATCTTTGTATACCATACAGGAAAATGAGTCAAAATGATTTTCTTTTAATAAAGAAAAAAGGTTGCGAGGAATACTGGATAGATGCCATTTGCTGATATAAACTATGAAAAAATGTCCAACCTATCACAACCTTGTGAAAGGGGAAACAGCATTGTATTTCTTAAAAAAAAAAAAACTAGCAGTAGAATCACCAACCAGTAAAAGAAAGTAGTCGGCAATTGTTTCCTCTTGCGGAAAAAAATGTAGTGATGATTTTTGTTATTTTCAACAGCAAACTGAAACACAACTGCCTATCTTCCCCAAATTTGTTTTGCAGGGAACTCTTTCGGAACAATGGTTGTAGCACACCACCTATACACACAATCCCGCCAGAACAAGGCCTTTCACTCCCGTTTTTCAGTCTACACATTGATTTAAACTCTGTATCCTTTTATACCACAGAGAAATAACAGTATACCTTATTTACTTTTAGTGGAAAAAAGTTAAGGAGATTACAGGATAGATGACATTTATTAACATATACTATGAAATGATATCCTTTTAAGTTTGAGATATCCATTTTGGTGAAGGGAAGAAATATATGGCCAATCTAGGCAACTATCTTAGGCTAAAATGGGGCACTTTCCTAAAACTAGAAAAAGAAGGTGGACTCCTTAATCCTCATGATCAATAAAAAAAGGTGGGTAAACTGACCAATAAGTATTAGTGTCTAGCAAGAAAATAAATGAGCTTGGACAGCTAAGTGATTGGTGAGGTGAAATTGCACAGGAATATTTGCTAGCTATCAGAACCTAGCCAGAAAATGGAGGAGTCAAAGTGCTGGGAGGAAATATTTGCATATGGATATTCAGCTGCAATTTCACCACCATTCTTACACCGCTGAACATGACAATGGCATGATAGTAGCACTATTTGCCGCCATCGATAACTACAATCGAGACATTCCGGGCTTGTGGCAACATAATCAAGAATCAATAGAAGCAAAAAATAACATCGGAGAAAAAGTCCACAACACCATTTGAAAAATTGAATTGAAATAAAGTCACTATTGTGACAACGTAATATTGCCTCATTTGACCTTACAGTTAGCGAATACATACATTTCCATCCTTACAATCAATCATCAACATATAACCATGAAAAATCAAATCAAAATCCATTTACTAAATCGAATCGAGGAAAGAGATCGGTGTCTGTGTGTGTGTGAGAGAGAAAGAGGGACCTCAAGTTCAGCGGATTTCATGGCGATGGGGATGCAAACGAGGACGACACCGAGCATGGCAATTGCGGTGTTGCGCTTCCAGTGCTTGGGACGACAGTGAGGGCCTCCGGTCATACTCCACACCTTGGTCCTGAAATCGGCGTTTCCATGTCCGTGATCGCCGCCGCCACCGCCCATTTTTTTCCGATTCCGATTTGGTCTGACTGAAAATTTGAAACCCTACTCACTCGCTCACTCTCTCTCTTTGAGACAGACGCACACACGCAGGAGTGATGACAAGAGAGAGGAAGCAAGGTTTGGTTTGGTTGGACGTGGGATCCCCTGCGGGAGTGTCTAACTTTCTTATGCTGCTCTCGCTCTCTCTTCACCGATCAGAATAATCGTCAATTACACATCTAAGTTTTGCCTAATTTACAATTTTGTTCTCATTTTCAATCTTAATATATGATTTTAATTTTTTAATATTATTTTCTTATTTTATAAAATTTAAAATTATATATATGTATATATTATTTTATTATTTTTTATTAAAT
>Ga0123341_1002344_pt1 | contig 15525 bp, 9 predicted proteins | sample Turbeapinknodule_FD_89959 | JGI IMG/M metagenome (GOLD analysis project Ga0123341, IMG submission 89959) | Root nodule microbial communities of legume samples collected from Mexico - Turtle bean Mexico pink nodule | ecosystem: Host-associated > Plants > Roots > Nodule | place: Mexico: Nepantla... | reverse complement strand
TGGAGAGGGATCCAGATGGTGACACGTGTACAGTTGGATGTGAGCCACGTGTCCAGAGGTGTAACCGTCAGGAGAGAGAAACGCTCAGGTATATAAGGAACTCTTAACAGACTTTTGAGGTACACTTTTAGAACACTTCAGTACACTGAGATTCATTGCGCACGGTTCCTGGAGTTTAGATATTCTCTCTGAGTTTTTGGTGATTCCGTCACTGACTTGAGCGTCGGAGCGCGATCGGCCGTAGCGACGCCACTCTGTTTCTTTGTTTTCTTCAGGTTCTTACGAGGAATTGAGACGTGAAGATCGAAGGCTAACGTGGTGCGAAGCTGATAGAGAAAAGCATCCTTGACATGGCAAGACTCTTGCACTCAGGTCAACCGGTAGGATCCGAAATCAATGTGCAAAGAAACGCGAAAGTCAAAATAGTCCCAGGCAGTTGTAAGCACACTACAAGCAGCGAAATCATAAATGGCAAAGCGATCGGGAAATAAAAATCATACCTTTCGAACATTGTGATTCGAGGGTTTACGTTTCAGAGGAAAGAGAAGCGAGCGTTTACGCTTTGCAGAATTCTAAGTGAAAGGTCATGTAAGCGAAAGTAATGAAACAGTGGCGGGAACGCAAGGGTTAAAAGTGTTTGAACAATACATGTAGGTCGCGCAGCGCGATCACTTAGTCTCTTCACTGAAATAAGTTACAGCTCGAGACTGGGGGGCTTGTGTCCCGACCAGTCCTCGGTCATTGACCCAAAGACTGACCTCAAACATCGCGCACTGGTGTATGGTAATGAAAGGGGGTCACTTAAGGTGGGCCCCAGACGCACTTTCCAGGGGATTGGTTAGTCTTTGGGTTTGCTACCCCAAACCTGATGTCGAAGATCGATATCGGACCTCATTTGTAGGGGGATAAGATCGAACATCGGCTGTCAGGATGAAGTAAAAGCCCCGTAAGGTGGGCCCCTAGAAATTCATTAAGATAACATATGTATAGGAAGCCTAAGGCACGAGGGATCCGTGCATGAGGAATGTATGACGCATGAAGGCGCAACATAGTGGGTAATCCTAGGAGGCGTAAGGGCCCAGTAGAATTAGGGTTTTCAAAGAAGTTGCATGCATGGCACGTGGGTACTTAGGGCACCCGCGAAACAAATGGCGCGGATTATTAGGTGCACCAAGTTGGGACCTAGGCGGCACTCTGATTATTCTTTGCACTCCAGTTAAAGGAAGTTCATGTGCCAGATACGCGAAGATTACGCAATAGCGGCAGAAGGACATTTCCCTAGGAACCCTAGACAGTGGTAACAGAACAAAGGCAAACCCTAGTTTCAACCTATATAAAGGGTGTTAAGAACCCTAGTAAGGTACACAACTTTTGAGACTAAAGCTATTTTATACACTTGATGGTTTTTGCCCTAATACTGACTTGAGCGTCAGAGTGCAAACGACCGCTAGGGCGCCCTTTTTTCTTTGCAGGTGAGAAGCTTCTTGGTGGAGAAGTCACGATTCTCAGGCAAGGATAGAAGGGCCAAAACAGCCGTAGAAGATTACCGGTGAGGCAAGTCAACCGGACAGAACAATCACGATAGTTTTAAGTGAAACTTTTAGTACATGCTAGAATACAAGTCACTTTTAATTGTAGTTTAAAACTTGGTAGAATAATGAAGTCTTGTTTATTTAATTGAATTGTGCTTAAACTTAATTAAACGATATTTTTGTGCCTTGCCTGGTCAAATTGAGTTTAAATATGGAATTTGTGAAGGGTATAGTTGAAATTTGGTATATTAAACTTGTTAAGAAAGTATAACTAATAGAATAGGTTTTTTTTGCGAGTTTTGTATGCATTTTGAATTGTTGCATAAAAATATTATTTTGATTCATTTTCGTTCAAATGAGATGTTATATCTCAAACAAAAATGATACACAGTTGAATTTTGCTTATGTTGATTTATTGTTTGAAATTCAAGCAAGAACAAAAAAAATTACCATATTCTTTAATTGGATTTCACTATATAGCAAAACAGTATTGCTCAAGCCACATTTCCAAATGTCACTTTTATTCTTTAAGCTTAGTTTTTTTTAAGGGAATCAAGTGATTTTATGAATTTGAATAATGTTACAATGATTTAAATATTATTGGAATGTGTATGAAGTGATGAATATATGGAATGGAGTTTAGTCGATGTCACAAACATAAAATGAACCTTTTATTTAAATGTATGTATTAAGTACAAACTCAAATTATTGCGCATTTGAAACGTGGAGAGTACCAAATATATAAAATGTCTTAAACTTACGCTAATTTTTGAAGTCGCATACATATTTAAATGAGTCATGTGCTAGTATGAACATAATAGGCATTTTTTTGAAAGACATGAATAAATATTTTTTATTGAATATCTTTTTGCTATATTAATCTCATGATTTATAATTCATAAATTATTAATAGAATTTGATGAAGTTCTCCTTGGCTCCTTCTAAAGTTATTTGGTTTGATGTGAATTTGATGGAAGCAGAAATGGGTCAAATTGGCATGAGTTTTGGAGTGTTGTAGGAGAATGGTGCTAGGAAGGAGGTTAGAGCTACCTTTTAGCTTTGTCTCTAGGACTTATCCACTAAAGAGTGAGAGTAAGAGATAAGAGAGACTTAGAAAAAGAATTCTCAAATCATTTAGGTATAAATTCATTACACAGTCCAAGTTTAAAAATTATATAAGAGAAACTCTATATTTATAGAAATAAAGTGACTATTAGAGCTCTCATAAACTCTCCATTTATGAAGTGACACGTGATACCTAAAAAATTCTTCATTGGTGGATAGCTAAGTGATAATCTATGTCTTGAAAAGCTCTCCATTCATAGGTATCATATGGTACAAGGGAGAGGAAAAGACAAGTAGGAGGCACCTCATATGCTCCAAGAAGAAGAGGAGAAGGAAGGAAGGAGAAGAAATGTGCCATGTAGGAAGCTCATGTGGCGCCATGTGTGTGTCATGTGGGCAGCCTAATGAGCTTCTCTAAAATTCTATAATCCTAGTTTAAAATGACCTAAATACAAGACCCAAAATTCTTATATAGAAATTAGAGACAAAAATTGAAATCCTATTTACTCTATATAAATTTTACAAGACTTTAGAAAGATAATCTTCTAATCAAAACTTCTTCTCTTATAAGTCTGATTGTTTAGGTGACTAGGATGGTTGTCCATCAAAATTGAATTAATTATAGTTGTGATATGATGACTTATATATGATTGAATTTGTATTTATTGTTACCTTTGTTTTCAACAATATATCCTTTATTTGTTATATGTAAAAAAATATTGATTGTACTTGATACTTAAGATGTTAATGAAGAACCCAAGAGTTAAATATGAAGAGGAGACGTAATAATAATTTCATTTTATTACTTTTTGGGACGAATTTATATATATTATTTATATTTTATTTGGTATAACTTTTAGTTATGAAAACATTGTGTTGAGTAGTAATACATGACACCTTATAAATGAAGGTTTGGTAAGTGAGAGTATTATAAATGTTAATTAATCTAATTTTTAAAATTAATATTACTAATTAATCAATTTGATATTTAATCTTCTAAACCTAGTTATTAAATTTGAAAATTATGGTTAATTTGTTTTCTGAGCATGGTAATCATGATTTTTTTTTTGTGTGCGAGGCTCATGTAATAGTACAAGACATGAGCGACACCTGAGATTCCAATAGCAAGCTACGGTTGTGGATTCTCCCCTTGACAAGATTAATTTAATAACGTTTGAGCCAATGATGCACATATGAGATAAGAACAAATACTACATTTGATCTTAGCCAAAAGGTAATTATGATTTATTTTAAGTGATTTTATAGTTAACTTTAGAATTTAATGTTGCAGAGAATGAATTCACTATCAACGTATATTTATTATAGACGTTGTCCCTTGTATAATGTACTCAGTTGGACTTTTTTTAATAATGAAAAATGATAATAAAAAAATAAGAACTCATAAAAAAAACACCTAACAAAATTACAATTTAGTGCAAGCCATATGTTAAAACCACAATCAATCATACAAAAGATATTAGAAAGAGTAAACATATCCACAAATATTATAATTTAACGATACAATAAAAAAATTATTTAAAATAAACAATGAAGTAGGGATTTTTATTAGGTTTTCCGTTTTAATGGAATAAAAAGAAAAAGAAAAAGAAATGTTAATGGAAAATATGATAGAATTCTTTGAATTAAATATAATCACAAAGTAAACTAATTTTGAATGTATTATTGTCTCATCTTTTGCCTTTCAAACTTTTGAACGTTATAATATTTTCATTTTAGTAACGAATTTGACAAGAGTATTTGACCAATCCCATAACATCACAACTCAATTAAACAATTGGCAAAAAAAAATCTTTCCTTCAAAACTCAAAAGGGGTAAACAGAGTTTTCATAAATTTTCAGGTTATTGTAGTTTAATACATCGTTATCATGATATTAAGTTTGCATAACAATAGAAGATTTATTTACTCGTTTATGCTGTTGGAGATGAATCCATTATTGAAGGATTTCTTAGATTTGGAACAAATTTTCAGTATTAAAACAATAAAATAAGTTCTGACAAAAATATCCTAGTAGAAGCGTGTGTGGGGATTACCTCATTGGGCAAGGTCCCACCCGCGCCACCATTAGTAGCAAAAACAATACCAAGATTACCTTAAAAAATCGATCTTTATTTTTTTTGTCGGTTTTAAGCATGCATCGTTCACCATTAAGTGTTTTTTTTCCTTCAATTCAGAGAAGGAAAAAAAGTTGGCATTGGCAAATAAACGACATTGCACGGACGCACACAGGGACTGCAACACAGCTAAACACTGATTCATTAATTCATTATGAGTTGATCATTATATTGGTTGAAAGATTTTTGGTGTTATTGTCTTCATATCTCTCTTATGCTCTCTCCTTTGTCTTCGTTAATCCTTTAGCTGCCTTCTATTGTCTTCGACTTTCTCAACTCTTGTTTGTACATTACAACAACAAAATAGCGGCTTTTGAAGAACGGGTCCCATCTGTTTGTGTGGTTTGTGGCCACACTTTCTACGCATCTCTCTCTTTACCACCTCAAAATGCGTCTTTTTCGCCAACTCTATGTGCTTGATTCAGATTCGCTTCTTCCTCCTCCTTTTCTACAATTCTGAGATTTTTAACGTGCCCAGAGCTTAAAACACAAAGTGGGTCGGTTTTACAGCTTAAAAGGTTTGTGTTTTGGTCGTGCCAGTGCCCTATGAGATTAGATTCTACGCGGGAAAGCGACAGCAGAGACATTGTGGCTCCTTGGCGACACCGATCATTGCAGTGGGTTTGACTAGAGATGATGGCCACCAGAAATATTGTGTTGCTGCTGCTTTCTATTACTGTTGTTGCTCAGATTGTGCTCTACACTGACCCTCTTGGCACCTTCAGGTACCCCTTTGGTATGTGTTTGTGTCTCTCTCTTTTTCTTCGTTTATTGGAAACTGCTTTGTTTTAAATGGTTCTAATCTTCTCCTAAGCTTTTCCAAGGAGCTAAATTCTTTGTTTGTCTGGATTGTCTTTTGTATGCGTTTTTCAGCTGAGCAGGAGGTAATTGAAGCTGTAACTGCTTTTGTGAGTAATATACCTGATAGATTGAATTTTATTCAAGCAAAATTAGATCTCTGACTTAGTGGGTTTTCTATTGTTATGTTATCTCAGGCTGTCAGTGGATCAGATTCTGGCCATTTGAATCTCCTTTCCCAGGCATATTTTCCTTCTACTCCATAACGCAAGTTTGTGATGAAGTTTTCCTTTATGGCTGGCGGCTGCATGTACGGGTGAACTAAATTCTTGATAATTTCTTTGAAAACAGGAATTTTCTGCTGCCCTTGAGGAACCAAGTGTGGTTGTAGAGGACACTACAAACACAAAGAATTTGCGTCGTGGTATTTTGTTTGTTCTTGTTCAGCAAGATTTTTTTCCCTTCTCTGCTGGGGTTCTGTTTCTTGTTTTTTCATTATTGTCTACTCTATTGTTTGGTTGGCCTAGGCTTTCTCTTTCCCAAGCAGGGGGAGCATGCATCTGCCAGGGTATTGTCAGCTACAAATGAGGGAGGTCAAACTAAAGGTGAGAACCCCATCAAACTGGTGACCGAGGGAATTAAGAGAGGAAATCAAAGCAGCAACCTGGATAAATATGATACAACTGGTGATAGTGTAAATGGGGAAGATGCTATTGATGTTGATGACAATGAAGGGAAACTAGCTAAATCTTTTGATGCTTCTGATCAAGCATCTGAAACTTTGGTAAGTGATATATGTGCCTCTTGATTTTTCTGACTTTGTTCAGTTTTGGTTCTAATGTTTCTAAAGGATTTTGGTTATGCTAAACAAATTATGCCCATCAGTGCATGTATGTCTAGTAGTGGGTCACTCATCTATGAAGTATAATACACTTGAAAGCTTCTGATGCTTGGACCCTGAATTGACAATGCTATGAGGAATTTAAGACCAGGCTGTATTGTTTCCATTGCTAGCTTTGCCATACTTTATTATTAATTGAAAATGTGTTCATGTTTTAATGCCCTTTTTGGTCAAGTTGATGCCATGGAAATCTAAAAAGGCAGGTTCTTGCGCCCTTGATGAACACATCTTGGGCCAGATTTACTTACATAATCGATTGAGACCCAAACATTTTATATGGGGTTTAAAGTGCAATTATGGCAGTGCAATTATGTTAAAAAACATATGTATGTTGGTTGAGTTCAAGCTTTTCCCTTCTCTCACTCTCTCCTTTGGTTTTCATAAATATGAGCCTTGTAGTGCTTCAAAAGAGCTTGAGTCAAGAGGCTATCAATATGAATGGAACTAATGCCAACAGCCAAAATATATTTTTATATTCGAACTCCTAATCTGTGCTCGTGTTTCCTGGACCATACTTATATAGTTTAAATTATTTCATTCCCTGGCCTCCTGAACAATGAACAGGAACAAATAAGTGTTGCCATCACTGGGCATTACTTTATTTTCTTAACTTACATAATCAGAAAAAAATATCAAATTATATTAATATAATAAAGGTTAATCAACCTCAATGCAGGTTGAAGTTTTCTTCTTGACATTTGGTGCATCCTCTTTCAGGACACTAAGCAGGAGCAACAACATACTGAATCTTCTGGTAAAATAACCAAGAAAGGACCGTCATTATTGGAAACTGATAAGCATAATGATCCAACGCCAGCTGATGCTCGTCTGCGACAACTAAAAGATCAGCTCATCCAGGCCAAGGTATATCTTTCCCTTCAGGCAGTAAGGAACATTCCCCATCTCACTCGAGAGCTTCGGTTACGGGTGAAGGAAGTCTCACGAACACTAGGAGATGCAAGCAAAGATTCTGATTTGCCAAGGAAGTAAGTGTAACTTAAAGAATCTTGTTATGCATGTCATCGGGTTTTCATGTTTTTATAACTCACAAATTAGTTTTTCATCTTTTAAGTTTATCTGCACATATATGGATGTTGAGTAGTTCAATTCTGCACTGAGCTACATTTTATTACTCAGTCTTTAATCTTATTTTATACTTTGTATAAATGCAGTGCAAATGAGAGAATGAAGGCAATGGAGCAAACATTGATGAAAGGAAGGCAAGTTCAAAATGATTGTGCTGCTGCTGTGAAGAAGCTTAGGGCTATGCTTCACTCAACAGAGGAGCAGCTTCGTGTGCACAAGAAGCAGACCTTGTTCTTAACACAGTTGATAGCAAAAACAGTGCCTAAAGGTCTCCATTGTCTTCCATTGCGCCTTACAACTGAGTATTATACCTTGAATACTTCTCAGCAACAATTCCCAAACCAACAGAAGTTAGAAGACCCTCGACTATACCACTATGCTATATTTTCAGATAACATATTGGCAACAGCTGTCGTTGTGAATTCTACTGTTGCCCATGCTAAGGTAACTTATGTTCGCAGAAATTTCTCAGGTTGTTTTTATCTTCCAGGCTTATGAAACACCGATGAAAATTTGGTTTGTCTTTGCAGTTACTGTACTACTGTGTCTATTTTGACTCAAAGAAATTCGTTTCCATTTCTTCTGGCCCCTATAGTCAGTGAAGAATTAAAAATGAAAAGAAAGAAACTGGAGCTATTTGATATTAATAGTGGCTATGCCATTTCGGATTATATCATTATGTTACTTTAATAAATTTGCAGGACACCTCAAAACATGTTTTCCACATCGTCACTGATAGGCTCAATTATGCGGCAATGAGGATGTGGTTTTTGGTGAATCCACCACGAAAGGCAACCATTGAAGTTGAGAACATTGAAGACTTTACATGGTTGAATTCAAGTTACAGTCCAGTTCTTAAGCAGTTGGGTTCTCCTTCTATGATAGATTTTTACTTTAAGACTCATCGGGCAAGTTCCGATTCGAACTTAAAGTTTAGGAATCCCAAATATTTATCTATATTGAACCACCTTCGTTTCTACCTGCCTGAGATCTTTCCAAAGCTCAACAAAGTGCTATTCTTAGATGATGATATAGTTGTGCAGAAGGATCTGACTGGTCTTTGGTCAATTGATTTGAAGGGCAATGTTAATGGTGCAGTAGAAACTTGTAGAGAAAGTTTCCATCGTTTTGACCGCTATCTCAATTTCTCAAATCCTCTTATTGCAAAGAATTTTGACCCTAATGCATGTGGATGGGCATACGGCATGAATATTTTTGATTTGGTTCAATGGAAGAAGCAAAACATCACCGAGGTGTACCACAATTGGCAGAAGCTGGTAAGCAAAACACAGTGTTTTCTATTTTCTTAATATCAGATTGTATAAGTATACTATATAGTGTCATGTATCATATATGAATCATTTCTTAATGTTAATTTAGATTATCATCTAGGATCTGTTTCCTTATTTCGTCTTTTTCTGTTAGGACTGGTTATTCTATAATTTTTTTATCCTGTCATGTTTTCTTTTCTTAATTAGTTAGGATCATAATATAGTGTAATTAAAGGTTAGGTCTAGGTTTTAAACATCAATACAGGGTAACAAATCTAATTTAATATCAACAACAGTTTCATTCTCATTTACCTCTCCCTCCATTTTTGTGTAAAATCCCATAATTTTAACATGATATCAAAGTGTCATTGTATCATCTTCTGTGACTTATTCTGTCACTACTTTGGTGTTGAGCTCTCTAAAACTTGGATTCTACTTTATTTTCAGGATTCTTCATGTTTTATTTTTTTTCTCTTGTTATGTGAACCTCTCTAAAAGTGGGAGTTGTAGAGTTTTTACTCCCTTTTACTGTATTGTTCCTTCTGATGAGTCTACCCTCTTCTGGTTTGTGTATTCATTCCGACTACAGTCTTCTCTGTCCTGGATAGTTTCTAGTCAGCGTTCCTCATTTCTGCAGTTGATGGTAATGTTCTTTATTTTGACCGTTATTTTCATCTACTTCCCTGACATCTCTTGTGTGTCCTTACAACTGTACTTCTCACTGGGATTCAATCTATCGTAAACTTTTGGAGTGTTTCACAAATAGTTTCTGGTCACCATTGCGGATTCCCCATTGTCCTGTCATCATTTTAACAGGTTCAAATATATGACTTTCTTGGGTATCTTTTTGTTATTGTTCTCAACCAGCTACCAGCCTTGGCCACAACTTCTCGGCTTGTCTCCACTGCTTTCCTAAAGAAATCACCTTGATTTTGAAGCTTCCCTAGTGATATGTCCTTGGTCTTGCAACTTTATTAGAAGTACCTAATTAATTAGTCAAGGGTATTGGTCTAAAAAAGGGTTAATGCTCCGGGTTTCACATGGTCATTGCATTGTAATACATCTCAATAAATATCATGTATGTTCTCTTTTATTTTCTTCCCTCCCAGTATACCTAAAATCTCATAATTTCAACATATACAATATTTTGGTGCTTAATCTCAGTATTGAGACCAATGAAGATGAAGTGGCATGCACCTGTTCCTGTTTTGTTTCTTTCTGATGTGAATTGTGAACTGATGTTTCATTTGTAACCAAACTGACATACAGAATCATGATAGACGACTATGGAAGTTAGGAACACTGCCGCCTGGTCTTATAACATTCTGGAAACGCACTTTCCCACTGCACCGTTCTTGGCATGTCTTGGGTCTAGGCTACAACCCCAATACCAACCAAAAAGAAATTGAACGGGCTGCTGTTATACACTACAATGGAAACATGAAACCATGGCTTGAGATTACTATTCCCAAGTTCCGAGGTTATTGGACGAAGTATGTTGACCATGATCTTGTGTATTTGCGAGAATGCAACATCAATCCATAGATGGTACATTTTATCTTCAAAGTTTTCTTGGCATTTGGTATGCTCTTATAGGTCTGCAATTCCATGTGTAGGGCTTGTATTTTTTTTAAAGCTTTATTTTTTATACATTCTCCATCAGTCAGACTTGGATTTCGGCACGGAAAAATTTCCCCAGCCAAAATCAATTTGCTCACACCCTTATTAGTTGAATGGAAGAAAAACATTTTGTGGGTATGTTTGATCATGACATTGGGTAAAAAAAAAAAGGCAAGTTGAGTGGGTATTATACAACGACAATTTAGTAGTACCACTGGCTGAACCGAAACAAAAAAAAAAGATTGGGTTGTATGCTGCTAAGGGATACGAATATGGCACATCACATTCAAAGCAGGGTCCAATATTGTGGCAGTGGAACCCTCTCCTATGCTGCTTCTTCACGGATCACATCACACTGTAAGCGTGTATATAGCTTTTAGTGATTTATGTTTACGTGAAGTTCTGTGAATACCTAAACACCCCTTATTCAGTCACCTTAATTTGGATGATTACAGGGATTTTAATTGCTTTAAGTAGTTCAGAGTATGATCAACTGTTTTCCTATCTTTACAACTGCATAAAAATGGTTGACATCCATAAAAAAAAATAACGTCATCCCAATATGCTAACATCTTAAAGAAAAAAACTTGTTAACATTGATAAAATATCCTAACTGACATATGATGACGAGAAAATCCTAATTAATTAATGTTGATAAAAATAATAATATTAATATATATTCACACATTGGTAAAAGTATTAATTGAAAATAATATATATTGATATTAACCAAAGAATTGAGTTTAACATCAGTCGACAATTGAAAAAAAATTAAAAAATAATCAGAATCAAATTTAACATGAAATGAATTTTATTAACATAGTCTAAAGCAAATAACAAGTCAATGGTGTCTCGATTTTATTCCTCTTAATCAAAGTTGAATTAACATATCTCAATCTCAATCGAAGTTCAACCATAACGAGAATATAAATTAAGAGAAAAAAAAGAGTGGAAAGACTTTCAAATTTATACCTTTTATATAAAAATTTTAAATTTCTCTAATATCAAAATATTCAAATTACTTTTATAAATTCATACAATTTCCTTTTTTAGTTTTTTTATTTAAACAAAATATTTTACTATAAAACTTTTTAAATTCTTTTAAAGACGAGTTATCCTCTAAACATCCTTCATCCTAACTCAAATTAAATATACATGAGCCACAACACACAAAAATGTTTGGTTTACATAATAAGAATAATAATTAAATATGAAGTTAATCCTTAGAATTTAATGTCCTTTATTTTTTGTTTTTTTATAATTTTCTTTCATCCTTTGTTTAAATGGAAGATGAAAAATGAAAAAGTAAAAAATATGAAAATAAAATTATTTTGAAGTAGAAAAAAAAGATAAGATATATAGAAAACAATACATATATTTATTATACTGAAAATATAAATGTTGATAAAATATTAACTATGTAATCAATTATACTAAACACGTAAAACATGTAATGTAATATAAATATTAATAAATTATTAACGATTTTTCTTTTATATTTATATAAAAATTAAACATCTCTTATTGTTTAACTTTTATTTTTTTTCTCTTAAAAATGTTTATTGACATCAACATTTATATAGCATCACGTCATCAATATTACGAAAATGTATCAATAATAATATCACATCAGTATCATGTTAAAGGATTAAAAAAGTTATAAACTAAAAAATTACACTTATACACCCAATCAAATATTTAAATCTTAAATATAAGCGATAAACATAATTTAAAATAATCTTAAATATATTCCGGAAGATAGTGATGTAGGGCTTCGTTGGTCTCTTGTTCCTGTTTCCATACGGTATCGACGGGTCGATCTTTTCCTGTGGAAAAACTAGCAAATAACATTACTAGCATGTTAAAAAGGAGGAATTGAGATCTCACCTATGGATGAAATTAATGAAGACCTTTTCCCTTCCTTTGATTGCCTCTATTTTGAGAAATTTTATTCTGGACACAGATTTTACTTCAAACATATTTTCACAAGGATTTTTTTTATGAGAGAAGAGTTTATGTCAATGTATGGTTACATTTTATAAATTTTTTTTCTTTTAATTCTATTTTTTTCTCTATCTCTTCTTTCATGTATCTTTCTTTAAGAGTTTGTAATTATTTCTTAAATTCTTTTTCTTTTCTAACATATTTTTTTTCTCCATTTATAAACTTTCTTCATTTTTCTACAAAGTCTTTCATTTTTTCTCTAAGCTTATTTTTTTTCACATATTAAGGCGGGACAAATTTTCTTCTCATACACATCTCCAATTCAGGACTTCTGATTTTCTACCAATTCTAACATCGTTTCCATTTGTGTCCACCAAGACCTGGCATATTCTTGAAAACTTAGGGTAACCAAGAAAAATCTACTAAATTCATCCAATTGATATTTTTCAAAGATTTGATCAACCTTTGTCTCCCATTCTAGATATGCTTCAACATTTTTATTTTCATCAAAGTAGGAAATATATACTTCAGCTCTGTAGAATAATATAAACTTTTGGGTTGAAAACACATTCCTTCCTTTCTTTGATAATAGGGGTTATAAATCTTTCTTTTTTTACTATACTCATCATCTCTATGACGGTTGCCTTCTTGGCCCAAAGCTCTTGTCCTAAGAGAGCTAGACGAATTTCTCCTTCTTTTTTTCTTAAAATTCTAAGTTCCTTCTTAGGAATGGCAAGATAGGTATCTCTTTCAATCTGTTCATTTTCTTTTTTGTACCGACCAGATCATCGGGTGTGATGACGTGTCTTGCACGTGCCTAGGTGGGGCGTTCTCAGTGGAACACGTGGGCAAGAACAGATGGATGGTTCAGAGGTGAGCGTGATCGCCGGTTCATGGAACTGGCATTTTGCGAGGAACATGCCCGGTTGTCGCCGGGTTGGCTCGTCATCGACGGTTTTGGCGATTGGCGATCATGTAGCTTGAAATCGCCGTAGGAAGCACGTCGCCAGACCTTCCGACAAGCTCAGATTGAAGCTGATGAAGGCCCAGAGGTGTAAGTTCAAGTGTACAACTCCAGTGAGGCGATTGGTGCACCAACATGGGGCGTGAAGGGTGTTTGGGCTGAGGGGACAGCTCGCCTATCAGCGACGGGATTTCCAGAGTGGACATTCGTTGATGGCGATGTTTCCTCAGCCAGAACATGCATGGCGCAACGGTAGGGAGGGTGCCATTAGGATAAGCGATATCACAGAGATGGTGCACTTTGCTGCACCCGATACTCGCCTTGTCAGGTAGTGTTCTAGAAGCATGTCGCGCGCTAGCTCGCCCAAGTGGACAGGTCCATTCAGAATAACCGAAGCACTCGGGAATGGCGCCAACCACTTGGAGACGCTGGAGGGAGGGGCCATCCCCCGCACGTGGAACGCCACCCACCTCAAGTTTTATTACAGCTAAGGCAGGGTAAGTAGCAATAAACTCCAACAGTTTGAGATGTATCAGTTGAAACAATTTTTCAAGGGGGCACTCTTTTCCCCGAGAAAGGTTTTTAATGAGGCCACCCAATAAAGAAAGTTTCGAAGTTTCTCGAAGTTTCCCAGTTATTAGATTTGCATGCTGTTTGTTTTTTAAGTTTGCGGGGAAAGATTAAAAATAATAAACCCAAATCGCATGCATCCAGTACAAAAGTTTCGAAACGAGAAGTCTTTAAAATCCTCATCTCCACCCGGCGATCAGAGGTATAGGAACAAGGTTTTTCTGACCGCCGCTAGGCGAGAAAGAGATTTAGAAAAGACCTCCTCGCCTCGAGCGAGCGCAGGCGAGAAAGAGATTTAGAAAAGACCTCCTTGCCTTGAGCGAGCGTAGGCGAGAAAAAATTAAAGCCCTACTCGCCATGAGCGAGCGCAGGCAAGAACAGGGTGCAAGACCTCTTTGCATGAGCAAGTTGAGGCAAGTTGAAAGCCCTCAGTGCATCCGGGGGAGGAGGAGATGTAGCCCCTGGGCAAGTTGAGGCATCAGGAAATGTCCTTCTCGCCCTCGAGTGAGTTCAGACAAGATGAAACTGAAAAGTCAGGGGTGTTGGCAATCTCGAGAATGGGAAAGGAGGGTTGGAGAAGAACTCTTTCCCCTTGAGTGAGACACCAATATTGACCTAGTAAGGTCAGTTAAGTTAGAAGTTAAAAGGTGGTGGGAGAGGTTCGCAGAGGGCACCCCACCACCCAGATGATTGTTCTGAAACCCAGGGAGGTAGAGAAGGATCCGAAAGGCGGCTCTACCCCCAGATGGGGGAACGAGGAGATAAGCGGCCCCGTAGGGCGCGTTCAGTTAAAAGGGAGGTGGCGTCGCCAGAAACTCATGTACTATTATCCGATTATGATAAAGTGAATAATTTCATCAAGAAATATTCATCTTTTCTTCAACTTCGAGTTGGTTTGATTCACATCTTTCATTTGTGAATATTTTTATCACAAATCGATCTTCATTAATAAATAGTAATAAATTGAAAGAGATTGAAGTATAAAGAGAATCGCATGGCGAGAGCCGCACCAGCGAGGTTCTGAGCGACGATGTAGAGATGCCCTTGGCCCTTGATGGGTCAGGTGAGAGAAGTTCCAAGTGCCAAGTAAGTAATTTCGTACTAAGTGTTGTCGTCTTAAATTAACCATCTGTTCAAGTTAAGGTGGCTTGCAGAAAGTTAAGCACCGGCGAGTGCAAAGTACGCTGAGTTCTAAAGGTTAAGTACATGTTTGGGCGAAGTACATGAGTTAAGAAGCAATTCGAAACAGTTAATCGCACGACAGATAAGTCGGAAGATTAACATACATACATACATATATATATGTGTGCATAAGTACCAAACAGTTCGAACAGAATGAAAATATTACATATGGTCAGAGTGAGACACGAAGGGTTTAAGGCGATGGATCAGCTGGGGGCACGATTTTGCCATCGACCACTTAGTTGTACACGGAGAACTCGGACAGGTCCAGATCGGGAAACTTGCAAGCGAATTGCTCCAGAGCTACCCCGAAGCCGGAAATAAGAACTTGGGCAGCCTCAAGCTGGAGCTCTTCGACCTTTGCTTTGAGCTCGTTGTTCTCTTCGCGAGCGCGGGCCAACTCAGCAGCAGTCTCACCTAGTTCTTTGATCGCCTTATCCCGATCTTGCTCGACTTTG
>Ga0123341_1002343_pt1 | contig 15528 bp, 12 predicted proteins | sample Turbeapinknodule_FD_89959 | JGI IMG/M metagenome (GOLD analysis project Ga0123341, IMG submission 89959) | Root nodule microbial communities of legume samples collected from Mexico - Turtle bean Mexico pink nodule | ecosystem: Host-associated > Plants > Roots > Nodule | place: Mexico: Nepantla... | reverse complement strand
TAACAATATATGGAAATTAAATTAAAAACAAATCATAAACAAGCTTTTAACACTTTTCTTTAAATACCGTTCCATATTTAAAAATAACATATAGGACACTAAATTTGAAACTAAGTTAAGAGATGATAGATAATAAAGAGATTTTCAGTATGAAATCAATTTAAACTAAATTGTTTATCATCTATCTTAACATATCTAGCTGGTTCCTTATCAGTTTATTTGATTAGCTGTTAATTATTCTTAAAGTTGAAAATACTTGTTTATTGCAGTTATTGCTAATACACGGTTACATTAAGTGTTAGATTAACAAAATTCTTAAAGTTTTGTAATTAATGATTGTGTAGTCTCACATCAGAAGGAATTAAAAGAGCACGCAAACAATAATGGCGCGCGTGTGTTTTTCTCGTTTTAAAAATGCGCGAGAGGGTGACGTGGAGATCAAGATCCGACGTGGCATCCACTTTGCACTCTATTAGCCAAGCTTTGAGCAAAGCGAATGCCCCCTCTGTGCCAGCGTTCGCAATCCATGCACTTTTCGCGTGCCATCTCGTGCGATTCTCCCACACGCACAATCTCCCACACTCGTTCTTTATTACTCCTTTTCCCAAATTCCATCTTCACCGTTCATTCCAACCCAAATCACTCTAAAGTAATCAAAACGTGTGGTACTCAGAATTCGAAAGAGTATGGAGATTCCACTCCACAGGCGTCGCGTGTGAGCCTCGTGGAGGAAACCATTAAGCCACGTTCCCATGCAACCCAACCTCGTGCCAATCAAACTTCTATTGAAGTACAGCGCGGACCACGGTATTCCCTGCACCCTAGCTTAATCAGCGTACAATGAATATGGTTTAAGAAAATGATGAGAAATAAAGAAAGAATGGGCAGTAGTATGGTATAAGACAATGGATAGGGCCGCAGAGGAACAGAGACAATGTTCCCAAAGCTAGGAAATAACAGTGGTTGGTGAATGGGTTATAAAAATGAGAAATCCGAGTCAGAATTGGAGTATGAAAAGTGTTTATCGGCCATTGATTTTGAACGCGTCACTTAACATCCATTATCCTATCGTGGGTTTTGCTTCTTATTAAATCATCTTTTCCTTTTCAAATTCTTCAAGATCTTGAATCTTTACACAAACGTAACCTAAACCAAGAACCGCTTTCGCTTTTTTTCGTTTTTTTCCACGCTTGCTTCCTTCTCCGGCCATCTTCGCTGATGGCGTCGTCTAAGGGAATTGCTTGCGCCGGAAACAGCCGCATCGCAGCAAACTTCGGAATCAGGAGCCGGAGCGGTTTGGCCATCCAACCCCCGTGCTCCATTGCGATCGCGCGGTCGACGGCGAAGGCGGGGAGGATCTCGGCGGAGATGGCGACGGAACGGGCGAGTGTGACGAGTGTGGAACTGCCCGGGAAGCGGAAGGCAGGAGCGAACGACGCCGTTGAGGGACATGAGAGGCTGGACAGGTGGATGAAGGAGTCAGTGGTGGATATTGTGAAGAATTTGAGAGAAGCGCCTCTGCTGGTGCAGGTTTACCCGAAATTAGGAGCGGCGGCCACGACGACGGAGAAGAGGGTGTTGGTGGAGGACTGGCCGGCGGTGAAGGAAAGATGGGAGAAGGGCGAGTCGCCGATGCCGGAGGGGGTGATATTCGTGGAGGAGTTGGAGGGCGATGATGCGGAGGAGGGCAGCGGAGAGAGGACGACGAGGGCGTGGGGGGTGGTGGTTCAGGGGAAGGGTGTTGGATGCGGGCCGGTTTGCTATCTATTAAAGACGTGTCGGGTCGGGTCGGGACCTGGTAATGGAATGGGAGTTTGTTCGACCCACTTTTGCTTAGTGAAAGTGAAGGACTTGAGGGAAAGGGTGCAGTCGCAACTGAAGAATTGTTGGCTTTTGCAGAGTCAGTGGAAGTGATGAAATTCAATGAAGCTGTACATTTGTCTCTTCATGAATAAGTTTTTGTTGCCACGGTTGATGCAATTCTTATAGCCAACATCCACTGTGGATCTGTACAGACTCAATACTCCCTTTTAGGGAATTTTTCATCAACCTGTCAAATACTTCTTCTTATTCCCTTCATTATTAGGGCTGCCCTCCCTTGTTTCTAGGTTTTACACCATTATTATTATTATTTGTTCTTCATTTTATCACAATTAATGAAGGACTTCTCTTTTATTACTCGATCTTATTTTATCCACCCACTTGGGTCATTTAATCATTCCACTAACTTCAGATTCAATCACACAAAACATACTTTAACTTAATTATCTTATTAATTCATGATGAATTATTTATGAACTGTGATGAATGATGATAGTGATTGTTAAATTAATTATGGTGTCAACCTCCTAATGATTTTATTAAGGTTCACATGGCTCCTCACTGTGCACATGTATATTATGTATCACATTTGTTATTTCTCTTATTTTAAAAAGATGCACAGTTGCTGATAATGTATCAATGTATCATTTCTTAGGATTTTTATTTAGGATATTAGATATAAAGTAAAGTCTTAGAACATTAGTTTATATAAAAAAATTAAAAATCTAATTTAGTTTAAACCATCTCTAATGTTTCCTTGTATAAAATAATAATGTTTAATAAACTGTACAACTGCAACAAATTATATAAGTATAGTTGTCAAAAAATGTATGCTATGAAGAATAGAAATTAATGAAGAGAATGTCTTAAAATATAAGGGTCAGATCCACAGTGGAAGTTGGCTATAAGAATTTCATCAACCGTGACAACAAAAACTTATTCATGAAGAAACAAATGTACACTTTCATTGAATTACATCACTTCCACTGACTCTGCAAAAGCCAACAATTCTTCAGCTGCGACTGCACCCTTTCCCTCAAGTCCTTCACTTTCACTAAGCAAAAGTGGGTCGAACAAACTCCCATTCCATTACCAGGTCCCGACCCAACTCGACACGTCTTTAAGAGATAGCAAACCAGCCCGCATCCAACACCCTTCCCCTGAACCACCACACCCCACGCTTTCATCGTCCTCTCTCCGCTGTCATCCTCCGCATCATTCACTCCTAATCAGGATTTTTTAATGAATTTATTGATTGTATTAATACTAAGTATCTTTCTTATATGTCTTTTACTGAACCTTGTTATACTTCATGTGATAGAAGGACCCGGTTTCACAAAATACATAAAAAGGTTGAAAATTGAGCACTGAGTCTGAAATAAAAACTATTTTGGTAATGTTCACAATGCAGTGCTTCTTAACAGGGTCTCCTCCTTGCATTCAACAAACTTTAGAAACTGATAGTTTGTCTGATATTGATGAGATGAGCTTCTCTGTTAAGAAAAGATTGTTAATAAGGAGCTTGATCATGCTCTTCACTGTCCAAGATGTTTTGGTTTAAAAATGAGGATAAAAATACTGTTTTTTCCATGTTGTGGTTAAGAGGAGGAATAATTCTAATGAGATTCATCGTCTACGGATTGATAATGAGGTTATTGAGGATCCTCAACTCATTGAAGATCATATTTTGAATTTTATAAAAATATTTATGTTAGTTTATTTCTAATGCTCGAGATACAGGGTTGAGTCGGTTTATAATGCTCAAGATACATGTATTATGGAAGGATTAATACTTATATTCCTGAGCTGATTTCTTCTATGAAGAATATGATATTGATTAAATGTTCTGATTATTTAAAAATCAAAAATATTATTTTTAATCTTAATAGTAATAATACTCCTGGTATGATGGTTTTAGTAATATTTTTTTATCATTCTTGTTGAAAAAATTATTGGGACACATGTTTGACAGGTGTTATGAATTGATATTCTTCTTTGCCACTGATATATTTATTCACCCTAATCAAAAGTTTAAACACATTTTTCTATTGCCAGATTGAGTTGGGGTCATGTAACAAAGCAACCAATAAAATTGTAGTAAAGAAATAATATTCATAATTATGAGTAAAATATAGCATATACATCAAAACAACCTATCTCTTTTTATTAGTATAGATATTGTTATTACGATATATTTAAAAATACTTATTATAAATTTTACTCAGTCTAAAACACTAAAACTATCTTTTAGACAATCTTTATTAAAAATTATAAATCTCCCTTTAAGTCTTGCTAATAATTAATTAATTAATTAATTACAATTTTGAATAAAATTTAACCACCAAATAAAAAATGAATTACAGGAAATGTTACTATCAATCATCATAGTCTACAGCCGAAAATGGTGTATTACTGTTGTTTAAGGTCACAATCATTTATATATTCTGTCAGTTGTATCTATAACAAAATGATTACGCAGATACTAAAAATCGACAAGCACAAAGCATGGGTATGGTTTCAATATTTACAAACTCATCTAGCACAGTCTCTCGCAAGGGATACAACAATGGAATTACAAGAAAGAATTTTTGTTGGTATGTCAACGCTTGAACGCTTGAAGTGTGGAGGGATCAGCTTGGTGTAGAAGTATTTGATGACTGTGTGCTGCAGTTCTAAAGCCAATTAGGTGACATCTTGCTGGAGGCAGGCTTTGAAGGATCATCCAAAACCTTAGCAAGAGATCGATACTGCAACTTTACACTCTCTGCATTGTCTAATGTCTTCACCACATACCTGTACATAAGTCCTTTTGTTAACAACAGAAACAGCGTATTTTCTTGAGAATTTTTTCTATTAATAACAGAACTCACATGCCTTATATTCTATTTGGTTAGCTTTATGAAACAACGAATAGATTAGCATCTTATATATTAAGAAAAACCAAATTAAAATAGCAAACAAAGATTTGATAGTTAACTGCTTGAAGAAAAAATATAAAGCACTAACCATCCATTCAGGCATTGCGTTGTTACAATCGCTTCACGCCCAACAAACCGTTCTGGAGTCCTTTTGTTACCCTGATCCATTTTCTCTCTAATTAATTTCTTTAAGAGAAAAAGGTGAATGTTAAATAAAACCAACCCTTTTCACACTACCTTTATGACAACCCGGTCCATAACAGCAAACGGAAACTGAACACCTCTACTCCTTGATGGTTCCATAACAGATGAATCTCCAAATCCACCCTGTCCTATGAAAAATATATTTCATATTAAAAGAAGAGGCGACCAGCCTAAGAGGTTACTGATTTTCTTTTAATCTCCGTTTCTCACTATAACAAAGTATAAAATGGTACAGTAATGGGGATAAACACCTGATCAAATCTCTCTCTTCTTCTTTTAGGTGACCGGTAGAATTGAGACTCCTCTTCCCGACGATATGCCTGCACAGCAGCCCGAAGTGCTGATCAAGGCAGCCAACACCCAAAGAAAGAAAATCAGTATTGCACAACATGGACTTGCTAAGTACAGTACCTCAGATATCTTTTACGTGGTGTTAATGCATTTTCATTGTCAAAACCAGTCAATATTCAAAAAATAAATTGGTTGCACAGTTTTACTTAATTTCTTAAGTAAAAAAATCTAGGAGAAAGACTTTGTCAAAATTATACGTTATAATTTGGAGTATAATGGATATATAGATCACATTTAAGAGAAAAAAAATGAGTCATGATTTGAGTGCAAGTGATTGAATTTTGCTTACATAGGTTTGGAGATATTGATTCCTCGGTTGTGGGTTGAGAACAGGTGCAGCAAGCTTTCTGAGTGCATCACATAACAACTATATTAGCTAGTTGACGACATGGTAAATCCTGATCAAGGAAAGTAATTTCTTATACATTAAAAAGGAAACTTTTTAATAAGAAACCTAAGTTGAAAGACCTAACTAACAGTCACTGACTAAAACAGGTCAAAAGTACTTTTAATAGGTGGGAGTCAAGTGTACCTCTTAAAACTTCTATTATAACCAGCTATGGGCTGATCAGCAACCCAAAGATATACAGACAAGAGAAATAACCACATTAATTTTCATTTCTAGTCAATTTATATTATATAGGGAATTCCGAATCTTGTCTTCGGTATTAATCCTCAAGAACCATAACTAGACTTCAGTTCTGACAAGTAAGCAGGAAAAGGGGAAAAAACTGCATTCAATGTCCATCTCTATTTGTCAACCTTTTTCTTTTTCTTTTTTAAATCAACTTCATTCTTCCACTTAAAGTTTTTGTCAGCTTCATCAATAATTCTTTTCAAAACACATTCCATAATTTTCAATTGACTGCCCATCTAAGTTACTCAAAGGATCACTGCATTCTTATGTCCTAGACTCACAGGTGACTCCTTAACCTTGTGTTTCTTTTAAAATCACTTTCAGAACCATACACAGTTAAGGAGTACAACATATACTTCTCCATGACTAAGGACATGTGGGCTTTTTACCCAATGTTCCCTCTGTTGAATAAAAATATCTCCAGTTATTTTTCTCAATTTAAATTTACATTGAAAATGTAGGATCTGAACCAAATTTTGTGATCAGCACAGATCCTCAGATATTTTCTCTTCACGGCAGAGGGGCCCCAACGAAAACAAGTGTAACATTTCACATGAATTCCCATCAGTGTCATCTTATGAGCAAAGCAGACATTTAACTTCAGCAATTTTGATACTAAGTCATTCGAAGAGCAGAAGATTCCAATATTCCACTCGGTATTAGTTTAACATGGTAAATGAAAAAACTATTATTCTTTTCTTTACCTAAATGCATAATTTTAACAAATTTTATACTGTAGTGAATACACAGAAACTTAAATGTTCTTGGAACAGTAAAGTATGATCAAGATCATGCAAAAGAAAAGAAGACCAATAGTGGATAAGTTGAAGATGCAGAAGCAACTACATGCATTATTTTGCAAAAAAGTCATTAGATGGTTTGAGACTCCTGCCAACCTACTGTGTAGAGGCATATATACAAGAAAAAGAAGTTGAAATTACCATCTCCAAAGTTAATAAAAATTTTCAGATGTCTTAGTCACAAAAATGTCAGTCTGAAAATTATGGCATTTGATGGCTTAGAACCCACCATTCTAATAACATGCTGTATTCCACTTCCGCTAAATGAATGTCCACACGGTAATATCATAGCGTCATCCATAAGAGCTCCACTTTAATTTCACAGAGTGTCATAAATCAAATATGAAAAGTATTAGTTAGTTGTATTTGTAGGCATGAATAAACAAAATATACGCAACACAGCAGATCAAATATATTTTATTGTATGCTTGGAAAAAAACATGTAAAAACAACAAATTTGATTTTGCTACTCTGCAGTCTGCACCATTAGATTTTAAACTTTAATTAAAAGAGAACAAAATAAACAAGGCCTGTTTCAAAAAGTTGGACAATTTTTTCACATGAGGGATCAATTAATGTTAATAGATAATCTGGATAACCCCAACTGAATCTTCTTCTTCTTCTTCCTTGTTACACAAGTTTTCTGTCTGACAACAACAAACTGGTAGAGAAGAGCTTCTTTGATGGGAAACTAATGACTATCTACGGGAAATACCAAAAGCATTAAAGCTATGGAGAAGATAAACATAAACTTTGGTATTTTTTATTGATAGGTAAGAAAGGTACATTTATAATTATACCAAAGCTAAATGATAACCCTACAAATGGCATCATCTCATTTTAGAGAATTGAAATCTAAACTAAATATTATAAATAATATTATAATATTTTAACTATATCCTATAAAATCCTTTAACCCCTTAATTTTCTTTCGGCGTCATTCTTCTAAAGGAAAACAAGAGTATGTTTACAAAGAGAGTAGTATATGTTTGGTTTGACAAGCTCAATAAAATGGGTTAGTCGGAGAACTTAACAATTTCAGCGCCAATTAGATTTAACTAAACGCCGTAGTCAGAGAACACGAGCAATAAAAATAAATAGCAAATTGGGAAAGATGATGTTATCCTGCATAACTCTAAACAATCTCAAACATTGATCAACAATCACAACATAAAAAGAAAGAACCCATCACCAACTAAAACAACATTTTTTTTCAATCCTCGGGCTTTAAAATGAGTTTAAGACTTACGTAACGGGATCTGAAAGAATATTTCTGAGTGATTCCCCTGACTCGGTGGAATACATCGCATCCTTTCGCCCACTAAACCCACAACCACTATCCACCATAACTTTGTGGCCAGAAGCCCCGTCAGCACCTTGAAGATAATGCGAATAGTACTCCTCACAGTCAGTTTCAGCAACGGTAACAGAATTCTGAGACTTACCTAACCCCTCTTGCCGTTGATCTTCATCACCACCACCACTCACATTGCTAAGCACCAACTGCCCAATCTCTCCACCATGCTTCCCCAACAGATCTCTCCCAGAAACTACCATCCAGAAACAACAAAAATATACATAAAAATCCAAAAAAAAGTCACATTCTGAAGATAATTAATTAAAAATGCAAAAATTTCTTCATTCATAGTTTCATACCAAAAGTATGAGCTTTCCCGTTTGTAACAGAAGGCAAATTACTACCGCTACCGTTGTTGTTAGCGATAATTTCGCTTTTGCTTCCACCACCAACGAGTCCTTCAACTTCGGTATCGCCTTCGTCGTCATCGTCCTCGTCGTCATCTTCATCGTCCTCGTCAGAATCGTCGTCCCCGCTGGGAGTGGCGGCGGTGCCGTTGACGGTCCAATTGCGGGGGTCTTGGCGGGAGGAGCAGTCGGCGTAGCGACGGAAGTCGGGGTTCTGGGCGGCAAAGAAGCGGCCGCGGTCGATAAACATCTTCTCGTCGATGAAGGCGCCGAGTTCGCGGGTTTTGGGACCCGGGTCCCCGACCCGATGCTGCGGTGTGGGGCAATTGAAGCGGAGAGGGTCGTCTTGGAAGACAAGAGGGGAGGTGAGACCGTTCTCGATCCTCTGGTCGGGGACGAGGGTGATGTCTTCGGAGGACATGGAAGGAAGAGAAAACTAGGGTTTCGACACGGTGGTTGCTGGAACGACGTCGTTGCGATTTGGTGTTTCAGTGTGGTGGATGGAGAAGGAAGGGATTGGAGTGTTCACACTCGGTGGGAGATGAGTTGTACGACGCGTCGTTTTGGGCTGCGACGTTTGATGAGGATTTCGTTGTGCAGCGACGTCGTTTGAGTAGTGAGCTATTATTCTTTTGGATTGACACATTAGTCGTTACAGTAGTGTTTTTCCCCCCATGTCCCATGTTATGTGATCTATAAGATCTGTCTATCTTGACTTCTACTATCTCTACTAATCATTACTTCCTCACATATTGGGCTTCCTTGTTATATCTCATACTCCTTTTTCTAAAGTTCACACTTCACACCCCCATTTAAAAATAATAATTCTAAGATTGGAAAATCTTAGTATTTTAAGGATTGTAACTTCATAATCCATAGTGAAAACATGTTTTTTAGGACATCTTGTTTAAATTGTAAACTTAACAAATTAGATGTAGAATAACAAAGTTCTAATACGTATCAATTTGAGTCTCGCCTAATGTTAGGTCATAAAAATTGTGGTCTAGATTAGGATATTTTTGGTACATAAAAGTCTTATATATTTGGAAGATTTAATTATGTCTTGTTTAACCATTTGGATTTGAGATTGATTGATAACCATTTGAGATTCTAAGATTCATGTGTATTTAAAAAAATGTAATTTCAGCAATTTTTTTTTTTAACAAAATTGAAAGAATCATAATTATACTTTATATATTTGTTAAATCATGCATCTACCACGAATCTTGAGATACACAACTAACATCAAAACATGGAAGTATATGAGAATTGTACACCTAAAGAAATTACCAAGGGACAAGCCAAAGGTATGAGGTATGAGATATCTGAAACTATTTTAGTGCAAGGTAATAAAAGGTACCTAATGGCCGATTAGATGATTGAGTATATTAAGAAATTTTTGAAGTTTGTATTTTTCTTTGCACAAGTTACCACATGTTTGATCTTGTAATAGTTGTGGACAAGTATGCTTTTAACTTGGCCTTAATTATCATGTGAACAAAATTGATGAACTTCTATCAAACCAACCTATGTGGAAAATTTCTTGACAAGCATTTACAATATAAGTATCATAATCATGATTTATAACAAAATAAAAGTAAAGGATAAAAATAAGAATGGGAATTTACGCAACATTTTAGTTAGATACCATGCATATATTTTGACATCTAAGACATTTTTAGGTGTGTTTTCATTTTTTTTTCTAATGTGTTAAGTTGTATTAGTTTTTTTTATTTTGATTTATATTAAATATTCAATACAAGATATGCCTCAACTCAATGTAAGGGGTATGTAATGAAGATTCCACATAGATTAAAGATAATGTCAATTTTTAATATGGTATTAGATCATATTACATGTTTTACTTATGTTATCCTTGTTTGTTCTTCGATTATGTTTCTTCTATTTTCTTTCCATCATGTTGCAACCACTAGAATTCAATCAACCAAAACCATTTAAGTACACACAGGATAAGCGAAAGCAAAGAAAATGGAAGGTACCAATGCTCTTCTTGAGGGACCCGGGATAGTACTCAAACTTGATCAGTCCAGCAATGTCAAAAACTGCCCCCAGCTTGGAGAAGAACTCGCAGGTTTCCCGATCACGCGGGGTCAAGTCCTTCAGGCTTCTTGGCTTCTTAAGCCCAGGTTTCTCCACCCAATAGAGTGGAAACCCATCCAGCAGGGTGAGGTCATGCGCGCTACAACATACCTTAAAGAACTACTTCCTAAAGCCTTTGTAAGACTGCTAAAAGAGAGTTAGGAGAACTCTCCCCGCCACTCCATTAAAACTCAGCCACAGTCTCTTGCCAGGATTCTTCGCCTCGAAGAAGTACAAGAAGATATCCATTGAGGGAGTGTGGCCGAAATGGTTGCAAAGGATGGCAAAGGCCCTCACGAAGGCCCAGCTGGGCAGGGGCCATGTTAACTTTTGTAAGGAGTGCGCGCTCGAACCCCGTGAATGGCAAGCGGGGCTTGATCCGCTTGAATATGGTGGAGTACATGAAGAAGAAGGGTTCTTCAAGGCTTGTGCGATCATCGACGCACACGGGTTCACCTTTCCTACAAGGCCTAACCGACACGTACGCATTGTGTTCCCTCCCAAACACACGATGCTTTTCATCAGCCTCGCCCTCCCTGTACGTTATTACGTCTTTGTTGGAGGTTATCTTGGAAGTTTCGATCAGGATTTCATTAGGTGCCCAACAGTAGAGGGTTTTGTAATCGACAGAAGGAGGAGGGTTCGGTGTGGTTTTTGTTCTGGCCATCTCGATAAGAAAGCTAAAAAGGGGGAAGAGAAAGGAAGAAAAACGAGAGTTTAGAAGAAAATGGTGGTGCGACTCAATAAACCAAAAAAGCAGAGACTTCAAAACGAAGAACAGAGAAACGAAAAATGCAGAAAACATAAACAGTCCCAGAACAATTATGGCATGTTATGAGTACCGGAATCATAAAGTAAGAGTAATCGTAGAGTAAAGATCGTACCTTTGAATAAATTAGGTTTCAGAGATAGAGGTTTTTGAAAAAGAGAGAGCGTTTCAAGAACGAGAAATGTTTAGAAATGCTTAAGTGAAGTAATGAATCAATGAAAGGAGCGTAAGGGTTTAAGGGTTTAAACGTACACGAAGAAGCGCAAGCGGCAACGAGCCCTAGCCGTTGATCTTGCCACGTGTACACTGATAAAAAAAGTATGGTGAGATGTCACTTCGGTACACTGTTCACGTCCTATCACCTAGTGCCACGTAGGTCGCCGAGGGCGATCACTTAGTCTCTTCGCTGAAACAAGTTACAGCTTGAGACTGGGAGGCTTGTGTACCGACCAGTCCTCAGTCATCAACTCCAGAGAATACCTCAGACATAGGACATCAGTGTCAGATAGTAAAGATGGGTCACGTAAGGTGGGTCCCAAAAATCATATCAGTTATCAGATAAAACACTCAGATATCAGAAAGCTTAGGTCATGAGGGATCCATGCATGTGGGGTGTATGGTGCATTCGGGCGCGACACAAGTAAAGAACCCTTGGAGGCTCTAAGGCCCGTTAGGGTTAGGGTTTCCAAGGGTAGACTGCATGCATGACACGTGAATACTTAGGGCACTCATAGAACTGATGGCCCCGCAACATTGGTGCATGAGTTGGTACCTTGGCGGTTATTCTGTTAGTCGTTGCACTCCAGTAAAGGGAAGTCCTATGCGCCAGATTATGCTAAGATTGTGTAATAGCGGCGCAAAGACATTCTCCAAGGAACCCTAGATATGTGTAACAAAACAAAAGTAAACCCTAGCTACAACCTATATAAAGGGTGGTAAGAACCCCAACAAGGTACACCGTTTCTAAGACTGAAACTACTTTATTCACTTACTATTTCTTTGCCCCAGTACTAACTTGAGCGTCAAAGTGCAAACGGTCGCCAATGCGCCCTTTCTCTTTGCAGATGAAAGGTTCTTCAACCCTAGGAAGCTTGATTCACAAGCGGAGACAGGCGGGTCAGAGACTGTCGTTCGAGTCAACCGACAAACGAGTCAACCGGTGATAATATATATATATATATATGGGTATAGAGGTATAAATAATCAAAATAAATTAATCAAATAATTTTGTATGGCATTTGTAAATATAACTATTAAGTTGGGTATGTTTTCTTCACAACATATCAATAGTAGGTGTACTTAGATAGTTTATGGGTTTTTTGACCATCATGGGGTCTGCTTTTCTTTGTTTTTACCAAAATGGGGTCGCTGTCAAAAAAATTACAAATCTGAGGCAAGTTGTGCCAACTTGGCACGACTTCTGCCACGTCAACCTAAAATCATGTCAAGTTGGCACAACTTTGTCCACGTCATATTTTTTAAAAAAAATTATTGTTTTTAAATAAATATATATATATATATATATATATATTATAATTATTTAATTATAATTATAATTTTAAGTTATGTAATATTTGAAATTAATTTGATAAATAATTTTTTTATGAAGGAATAAATACTTAGGTAAAGAAAATGAGTAAATTAACAATCAAACTTAAAATTGAATTTTATTATCAAGCTTGTTTGTGCGGAAAATTGCTTCTATTGTGACCTTCGATTCTGCAATATGAACATTTTTTTTTTGTTTATTTAGAATTGAATCATCTATTTCATGGATTAAATTAGACCTCATAAGCTTGGAAATATTGTGGAGACTGTACACTGGGGCGATAAATGTCGTTAGCTGTAAATGGAAAAATGAGCAAACAACAATTACATGTGGACAAGGCAGACGTATAACTTGAAACTCCCCACAATTCTCTATTTATTTTTCAAATAATTAATTCTCATTTCTATTTATTTCCAAATGCAATAAAAAAAATTCATATTTGTTATTAATCTAATAACCAAATTAATATATTACATTACCGTCAAACATGATCCATACACAATTATTCATTTTTTTATTGCTTAAAACTAACACCCTTAGAAAATTATGTATCAAATTAATTTTAAACATTACATAGCTTACTACTCAATATATAAATAAGAAAATTTTTACAAGAACATATATATATATATATGACGTGAACAATGTTGTGCCAAGTTGACACGACTTCAAGGGTCGACGTGGTAGAAATCGTGCCAACTTGACACGACTTCAGACTGACGTGACAAAGTCGTACCAATTTGGCACGACTTCTACACATGAAGTCGTGCCAAGTTGACACGACTTGCCCAAATTTGTAATTTTTTTGAAAGCAACCCCATTTTGGTAAAAACGGAAAAAAAATGCCTCATGATGGTCAAAATCCCGTATATAGTGGTGCAGTTTCAAAATAACATGAGATGTAGAAAAATTAAACACAAGGATTAGACGATTAAAAACATCTATTCTTCAACATACGCTGATATTATATGATACCCATTAGACAATTTTGAACTTCTAAATGGTCTAACACCTCTTCAAAAACTTGAACTTAGATTTTATCAGAACCAATCTTCACAAACAACCTATTATATCTTTAAATATTTAAGTATAAATCTTTATGTATTATATTTTATCGTGAATGAACATAAGACTGCCCTGATTAGGATCATAATTTATAAGTAGCTGATTTTGATGACACCTCACATACCTTTCCTAGCATACGGCAACACCAATGAAAACTCAGTAGTAAGATTTGATTCGGAAAAAGCAAGTGTTTTTGAAATGATTACTTTTAAAAAAATATGTGGAAGATATGTTGATTAAGAAGATACAAAATTATTTATTTTTAAAAATTAGTGGACAAATAAATACATTAAAACAGAAACGTGCATACTTTATATACTAAAATGAATATGCTTTTACATAAGCACTTTATTTTTATTATAATTTTTCTCATACCATGTGTTAAATTTTTATTGTGTAACCTAAAAAATATACCACATCTGTCAAAGCAAACAACTACTCCACCCAACACAACCCCGTGATTCTAATGATGTTTTCTACCGCGGATTTAGAATTTTCTCCCTTTATTTTATTTTATTGTAATGTGATCTTAGTGATGCATATGTTTTATTGGGATGCATATCCCCTTCACGTTTATTTCATTTTTTTTGGGTTGTGTGAGTCGGTCAATTTAAGGATGAAGAATATTTAGACTGCGATGGTTTGCGAGATTTTGAGTCATAGAAATAAGATTTTTTAAAGATGGAGTTTATTCTGAAATTTTTCTTTTGGCTCAATTGAAGGTATGGTCTTGGATCATTTTTAAATTTTCATCTGATTGGTGTTTTGATCCTTTAGTCTGTCTTTTTTCGCTTTAGCTTGTTTACGGCAGTTGTTTTTAGTAGAGTTTGTTTTGAGTAGTTATCTGGAAAGTATTGTGTTGTTAGATTGTCTTTGTTTCTTTTATATATGAGTTATATCATCCCGAAAGTGATTCATATATATATATATATATTGTTTATTATTGATAAAAAAAAATTGTGTGAAGATTTGGTTTCTTCACAGTTTATTTTATTTTATTTTTTAAAGAAGATTTCAAATTATCATAATAAAGAACTTGATAATACTGCACCCAACCAATTTGAGTTGATAACTGTGTAATCAAAACCCTAAGGGGAGTTATGAAAAGTATAATTGAAGAAGTCAAATGGTAATTAAGCTGAAAAGTTTTGGTTGTGGCAAGGATTAGCAGCAAAAGGAATGTGGACTAAGCACTCCTACCTCCATCATGCAATCACTATAATGCAAAAGATAAGCGCTTCTTAGTTTAACAATTTTTGTAGCCCTGGTCAACCATAATTACAAATAAAAAAACATTAAAGGCCAAGTTGATGGATTAATTATTGTTACGTGCCATATCAAACCAAATGCAACACATGGCATAGCACCAAGTCCTTTTTAGTCAAAGAATCATGTCATTTACATCTTGATCTTGAATTTGTTACTAATCAACATTGGAAGACTTAAATATTTTTTTTTTAAATTATTTTTCTTCCCGTTCGATTTTAAGAAAATTATTAAAATAATTTTTTACCAGTTTTTTTATTTTTTAACGTAATAAACAATTTTTTAACTACCAATTATTTAGTTTTTAATTTAGTAATAAAAACATTGATTGCTAATTAAATACC
>Ga0123341_1002342_pt1 | contig 15531 bp, 9 predicted proteins | sample Turbeapinknodule_FD_89959 | JGI IMG/M metagenome (GOLD analysis project Ga0123341, IMG submission 89959) | Root nodule microbial communities of legume samples collected from Mexico - Turtle bean Mexico pink nodule | ecosystem: Host-associated > Plants > Roots > Nodule | place: Mexico: Nepantla... | reverse complement strand
TAATAACTGGCGACTACACGAGTCCCCCGACTTCCTTCCCTTCTGCCAACCTGGCGTCTCGTCAACACGCCTATACTGTAGCTTGATGCCACGTCATCACTTCCGACTACCAGGGCGGTACACTAAGCATATGGACAATCTTTATTCGTAGTGATGGAAACAAACTAATTTTTGAATGATTAGACAAATTTATCACACGACTTTGTTTACGTATTATATTTTTTTTTAATACTATAAATTATAAGATATATATAATGTATCTATAACAAATATATAATGTTTATAATCTTATATATACTTTTATAGTTATATCCTACTAATATGATAAATAATAATTTTGAGTTGCTTTACACTTCCAACATCCTTTTTTTTTTTTTTTTAATATTTGGTCAATGAAAACAAATTTGAGAAAGAAAATAAATGCTTCTTTTTATACTATCTATGAAGTCATAATATATCTTCTCAGCTTTGAAAATGTCATAAAAATCAGTGTGGAATAAGATGTTTAAAAAAAAATTGTGTAATCATTTGGCATAGAGATAAAAGGAAATGAAAAATATTAAAAAAAACATATGTTTTTATGTTTCAATGCTGTAATACTAATGTAATTTATGTTCTATTTCTCTTTTTCATAAATAATTTACATTTATAATAAGTTATTTTATTCATAAGAAATAATTATTTGTTTTTATATCACTTTAAACATAACAATCCCTATATGCTTAATATAAAAATTCAAAACATGGTTAGTCTAATATATATAATTCAAAATTATTATTTGCTTTAGATTTAAATAAAATTAATAATTTATTTTCGTATAAAACAAACCCTCAGAGGAAGAGTATGGAATTATTTTCATTATTCTTCTGTTTGTTTTTATTAAAATAACTTCTTCTTTGACACATTGTAACTTTCATCTTCTTTTTTTTATCGACCCTCGTTCTTTTTTATTATGGACGATTTTTTTTTCTAAATTACTAATCTAACATTTAATATATATTCAATTTCTTCTATTCATCTATCTATCTGTAGACCTATTAGCTTTTGAATTTAAGTTTTATAAATTGGCTATGCACTCAAATATTAATGAAGTTGCCTTAATTCCTTCTCCTTTTTTGTACTTAGTTTCTTCACCACTCTCTTCGACCGTTGTCATTGTCTTATTCTTTGCTTTTATAATTGCCTTCGCCTTTAACGCCACTTCTGAAAGTGTACACTATATATATACATTAATTATATATATATATATATATATGTATGTATATATGCACATATATGTACTGTTTTTATCTTAATTTTAAGGTTTAATTGTTATTTAGATCCTACATTTCTAAAATTGCAACGTTGGTTATTTTCTTTTTTAGTGGTTTGTGTATATGTTTTTATTGACGATAGGATATGAATGACTATGAATTGAGATATGCCAAAGATTGAATTGGATGAGAAATTATTTATATCTACTAGGATGTATTTTAGTCTAGTTTGTGTTTTAAGGTGCTTAGTGTTGGAACTAATTAATAAAAAAAATATTATGACTTCATAGATAGTATAAATGATGTAGATTAAAATATTAGATCGCTAGTGAAAAAAAAAAGATAATTCCTAAAGGAAGGACTGGTTGAATAAAACTTAAAAAATATTTGAAAAATCTTTTTTTAAATAGTTTAGGGAAACAGTCTACTAAGTTTAGAAAAGATTTTTTGAAATGTTTTTATAAGACTCGTGAAGGGTAATAAAAACTTATACAAGTGTAATTTATAGCAAAAGTAAAGAGATATATGATTTGTATACATGTTCACTACAATTGAGGTACGTTAAAGTATAGTTCAACAACTCTGTATTTTTTACTATGTGCTTGCCAAAACAAAATATAAAGCATGAAGATGCTTCGTCTGAAAGATGATGAATTATGAAAAATAATAGATCTTGCAAGATGCAAGTGCTTCGTCTGACAAATGATGCAACACCTTGTAGTATTTACGTTGTTTGATAAGTAAAAACTTTAAGAGATCTTATAGTTTCTAAGCTTATGTTATACCTAACAAAAGTATTCCTGAAGCTTATTACTATGTTGTAAGGAATGTGTTTGTCTTCTGACTGGCCAGATGATCCACAAAGCACAAGTCTACATTAAGATCACTCAAAATACAAGCTAAAGTTGTTTTATTTCAACAACCATCCTAACACGAGTTTATGTCAACTCTGGTTCAACTATCCGCCTTATACGATCTTCACTTTTACTTCATTTTGAGCAAAAGCTATCTGACCTAATGCTAATAAGTACTTCTAGCTATCAACATGTTTCTTGAAGAGGAGATTGACATTTAATGTTGCATGGAGCACATTTAGTATACCTCTATGTTTGTGCTTGTTAGACAAAAGTAGACAAAGTTATATGGTTTAAAAGCTATTAATGACCAGAAAGGGATTTGCAATGACTCTTTTTTCCAAGCTCTATATATAAGACTATCCTTTGAAGAAGAAGATAGAAAAATGAACGATTGTTAAGTTCAAAAATGTTATCAAATCCTTTATATGACCTTAAAAGGTTTTAAAGAACATTGTTGTGTTTATATAACAAACTAGAAGAGAGTTCTTATATAACATTATCTAGTGAGCAAACCTTTGTGGTCACATTCTTATAGAAACCCAGTTGGTTTAATTAGGAGTGAATGCGTTACAAAAAATACTCAATTTCATAGCTAGAGTAGTTATCGTCTAAAGAATACTCTGAATTAGCCAGGAGCAGTTGCAGTCCATACTATACTTAATGGGTTATCTAGGATTGGCTAAGGTCAAACAATACTTGTTTTTTAGTGATGAGTGGTTGAGTTCCAAACAATATTCAGGGTTTTTATTCACAAGTGGTTACTTGTTCAAAATAATATTTGGGTTATTAGCTAGAAGTGGTTGTGCTTCTACTCAATGTGTAACTTGCAGTAGCAGTCTGCATAGTAAAATTCAATCATTTGATTAAGAATTAAAAGTAGTCTACACTAACAAGAACCAATATAAAAATCAAAGAGTAAATCTTTCTTTCCCTTATCTTTGTTCATTACATATTATTGCATTGCACTAACAAAAGAAGGAGAGATTTGCAAACAATTCTTTGGAAACACTTTAATATATTGTTTTGTCAAGCTAAAAATATTGTTTGAATGCTTGCTATTAGGTAATACATTGCAAAAGTCTCAAAGATTTTCAAAAAGAATTTGTAGGTATACAGTTGACTCCAGAAGAGGGAGGGGGCTGAATGAAGTTTTATACTCTTTTGACAGCAAATAACAATAATTGTGTAGTACACCGTCTAACTTATTATCTAACAAATCTTCTAGTATAAATATTTTTGTATAATTGTCTATCATGTTGTTTATCAAGAATAATAGAGTAAATAATAAAGCATGAGAAACAACAAAAGATCAACTCAAAAGAATTTATTCTGGTTCACCCAAATTCGAGCTACCCTTAAGCAACTACTTAAGATCTTCCACTAACCAACACACGTGGTTACAACCAGTATTCTCACCTCTCCGTGTTATAACAAGTATTCTCATCTCTTTAGCTTACAACGAGTATTCACATATCTTCAAGTTACCATGAGTATTCACAACTTTTGAGGTTAAACCTTCTTAACCTATCTATGAGATTAAGAACTCTCGAGAAAATAAATAACACTTTCAAAGAGAGCACAAAGAAAGCTCATAAGGGTATAACTTCATAATGAGAAGAATTACAAGGGTTCAAGACTCAACCCAAAAGACTAGATGCTTTAACAACTTAATTAAATGTTCACTGTAACTCTTGTAATTTCAGCAAGATCACTTGAATAGCTTGAATTTCTTGACTTTCCTTTTTTTTTGTAGTTCTTCACCTTTAATTCCTTTATATAGCTTTTAAAATCTGTCATATGATACTTGAATTGGTTAAGTTAGATTTTGCAATATCTTCATATCTTCATCTTTTCGGCAATAGACGTTCAAAACAAAAAGCTTGAATTTGCAATCTTTCAATTTATTTTTTCTTCGAATATGTTTAAGAAACTAATTCAAAAGTATTTTCAATATAGGTTAGTAAAAATAAATTAAATATAATCAGAAAATCTTTTTATTCCATATGACACATGATACTAAAAACAAAATACTTGATACTTTCAATTATTCAATTAATCAAGATATCTTTGTTTCCTAAAAGTGTGTATGTGTGCGCGCGCGTGCTTAGAAGATTTCGTTTTTCACAATTAAGTGTTTTAAACAAACTTGTTACACATTTAGCATGTTCATTAGACGGTCTAACATGCACAAAATTGTAGGCGCTCAGATGAGTTATTGTATACTACAACTTTCGCTAAACATTATTAGATCATTTAAATCACAGACAAAACATATAAATGAAATCACAAATTAGACACTCAATCTGAATTTTAAATTTTTTTATGCAATCAACTATTCTTATTAGACCATCTATCATGTATAGATGTTGTAAACGCTTAGAGAGTCTAATGAAAACTATAGTTGTACAAAACATTGTTAGAATAGTCAAGATACAAATAAATAATTCAGTTACTTTTTGTTATCATCAAAACATAAAAATGTGAACTTCACGTATGATTTTCTGGTCATCAGACTGTCTAGTGAATTGGAGACTGTCTAATGCCTCAACAGACCGTCTAAGGGGCTTAACAGACCATCTAGGAGGCTTAGAAAACCATCTATAAAAATCATTCAGGTTCTCAATACAATTCAAGCCTTCCATATTTTTTTACCTATTATTTCACAATTGGTATCAAAACTCAATCTCTAAAGGGTTGAGCTCATCACATTGACTGGAGGAAAGATTCAAGTAATGACAGACTTGGAACAATAACTAATATTTGAAGAAGCATCTCTTACAAGGCCTCTAGCCTTTCTTGCAGAAGACTTTCCTTATTGGAAATATTGTATAAAGATGTAAGTGAAGTCAACAAATTATCAATAATGGCAAATGTTATAGGAAAAGTTCAACACCTTACAATTTTGATTAAGTTCTTAAACTAACAAGGCATGTATGACGAAGATAAGCTCATACAAATGCACCATTTTGACCAACCACAACGTCTAAAAAGTTAAGAATTGAATATTGGACAATAAGTACAGTTAAAGACCAAGCTGACACATTCATGGAGAATATTCCTAAAGCATGAGTTTATATTATACAAAATGTCTTTTATGTCTATCCCCAAGGAGATCCATGCCAAACAACAATGCTTAAATACATTTTGGGAGTAGAGCAAAAGTTGCAACATCCACCAACTCTCCTAACACAAGCTATTTTCAACTTTGGCCCAGCTATTTGTCCTGTATGTTGTGAACTTTTAACCATTTCTAGGTATAAAAGGTTTTGATACTAAGGAAGATAAGTATTGTTAGCTATCAAAGAGATTGCATGAAGAAGAGAAGAGAAATTAATATTGTAGGTCATGCATTTAATGCTTCTCAATAATTAAGCTTGTCAAACTACAGGACAAAGAAGAAAAAGACATGCAAAGCTTCTCAATGGCTAGAAAGGGGAATTAATGAATATTTTTTTGAAGCCTATTTAAAGATATTTTTTGAAGAAAAGAATAAGAAGAAGAGTTATAATTTACAAGTGTTGAAACTCTGATAAATTATTTTGTGCCCCAAAAGCATTTGTAAGAACACGATTTGTGTTGATTCTTGCAAACTAGTAGAGAAAGCTTAAACCTTGTAAACATCAAAAGACATTACCCTCTCTAGTGAGAGAAAACAATGTTCTGTTGATCAGTCAAACTTTGTATCAATCTTGAGCCAAAAGTGTTTTGTGAAAGAACACTCAGTGGTTAGCAACGAGTGGCTTGACTAAAGAATACTTAGTGGTAAGCTAGGAGTGACTTAAGTAAATAATACTTGAATTTTATTAGACAGGGGACTAAAAGCCCAAAGAATACTCAATGTTAGTGACTAGTGGCTTGATCAAATAGTACTCATTTGTACTTCGCAACAATAGTTTGCTTAGTGGAACTTGACTGGTTGGTTAAGAATTGGATGTAATTTGTTGTGACAGGAGAATTAGTGTAAAGATACCTTGTAAACACTCTTTTTCATCTCTATGTATATTGCATGTTATTTGCATAACTAAATTAAAGAGGGTAAACTATTAAAAACAAAAGTTGCAAAAATTAATAGTCTTTCATCTCTTTGAAAATTGCATACATTATCTTTTTGAAAAGAAAATAAATTTTTAAAACATAATTTAACCCTCCTTTCTTGTTTTTTTTTTTTTTCATAGTAGATTATCACCATATGAGATATCAAGACTGAATCTATAGAAGAAAACTAGGAAGAACAAGACTTTAACTCCATGTAGTTAAACAACAAAGTAAGGTACACCATTTTATGTGCTTTATCTCAAAATGAATATAAAAACATTATAGGTTGAAAACCTATTAGGAGATATATGACTCTCTCAAGATCAACTACGAGAGTAATGAAGACGTTTAGTTAAGAAAAGTTGCAATCCTTACATGTTAGTACAAGTCCTTCTTCATGATGGATGATGAGAGTGTATATGACATGTTTGGAAGAATGAAAATTCTTCTAAACAATGTAAAAGCTCTTGCTTTTCTAAGGCACAAATTGATCTAACTTTTTGAGATTCTTCAACCTCTCCTTGATGTACTTCAGTTGATGGATGATGATGTGCTTTTCTCTTTGTTGAATTTTGAGTCCAAGAAAAACTTGAGCTCACCCAATATCCATCTCGAAGTCTCCCTAATTTAACATTGAACTTCCTTGCAAAGGGATTTGTTAGTAGCACCAAATATTATATCATCTACACATACTTGTACAATGATAAATTCTTTATTGCATTCTTTTCGAAATAAGGTTGAATCAACCTTTCCTCTTTCGAATTTTTTTTAAAAAAAAATAAAGTTGCTTAGTCTGTCATACCAAGCTCTAGGAGCTTGCTTAAGCCCATACAAAGCCTTTTTCAAGCTTAAAAATATGATTTGGTTTAGAAACATCTTTGAAACTTGAACGTTGTTTAACAAAAAATTCCTCTTCTATAAAACCATTTAGAAAAGTACGTTTGGCATCCATTTGATAGAGCTTTATATTTTTGAAGGCAACAAAGGTTATTACATCCTTATTTCTTTAAGACATGCAATAGAAGAAATTTTTTTGGTAAAGTCTGTACCTTCTTGCTAATTGTAGCCATATGCTACCAACAAGCTTTTTTCTTAGAATTTTACCATCTTCGTCGAGTTTGTTCTAGAAGATCTATCTTTTGTTAACCATGCTTTCATTAGACAGAGGAGATTCCAAGGTCCAAACATAATTTCTAGTGAATTGGTATAGTTCCTCTTCCATGGCTAGAATCCAATCTTCATCTGCTAGAGCCTCTTCTATATTTTTTGGTCTTAATTTGAGACACCAAAATCATAGTAGCTCTATCTTTGAAAGCAGATTTATTTCCAACGCCATCATTTCTCTCACTTGAGGATGAGAGGAAACTCGTATCAAATCCCTCTAAAGGGTCTAACCAGAGCGTGATGGTCCATATAGAACTTTGTTTGACGTATCAACTCTATTTGACGCTTTTACTATGTTTGAGCCTCTTGTTGTGCTTACAAATGATTCTTCGTCTGCTTTTCTTTTGTTTGACTTTCCAATATGTAAATATAGAAAGTGATGTTCAAGATATGATAGTCTTTTTTCAATTTGAGAAAACTCATTAAACTTGACATTTGTGGTTTCTTCAACCACCAAAGTATGAGATTTTTAAACTCTATAATCCTTGGTGTTAATGATAAAACAAGCACACAAAAAACCATCAAAATAACCAATGTGGAGTTTTCAGTTTCTCCATAATTCATATGGAGTCTTTTCTAACATGAGTCTAATGAGTATTTTGTTTTGTACATAATAAAAAAATTTAGTTGCCTCAACCTATAAGTGTTTTGGTAGGGAGTTCTCATAAATCATGATTCTTGCCATCTCTTTGAGAGTTCCATTTTTCTTTCCACAACCAATTTGTTAAGGTGTTATTGGTGAAGAGAAATTGTGGTCTATGCCATTAGACTAAAAAAACATTTGAAACTCTCCATTTTGGTAACTTCTAATACTTGAGATTTAGAAACCATGCTCCTTTTGTACTATTTTACATAATAACTCAAACATCTGAAAAGACTCACTCTTGTGGGTAATGAAGAAAACCCATGTATATCTAGAATACTCATCAACAATGACCAAACCATATATATTTCTTTCCTTCCAGACGCTGAGTCCTCGTAGGACCAAACGAACCCACATGTAGAAGTTTTAGGGGTCTAGCAGTGGAAACAAAGTTTTTGGATTTGACAGAACATTTTAACTATTTTCCCTTTTGACATGCTTCATAAAGAAGATGCGTTTTCCATGAAAGATTGGACAGTCCTCTAACGGGGTTTTCCTTTGAAAGCTTTAAAATGTATTTGAGATTTAAATAACCTATATTTTATGCCATAACCATCTTTCATCTTCTTTGGAAAGCAAGCATGTGACCTTCTGCTTACTGAGGTCTCACTAATTAATATCATAGAGATTTTTCTTTCATATGGAAATAAAATAGGTTGTTCATCAGACGATAAGACTATGCATGTATCCTTCTTAAAGGAGACTATATAACCACTTTTATGTTCAGTATGTTAAGATACTAGACGTTTTATCACCTAGTAAATGATTTCATATAAAATTCTATATGTTTTCATGATAACAAACACTATAAGATGTATTATGATATAACAAAGCTCAGTGATATGCAATTTAAGATTAGACAAAAATATTAGAGAAAATGAGAAAGACTCATTATTTTTAACGCGTCAGACGATTAAACAATAAAAGACACATCAAACGATATAATTTTGGTCTCAATATTGGAAAAAGTTCTAAGAGCTTATAAAGGTAACAATTAAAGAAGGAATATTATCCAAGTCAAAGGTCCAAATGAGAAAAGAGGCGTCAGACGATATCAATTAATTATGTCAAACGATATCAAGAAATTGCATCACACAATCTCACTAGAATGGATCAGATGATCTCAATAGAAAGATATTATTAGATGATCCTAATGGACACATAAGAAGATATTATCAGACGATCCCTTTAGGCATTACAAGGCAGACATTATCAAAGCACATGCTTATGAGCACATCAGATGGTTATTGAAGATTGCACACATCAGACAAAATCAGTGTCTTTTACCCATCAGACGGTCTACTACATCAAGGAAGTGTTCATACTTAATCTTTATATTATTAGAATGTTTTGTAACACTACTTGCAATTTTTAATCTTATTTGACATTATTAATTCATATAAAAACTATTTCCAAAATAAGATAAATGATTAAATACTTTTCAAAAGTTTTCCTATTTGAGAACGTAACAAAGAAAACTAAAAATCTCAAATTCTATGTATTTTAATGCTTTATGAATGAAAAATGTTTTCCATCTTTATTATAAAATACTTTAGATTCTAAATTAATCACTAATTTATAATTAAAGACTAATTTAGAATCTAAAGCAATTAGTAGCTAAAACATTGGTGGTTAATATTAAATACCAATTAAATTTGTATTAATAATAGAAACTATTTTAGATACCAATAATTTTTAGTTTATAAAATAGTATCTAACTTAGTCAATATAATGTCTAATTTTTTTTTTTGTCTCTAAATTAGTGACTATTTAATTATTTTCTTGTAGTGTAAGCTTATGAATACATGCACAAATTCTCTCCAATGGGGGAAGATGATGTAAATAAGCATGAAAAAGGCTTTTTAGAGAAAGAGAAAAGGAGCTTAATAGAATAAAAATAAAAAGTGCAAAAAATAAAGGCAAAGAATAAGAAATAAGAGAGAGATTCCAAGAGAGGCTAACTAAAGGAAGACATAAGACTTTGGAAGATGAGATTAGAGGATTGTTCATGAGTAGTTTTCAGTTCTTAAGGGAACTTGAGAGAGATTAAAACTTGGTCTTTAGCACCTAAGGAAATGGTGGTGGGATTGTTTAAGTCCCACTTCATTTTACTCAGAAAACAGATCAAGTCAATTGTAGTACATCTGAGGGTTGTCGTATCCACAAGGAATTAATGTTTATCACAGTAGATATATCTTTCAAAATGAAAAGATGAGTAAATAGATGTTGATTTCATATATTTTGTAAATAATGAATTATAATGATACTGCTATGATATTTAGATCTAGAGGTGAAGCTAGACAAGTAATTGAAGTAAATGAATAACAATATAGCACAGATGTTGGGATTGAAATAGCTTTGTGAATCCCCCTTATTATTGTTCTTTCTTAATGTTATGTTTATTCAAACTCCCTATTCCTTGTGGTCAAACCTAGCACAGAGGTTGTCTAGAACAATAAGCCACTAGTATAACTTATTTATGCATTAAGATGGAACAGTTCACCATAGTCTCAGTTTCGCACTCTGCGACCATTGACTCCTATGAGTGATTGAATAGGGTTCAAATACATGAAATCGCCTTCCAAACTCATTCATGTTTTATGGTCAATCAATGATCGTTCCTCACCATTAAGCATTAAAAACACTAAGAAACCCAAGGAATTTGAATTTCAAAGAGATACAAAAACATTTATAAACAACAATAACTTAGGAAATATCAAATTGTTATTCAATCCCAACAAGATAAATTTAGTAACTCATAATAAGATCTTATAGTGAAACAACAAACATGAATGCTTTGAATGTTTTATGCCAACTTAGGCTTCAATATCCTTTCCTATAGAGATTTCTATAGGCTTCAGCCTGGAGGCTTTCTTATGATTTATCTCTTATGCCTCCCAATGCCTCTCAACCTCGATTTCTGAAGACCTCTCGATGGTTTGGAATGTTTCCCCAAGGTCCCTATTTATAACATTTTAGAATTAGATTCAAAAGGATTCATGACATTCAAAATTTGCTTAGTGCAGGCCAATCAACTCAACGAATTGACTTTCTTCATCTTTAAGTAATCTTTGGACTTCAAGCCCATTTCTTGGGCTTATTGGGATCTTCAAATTCAGAGATATGCCAAGGATTCTCTCCAAGCTAAGCCCAATACTAACCTTTCTTAACCATGAAAAAAAATTGGTTTGGCTTTGGCTTCAAGCAAAATCCCCTTCCTTCCCACTTTGGTGCATGATGGCTTCAAGCCCTTCCTGGGCAAATTTGGGCTTTCTTCATGGGTAAGGATGTTCCACGCTCAACCCTTCAAAATTCGCTAGTCCTTTCTTTTCTGGATTACAAGTGTTATGCCCTTAATCTACTAAGCATATATAGAGGCATTCAACGTTTGAGTGTATTTTATGACACTTGTTCTCTAGAATCAATCCCCTGAGCCATTCTTCATGCGCTGGGTGGATTGACTTTTTTTGCTTTATTCTTGTTTGCTTATTTTTATGCCCTTTTCTACAAGATTTTTGCAAATTTCTTCTTTTCTTCCTTGTTTGTAGGTGCAGCTGGAGTTAGAGAGATTTTGGCATTATTTTCATTAGTTTTTCCATATTTTCTACACTACTTACATGCCTATTGATCTATGATTTTTTGTTACAATTTGACACTTATTAGGAAAACTTGGACTAAATTCATGAGAGTTAGGAGTGTCTTTTAGAGCTTGTAAACTATCACATGGCTTTCATGTGCACATGAGTTGGTTAGACTTTTACTCTTCAAGCTTTCAAGATTCTTCTATGTCCAATGGAACATCTTCTAGGCCCCAAAATCATCATTACTTTTCAAATGTAATTATTACATCTCCCTAATTTCAAGGAACTACCCATGTGAACTCCTTAATTTCAAGGAATTAAGATGTGTTAATAATGTTTAATGGAGTTAATTCTTGATTAGTAAAGTTAACTTCATTTTCTTGTTCATTCTTCTCACTTAAGTCAAGCTTTTCCACTATAAATAGGAGTCCTCTTCATTTGTAAAGCATACCTTGAAGATTTGAAAAATTAAATTCTTCTTTGAGTTTTTAGAGTTTGAGAGTTTTGTACCCTTTTTTCATTCTTATCTTGAGAAGTTCTCAAGTGGTGAACTTATCCTTTAGTTCTTGGATTAAAGGTGGCGTGTTCTTAAGATTTTCATTATCTAAAAAAAAATGGGTTTCTCCATGGTTCTTTGTTCTTCCGCCAAATGTTCTTGTATTTTCATGGAGTTTCTCTCCAACACCCCTTGAGTTAATCAAGATCCTTCCAACCGATTAAGGTTTACATCATTTTTTGTTGTACTCTTTGGAGCTTGTCCAACAACTCCTTATCATAATAAAAGGGTACATATCTTTTACTTAGGGAATTCTTAAATTCATTCTTATATCTCACTTGGGGCTAATTATGAATTCTCTTATCTCTCACAAGGGAAGTCCACCAATACATTGCATGCCCTTGAAAGCTTAAGGTTGTCGTGGGCACCTTTTTCTCTTCATTGGCTCTATAGAGTTCAAAGATTTTTTCTACCATCATTTCTGTATATGAATACTCTTTTAAATTTCATTTCCATGGAAAGGGGAAAGCCTAGCTTTGGGATAATTTTGTTCTCTAGGCTTATGGTAGTATCTAGGGGGTGGTTGAAGATAATCTTTATTGTGATTATTACTATACACCCCTTCACTTTGAGAGTGGTGTTTCTCATGATATGTTCTTCTACCCCTCTCCATGTTTTCTCCTAGTTTTTTCTTATCTTTGTTGATTTAATTGAGAAAACATGTTCCTTAAATCCTCATTTTTTTTTTCAAATTTTCTATCAAAATCCTCTTTCTTATGTTTCTAATCTCATCTCTTAAGTTCAACTCTACATGATGATCATTATAACTTTTATGCACACTAGAATGTCTAAAATTAGAATGGTCACTCATATTTTTATCCAAAGATTATCTCAAAGATTTTAAAGTTCTTCACAAAAATGGAGTAACAAATTTTCACAAAATATTTTCAAGTGTGTGTGTGCACGTATCCCTATTGGATCAAATGCAGGTCAACTAAACATATTAAGGCAAGTCCTAGTTTTTCTCACAGAATAAAGCTAATAATGGAAATCTTTTAAATAAAATGAACTTCTAAGTAAACTAGACGAATCCTAGTGTAAAAGTTCAAGTGACACTTGTGAAATCCTTGGAACACTTCCACACTTCTATTACAATGTATACTTTGGGAGATGTAATTGTACCAAATAAATTTTCCCAAGACACCCAAAAAAATGAAAGAACATATACAAAAAAAATCAATTTTCAAAACAAATTTTTCCGTGCAATACAATTAAGAAAGGAAGCAAAGTTAGCCATAAATTTAGTGACAAATTGTTTTGTTTGTGATGAAGATTTCCATCACTAATCCATTTTATATATGCTTTGTGGCTTTTAAATGTGTGGTTTCAGTCCAATTATCAAAAATCATCTTCTTTCAAGTTTTCCATTCCTTTAGATGTCCTTCCATTTTACTTAAGGTCACCACAAAAGTAGCTTCAACAATATTCCACCAACACCTAGAATGCTACCTTAGGAAGAGGTGGGTTCTCAAGAAACAAAGGAAAAGTTAAATATTTTCTTTACCACTTAAAAATAAGAAGATAAAATCAAGAAAAGCTCAATTAGAATTGAAAAATATTCAAACAAAATATTAAATATGACAAAACTCAAAGAACTTCAAAGAAATGACAAACAAAAGTTAACATAAATTTAGAAGTAAGCACAGAAAAGAAAGCCTAATGATTAGTCTAGAATTGGACTTCAAAAATTAAAATGAACATATAAATGGACTACTTAAGAATGTAATAGCTCAAGCACCACGATTCAATGATGACTTGTCCCACCTAGATTATGACATAGGACAATTGATGACACTTGCAACAATTTTCCCCTTAGCAATTGTCCTTTTAAGAATGAAACTCATAACCTTATCTTTGATACTAGTTATTGGATTGATTGCTTATCATTAAGCCTAATGCTATAATTGATACGTAGGGCATAACTCTTCTACTTAAGAGCATAACAACATCATGATTCAATTATGACTTGGTCTACATAGCCTACATGATGGAGTTATCCTTGGCTCCTTCTAAAGTTCTTCGACTTAGAGTTATTTTGATGGAAGGAGAAGAAATAGCAATGGAAGATATAATCAAAATGGGTAAGAAATGGATTAGGTTTTGGAATGTTGTAGGAGAATGATGATAGGAAGGAGGTTAGGCCAACCTTCTAGCTATCTCCAAGGCTTCTACACTAAAGAGTGAGAGCAAGAGAAAATAAAGACTTGAGAGAAATTCTTAAATCAAATAGGCAGAAACTCATTAAAAAAATTCAAGTCTAAGAATTACACAAGATAATCTCTCTATTTATAGAGTTAGAAGTCTCTTGAAGTGACTATTAGAACTCTAAAACACTCTCCATTCATGGAATGCCATATGACAACTTAAAAAATCTCCATTGGTGGATTTCCATGTGAAAAACCATGTTTTTGAAAATCTATCCATTAGCAAATGGACATGTGGCACAAGGGAATGGAAAAGGCATGCATGAGACGCCCTATGTTCTTCATGAAGGAGAGGAAAAGTCACCTTATGGAGAAGGAAGGAAGGAAAAGGAATGTGCCATGTTAGAAGCTTATGTAGCGCCTTATGTGTGTTATGTAGGCATTCATCTTAGCTTATCTAAAGTCCTACAATCCTAAACTAAAATGGCCCAAAATTCCTATAAAGAAATTAAAGACTTAAATTGAAATCTTGTTTACTCTAAAAAAATTTTACAAGGCTATAGAAAGAGATTTCTCTAGAAAAATAACTTCTGATTAAAACTTCCTCTCTTTTCAGCCTGATTGTTTTGGTGGTTAGGATAGTCCTTCATTAGTTTTTCCCTCTTCATAAGTATTTGTCCTCAGATTCAGGCTTTCTGCTCCAAGTTTGCCACCTTTATTTATTTATTTTTTCTTCACTTTCCTCCAGGATCAAACATCATCCTATAAAAACAAGCAAACAATAAAACAAATGGTATTTTTAAAAAAATAATAATAACAATAGTAGAAGAGAGGACTTTCCTTCCAAGGTCATTGTACCCCTTACCTATTACATAGACAAGATTGACCCAAGGAGTACAGATGTTTTATGTTTTCTTACCTTGTAAACTTGCTTAATTAAGTGATCATTTTGTTTAGTGATGACTTTTTACGGCAAGTGCACCGCTTTGTCAAAAGTAATAATTGTCCCTAAGGACGGATATCGATCCCACAAGGAACAGTGAATTATCAAGTACAATAATCGTTAAATATAAAACAAAACAATTAAAAGTGTATTGAAAGTGGTTGGGTTGGCGATGATCAATAAGAAAACAGACAAAGAATTAGTTGTTTCAATTGGAAAAATAGGGATTAGATTTCATCTCTCTCACTCTCATGTATTTTGATTAGCATGTCAATATTAAGTTCTTTAATTGAAATTGATGCCCGTATAAAAATCATTTATATCGATTCCTCGCATATAAAATCCTTAAGAATGT
>Ga0123341_1002341_pt1 | contig 15532 bp, 7 predicted proteins | sample Turbeapinknodule_FD_89959 | JGI IMG/M metagenome (GOLD analysis project Ga0123341, IMG submission 89959) | Root nodule microbial communities of legume samples collected from Mexico - Turtle bean Mexico pink nodule | ecosystem: Host-associated > Plants > Roots > Nodule | place: Mexico: Nepantla... | reverse complement strand
ATTGGTAGTTCAAACCACAAAACAGAGGTGGTTTGTTGATTGAAGCACCTTCCCCAAAAGGTAGTCTATCAGCCATATAAAAACAATTTTAGGATCACACTTGAATAAATTTCAAGAACCAAGCTTTTGATGCCAATTGTAAGAAAGTATGGCTTTAAACTAGAGGGGGGGGGGTGAATGGTTTAAAGAGGGTTTTCGCGAACTTTTAAGTTTAGAATGAATTTCTTTCGAGAAAACTTGATTCAGAATTCAATTTGCCAAAAACACAAAGCAATTTAGCACAACACCAAAAAAACAATCAGTTGTTTATACCAGTTCACAATATAAACTGAAAATAAAGAGTTTAAGGGATAGAGAGATTGTACACACAGAGTTATACTGGTTCACTCTTAAACCAAGAGCTACATCCAGTCTTCCCAAAAACCACTGGGGAATCCACTAAGCAATCAACCCTAGATTACTTACAACACCACCAAAGAAGTGACCTTGATCTCCTCAAGACACACACTTCCTTTGGTTCAGCACAAACACCACTAAGAATGTTGATCTTAACAACCTCAAGAACACACAACACTTCTCAGCTTCACACACAGAGTTTCTTCAAAGTACAAAAGGATTACACTTGTTACAGAAAGATCTGAAATTAATACAAGATGAAAATTCTATTCCACACTCTCTTGATCCAAGCAATCTCAAAGCAAACTTCAACTCCTCAAAAGCAAAATCAGTGAAAAACTCAAATTTGTTTTTCTATGATTAAATCTTAGTTCTTTGTTACAAAAACATAACAAACTATTTATTACTTTCAAAGACTGGTCAAAGCATTTAAGACTGGAGCATAATTAGTTATAAAATCATTTAATGCTCAATCAAAGCACAAAACAGTTTTCTGTTATGGTCCCAAAACAAACAATCGGTTGAATACTCAAGTCAATCGGTTATTTTTGTTTGACAGCAAGTCAATCATCAAAAACAATTTTCAACCTTTCTCAAAACACCTAAGTATAAAACAATCGGTTGTTTCGACAAAACAACAAGTTGTTTTTCACTTAGTTTGAAAAACACTTTCAATTAAAAGGTTTAAGAATGTTTAAGCTTTGGATTCAATCAAGAGTGGATTTACACAGAAAATATACCCCATATATTATTCTAAAACACCTCTGCAACAGCAAGCACAGTCAGCCTTCCATCAAACTTCAAAGGGTTTTGGATTCTTCAAAGCTTGAACACACTTGATTCAAGACTTTGGGCTTAAGAATGCAGAAGCGACCTACCAGAGACTGATGGACAGAGTACTAGCGCCCATGAAAGGGGGAAATGTCCAAGAATATGTGGATGATATGGTGGTCACCTCTCAGCAGAGGGAACAAAATGTAGCGGATTTAGAAGAGCTATTCACCACAATAGCTAAGTATAGATTGAAGTTGAACCTCGAGAAGTGCGTGTTCAGGGTAGAAGCAGGCAAGTTCTTGGGGTTCCTACTCACTGAACATGGGATAGAGGCGAATCCTGAGAAGTGCGTTGTGATCATAGCAATGAGGAGCCTGATCTCAGTAAAGGAGGTGCAGCAGTTGACAGGGCGCATGACTGCTTTGTCCAGATTCGTGTCAGCAGGGGGAGATAAAGGGCACCCCTATTTCCAGTGTTTGAAGAGGAATAACAGGTTTGTGTGGACTAGGGAGTGTGAAGAGGTGTTCCTCAAACTAAAGGAGTACCTAGCCAGTCTGCCGGTGTTGTGCGAGCCACAGTTGGGTACTCCATTTCGTTTGTACTTCGCAGTTATAGAGAGGGCGATCAGTTCAATCTTGGTGCAAGAACAGAACCAGGTGCAGATGTCGATCTACTTTGTTAGCAAAGTATTGCAGGGGCCTAAGGTGAGATACCAGGCCATAGAGAAAGCATCCCTGGCAATAGTGTTCTTAGCGCGAAGACTTCGCCACTACTTCCAGAGCTTCACAGTAATAGTAATGACAGACCTTCCCATTCGCAAGGTCTTACAAAAGTCGGATGTTGTTGGAAGGATGGTGTGTTGGGAAGTAGAGCTATCAGAGTTTGACGTGTAGTATGAGCCCAAAGGCCCTATTAAAGGCCAGGTTTATGCTGACTTTGTGGTAGAGCTCTCCTCGGTAGCCACGCACCAAGAAGGAGCAGGTTTCAAATGGGTACTCTCTGTAGACGGTTCCTCCAACCAACAGGGTAGTTGGGCTGGCATCATCTTGGAAGGGCCAAATGGGTTGTTGATTGAGCAGACCCTGCAGTTCGCTTTCAAAGCCAGTAACAACCAGATAGAGTATGAGGCCTTGATCGCTGGAATGTTGTTGGCTAAAGAGATGGATGTGAAAGGTTTGCTGAAAAAAGTGACTCCTTGTTAGTCACAGGTCAGGTCACGGGAGAATACCAGGCTAAAGACCCTCAGATGGCCGCATATCTAGAGTATGTTCAGATTTTGAGGGAGACGTTTGAAGTGTTCGAGTTAGTCCACGTGCCCAGAGAACAGAATGCCCGAGCTGACTTGTTGGCAAAGCTCGCCAGTTCGGGAAAGGGGGGAAGACAGAGGACAGTCATCCAGGAGACTCTGAGGACACCTCGAACTGCCACAGACAAAAGTCCAGCAGATCAACACTTCGGAAGGGGTGAAGAGGAGTTATCGGTCGTTGACTCAGGAGACATTAAAAACGCCCAGAATAAGCACATACCCAGTTGCTGGGGAGAAGTCGTTGCAGGTTTGCCTAGTTGAAGCAGGAGAAACCTGGATGACACTCTACCAACGCTACTTGGCTGATGGGATACTCCCGATAAAGCCTACAAAGGCTAGAAAAATACGAGCAAGTACACCTTGACCGATGGAAAGTTGTTCAGACACGGGTTCGTTCACCCTATCTTGGTATGTGTAAGTGGTGAGCAGTGCACGCGTATCATGGCAAAACTCCATGAAGGGATATGTGGAAGCCACATCGGTGGTCGAGCTCCCTCATCAAAGGCCATTCACGCAGGATATTATTGGTCGACCATGAGGGAAGATTGCACAGGGTATGCACAGCGATGCAAGCAGAGCCAACAACATGTTGACTGGAACAAGGTGTCTCCAGAAGAACTCAGATCGATCTATAGCCCATGGCCATTTCATACTTAGGGGATCGACATTCTGGGGTCTTTCCCTTTAGCGGTGCGGCAGATGAAGTACCTCGTGGTAGCCATAGAATATTTCAGAAAGTGGATAGAGGCTGAGCCAGTGGCGCATATTCCCAGCCCACAAGATCCAACACTTTGTGTGTAAAAACATAGTATGCTGCTTTGGAATCCCAAAACGGCTGGTGTCTGACAATGGCACCCAGTTTGCAAGTCAACAGTTGGGCAAGCTATGTACGAAGCTGGGGATAAAGCAGGTGTTCACGTCAGTCGAACACCCCTAGACAAACGGGCAGGTTGAGTCCTCCAACCGTGTTCTGCTCAGAGGACTGAAGAGAAGGTTGGAGAAGGGCAAAGGGACCTGGGCAGAGGAGGTTCCTAGAATTGTGTGGGCTTACCACACCAATCCCCAGTCCACTACCAAAGAAACACCCTTTAGCTTGGTGTATGGTTCAGACGCAATGATTCCTATAGAGATCCAGGAGAACTATCCACGTTTCCAGAACTTCGTGGCTGAAGAGTCCAACGAAGAAAGAAAGGTGAACTTGGACCTACTGGATGAATTAAGGGAGGAAGCAAGAATCAAGGCTGAAGCTTTGAAGAGAAGAGTGAAGTACAAGTACAGCTCCAAGCTGAGACCTCGACAGTTCCAGGTTGCCGACCTGGTGATGCGGAAGGCCCACCCATACCAGTTAGAGAACAAGTTGTCTCCCAAGTGGACTGGTCCCTTCCAAGTGACAAAGGCCCTTGGGAATGGAGCATATAGGCTCGAAACATTAGAAGGTGGGGTGATCCCTCATACATAGAACCTTTCACTTGGGTTAGAAGTCTCAAGATTGGGAGAGGATGGTTCGTAGAGAACACCTCCCCCTCTTGAGTAAGAATGCCAAGGTCAAACAGTATGGTTCAACAGTTAAAACCTCTCTTGCCCTCATGGAACAAGGTCGAGGTCAAAAAGGTGAACCTCTCCCTTGTTTGTAAGTCAAGGTCGAGAACAACATGGTTCACTAGTATCACCAGTAAGACATTCCCTTGGCCTAGTGAGGCAAGGACGAGGTCAACAGGAAGACCTTTCCCTTACCTTGGAAGATGAAGGTCAGAAGCAGCAAGTGGGGGTTTTCCTTATCTTCGTATAACGAAGGTAAGGCCAGCTACGAGTTTGTGCGCACATCACCAATGCCTTAAGATAATGAAGGTCGCCAGAAGGTAAAGCAGGTAAGAGGAAGTGTGCTACTTAAAGTGTAAATATGCGTCAAAGAGTTGTTAGCAAAGTTAGTGCAAGACACGACAATTAATAACCAAGGCAAGAAAGCAGATTGGAGAAAAGAAGATTTCATAGATAAATATACAACTTAACAAATTGTTCGTCAAGCGAGTAAATTACAACAAAGAAAAGGTTACTCCTTGGCAACTAGCTGCCCATCAACGACCTGCTTTGTCACCTCAAATGGGGAGAGATCCATCTCAGGATGCACGCAGACAACCTGGGCTATGGCATCTTCGAACCCAACACCATAAGCATCAACGACATCGTTGGTGAGCTCTTCCTCAGTCTGCTTGAAGAGCTCGAACTTATGGGCTAACTCCCCCTCTAGTTGGCCAAGTTGGACCTCTTGATGAGTGGCCCTTTCCTCTAGTTTGGCCATCTTGGCCTGTGTCTTTTCAGCTTTTTCCTTCAGCTCGATAACCTCATTCCGAAGGGACAGAATCTTCGAATGAGCGAGAAGGGCCTCCTGAGATTTGTCAAATAGGAGCTTCTTGATATCCTTCTCGATTTAGTGAAGATTTGCCAATTCTTGGTGCAAGGCAGTCTCGCGCTGGGAAAACTTCTTGGCTTGAAGGGCTGATTCCTCCCTCAGCTTCAACACCTCAGTCCTCAGTTCTTGTGCTTGAGTTTAGGCGTGACTAGATGCAATGAGGAAGGCCCCAAGACCTCTGGCCGCAGGCCCTCCCAGGGAATATTCGCCCTGGCCATCTACTTCTCCACCTTGAAAGGTTTGGAGAACCTCCTGGAGGAAGGAGGGCAGATCAGCAACAGAAGGCATGACGTGATCACCCCCAGGGGCACTCTCCCCCCGCCTTCGAGCGCTATGAGTTCACGGGGAGTGGAAGCACTGGGAGGATGGTCCCTAAAGGACGGAGCGTAGCCATCTGAAGCCGAGTGGGATGGAGCCACGACGTCAACCCCGCTCTTCCTCTTGAAGACGAGGCATGTGCAGGAGAGACTGGAGCATAGGTAGCAGGAGGAGGAGGGCCCGCAGGGGTTGAGGTACCCACATTGGAAAGCGCAGCCTTGCGACGAGCGACCAACTCGACCAGTTTGTTCCTTTTCTCTTCATTAAGCACCATATCTGTGCAAGAAAACAGCAGTGCATGAGAAGCAAATCAACAAACCAATAGACAAGGAAGGGCAGAGTCGAACACAATACCAATGTAACTCTTGAGGGCCTTAGGGCTAAACTCAAGCTTATGCACACCTCCCGCTCTTGAGGGCCTTACGGCTAAACGGTGCTTGAAGGCCAGAGAGGAGGTTGCACACCTCCCGCTCTTGAAAAGGAAGGTCCTCAAGGCACCTAGGCTTCTGGAGATTGGGCTTCTCTGCCCAGTAAAGAGGAAACCCATCTAAGAGAGTAGGGTCCCTCCTACTGCACCGCACTTTGAAGAAGTGCTTCTTAAAACCCTTGTAGGATTGTTGAAAGAGCGTCAGCAGGACCCTCCCAGCGACACCATTGAAACTAACCCATAGCTTCTAGCCCGGGCTCTTTGCCTCGAAGAAGTAGAGGAACACGTCCATTAAGGGCGTATGGCCAAGGCAGTGTCACAGGATAGCGAAGGCCATCACGAATGCCCAGCTGTTAGGGTGCAGTTGGGCGTGGGCAACATTCACCTCAGTGAAAAGGGCTCACTCGAACGGGGTGAAGGGAAGTCGTAGTCCAAGTCTTCGAAAGACTGTGGAGTAGACGAAGCAAAAGGGTCCTTCAGGGTCTGAAGATTCGTCAGAACACACCGATTCACCTACCCTACAGGCATCATCCTCACGAACTTGTCGTGGTCTTTGCGAAAGACACGTGACTTATGGCAAGTTTGCTTCTTCCTATAAGCGGTTATACTCGCAAGGGAAGTAAAGCTGGAGATATCCTTTAAAAGGGTGTCAAGTGCCCAACAATATAGGGACTGGTAATCAGGGGTAGAAGGAGGAGGGTTTGGTGTCGAGGGTGGAGTTGAAGTTGGGTTAGAATTTGAAGTGGAGGCTGGAAAAGGGTTCTGTTGAGCCATCTTAATAAAGGGAGCTAAAACAAAAGAAGAAAAAACGAAACTTTAGAGGAAGAAGATGGTGTGACTCAAAAAACCAGGAAAGCAGAGACTCGAAACGAAGAGTAAAGAAACAAAAATTGCAAAAAACATAAATAGTCCCAAAACAGTTATGGCATGTTATGAGCATCAGAATCATAAAGCAAGAGCAATCATAGAGTAAAGATCATACCTTTGAATAAATTAGGTTTCGAAGGTAGAGGTTTTCAAAGAAAAAGAGAGAGCATTTTGGGAACGAAAAATGTTTGGGAAATGCTTTAGTGAAGTAATGAAACAGTGAAGGGAGCGTAAGGGTTTAAGGGTTTAAACGTACACGAAGAAGCGCAAGCGGCAACGAGGCCTAGCCGTTGATCCTGCCACGTGTACGCTGATAAAAAAGTATGGTGAGATGTCACTTCGGTGCACTGTTCACGTCCTATCACCAGTGCCACGTAGGTCGCCGAAGGCGATCACTTAGTCTCTTCACTAAAACAGGTTACAGCTCGAGATTGGGGGGCTTGTGTACCGACCAGTCCTCGATCATCGACTCCAGAGAAGACCTCAGACATCGGACATTGGTGTTAGATAGTAAAGATGGGTCACGTAAGCTGGGTCCCACAAGCAATATGAGTTAACATGAGGTTAACTCCCAGATACTAAGAAAAAGCCCAAGTCACGAGGGATCCATGCATGCGGGGTGTATAGCGCATTCGGGCGCGACACAAGTAAACAACCCTTGGAGGCGCTAAGGCCTGTTAGGGTTAGGGTTTCCAAGGGAAGACTGCATGCATGGCACATGAATACTTAGGGCACCCATAGAACAAATGGCCCCGCAGCATTGGTGCATGAGTTGGTACCTTAGCGGCCATTATGTAAGTCGTTGCACTCCAGTAAAGGAAAGTTTTATGTGCCAGATTACGCTGAGATTGTGTAATAGCGGTGCAGGGGCATTCTCCAAGGAACCCTAGACATGGGTAACAGAACATAAGTAAACCCTAGTTACAACCTACATAAAGGGTGCTAAGAACCCTAGCAATGTACACTATTTCTAAGACTGAAACTACTTTATACATTTACTCTTTCTTTGCCCCAGTACTGACTTGAGCGTCGGAGTGCAAACGGCCGCCAAGACACCATTTGTCTTTGCAGGTGAGAGGTTCTTCAACCCAAGGAAGTTTGATTCTCAGGAGGAGACAGGCAAGCCAAAGACTGTCGTTTGAGTCAACCGACAAACGAGTCAACCGGCGAGAACAACAATTATTAAAAACCAAAGCATAATAAATTTAAACGAGATAAGGGATAGAAAGATCAATACAAAAAGTCTTATATTGGTTCACTTTTTACCAAGAGCTACATCTAGTCCTTAGAAACCTTTGAGAATTCCACTAAACAATCAAACACCTTGATTGCATAACACACACCAAAGTGGTGATCTTGAACACTTCAAGGACACACACCACCTTTGGCAAACAATACCACAGATCACATAACAGCTTCTGGATCTTCACAACAACGGTTCTCATAGAAATACAATAGTCAAGAGAGAAAATGAATGATAACACCTAGTTCAATCACAAATTGAGAATGAAAAGCACAAAGCAATCTTATTCCACTCTTAGAAAGAATCCAAAGCTTGAAGCAATCTTGGAAAAACTGATTTGAAAGAGATAATCAGAATCACTAACAACCAAGAATGTAAAACATTTAATGCAAGAGCCAAATCAATTTTAAAACAATTCAAATAGATTAAACCACTTTAATAAATTTTGTTAAGGATTTTCAAAATTCAAGCGATTGAAAACACGAAACAATCGGTTGAATTGGCTTGACAGCAAGGTTAACCAATTTCAATCTTTTTCAAATTCTTTTAAAAAACACTAAGTGTAAAATAACCGGTTGAAACGACAATTCAACAGGTTGATTTTCCACTTTCTTTAGAAAACATATCTATTTCTAAAGAACTTGAATCAAGCAACCTTCGATCATAACTAAGTGGATTATTAACAAATTCAAACTATACAAAACACACACACAAGCAGCAGTACAGTCTTTAAGCAATCCACTTGGATTTGGAGACATCAAAGCCTATGTTCAACATTTTTAGGTTTAGAACTGGCCTAAGTTAATTTATGAGTCTTCTAGAAACCCTAATTTAACCTAGGTTGGTTTTTAGGTGCCTAATCCAACTCTAATTAAAATTAAGAAAAATTACAAGTAGAGAGCTTTATTAAATTACAAGTAGAGTGCCTGAGGGTCTGAGCTTGACCTTCTTCCATCAATACACAATAATCAATTAGTAAGAGAAGAGGTGATGGGAGAAAAATAATATATATATATATATATAATTTTATGTTTTACTATTTATTAAATTAAATAATGTACTTTATAAAAAAAATATCTCTAATTTAATTTCCATAAATTTTGATTATGTATATAAAGAATTTAAAGGTTTGGAAGAATGACACCCTCATTTAATAGGATTTGAACATCATTTATAATAACATTAAATGTAGTTTTATTTAAACATGGAATAATTAATATCATATACTGCAAAGTGTTTAAGGATTATTTTGGTCTCTATCCTTATAGTGATTTTTAATATTTCAAATATTTAATAAATTTTCATTATTAAATAGTGTTAAATTCTCATACTTTTCACTTCTTAAATACAAAATTAATAGACACTTGTTATATTTATGAAAATAGTCTAATTTAATTGGAAGGGTTATCAGTTATCTTACTTTAACATAATTTTATGAATAGAAAATTATTAAATATATTTTATTTTTATTTTATAAAATATTAAGAAAATTTATATATAAATTAGATATTTTTATTATATAAAAGCCTAAACAAACAGTCTCTATCGAGTCTATTCTTATAGCTGAACTGACTACCAAATATGAAATATTTCTAACAGTACAAATACTTTCCTACTTTATCAGTGGCATGGGTCAATTACTAAATTTGAATAACTTTTTTATAAAAAGATTTATATTCCTTCTATTATTAGCAAATCTGTGTTAAAATTATTCATATAATCCATATCAAAAAATTTGGCATATTCTTAAAATGAAAAGTACCTTCCTTTTTTTCCCCCTATTAAAAAATATCTGAAATTAACTATTATCAATATGATATATTTATATTTCTTAAATTATTAATTTATCTATTTATTGACAGCTTTGTGATTTATCTTTAGTATATTAATTATACTTAGTATTAATTTATTATTAATAGTATTATATATAACTTTTTTATTCATAGTAAAATATGTGCAATTTTGTTTTATTAAATGTATATATAATTAGTTCATATGCTAAATAAACTTATTACTTTAATATTATGTGTTGTTAAATTTTAAGTTGGAGTTCTAATTTCGTTTATAACATTTTGTCAAAAGTTTGTTTACATCCGATCCAATGTATATATCATTAAGACTTGTTAAGCGGTCATTATTATGGTAATGTAGTTTATATTATCAATTAATTAATTGATTAATGTTATATCAGATAAGATTTAAGTTAAATAAAATAATCAAAATCAATTAATTATTATAATAGTCATTTTTTTTTACCTCTTCCAGCCTAATATATTTATCTTTATCGATGATTTGATTTTTCCTTCTTCCAATCTAATATGTTCACTAATGTCGAATAACTAACTTATGTCGGTTTGTTGGCATAAGAAAGAATTGTCTTGAAAAATACATCCGACATTCATCATCATTTACAAATATACTTTAAAAAGAATAAATTGTTTTGGATTTGGAGAAAATATTCAAATCTACAATGGATTCAACATTGTTCATAATCCACTATTGAATCCATCCTAAATAAGTATAAATAGGACACTTAATGGATAGGTAGAGACATATAAAAACCAGTAACATTAATAACTCATTCAAAAATACTAGAACTTACTTAACGACAGAGTATCTTTGGAAGTACCAATCTTCTACTTATTCTGAATAAAAACAAGAATATCACGAAAAAATATTAAGGATTATGAACCAGAAGAAAAACTCAAAAACAAAAAACTAAAAGAAAACTGAAAAAAAAATAAAGAAAAAAAACTAGTACTATAAGACACGTACTAAACACGTGAGATGAAATGAGACTTTATCTTATCCATACAATATATATATATATAGAATTAATAAGTGAAAGACTAAAATTATAGTAAAATACAACTAAACCTAACAAGTATTTGTTTTTTTAAAGAAGACGGCAGCAATATTAATAGTAAGTTTAATTTCTAATAATGCTTATTAAAAATATACTAAAAAATAGCAAAATTTATTCTTTAAAAAATAAAAAGGGTAACACGGTATAAATGTCTTTGAAAGATGATGTATAAACAACTCATTTTTTATTAAGCACCCAACCAATACCGATGATATGACCTTTGATTTGAAAATGTAAAATAATCTAAATAAATCAACTTAAAAAAATAAAAATATTATTATATTATTAGTTATTTTAATAGTAGAAGAAGACTAAAAGATGTTTATGTGGCATTTTTTTTTTTCAAAGTATTATTAATACAAGACGACTTAACTTATGCTTTAAGCATTTACGTAGCAAACTAAAATATAAATAATGATAAAAAAATCATATTATTTAGTACGTTTTAGCATTTTCTTCTAAATTCTGTGCACTAGCACGACAACGTGGGTATATAAAATTAATATTGACACATGACATATAATAATAAACATTCTTTGTTTTAAGGGTTTTTATAAGGAAAAAACTTTGTTTCAAGTTACAGTTAGTATGTTTGTACATGCCTCGTGTCACCTTCGTGCAACGTTCTTTCACAAAACTAAAGATAGAATAGTCACAATTCTGAACAGGTGAAAATTACAAGAAATTAAATATAAAATAGTCAAAATTTTGAACAGGTGAAAATGACAGAGAAACTTGGCCTCAGTGGGAACACCCCATCAATAGTAGAGAGTCTCTCCTACTTTCTCTCTCCACCAAAGTCAGAATCTTTTGCAACTCTGTGCTGAGTTTTTTCATTCATTGTAGTTTCTTCTTTTGTTTTCTCTTCCTTTTCATTGGTAAGTCCACTCTGATAAATTCTGAATTTTTGTTCTTCTGTTAATTTTTTTGGTTGCTGTTTATTATGTTTATTCAGTGGATTCTAGGTGGGTGTGAACTCAGTATGATCACTGATGGGTGTTTGTTTAATTGAGAGCCTATTTGAAAGTTATGTGCTTTGATGACAACATGGTGTGATTTTTGTGGGATTTTAGTTTTCAGTTTGGTTTTGTTGTGTTGCTTTCGCTCTCTTCTGTTTCTGACTTCATGGTTGTGTTTGAGGATAGGTCCTGTTTATGTGGTTGAATAGCTACCTGGTTCTTGCATGAATTTTGTTCCTCCTTAATGCATATGTGGTAATTGATTTGTTTTGTTGAGGGTAAACATTTAAATCATTTCAATTTGCATGTGTGAAGTTATGGAACTTTGTCTCCCTTTGTAATTGTTGAACCTCACCGGTTTTCTGGAAGGCAGAAGTCCTCTTGTCTGATAAGGATAACAAAGAGAATCCAGGAAATTTTTTGTTTTGGACATTTTTAGATGGATATTTTTCATCCATTTAAGAAGGTTAAATCATGATGCTAAATTGATTATAATTTTATGTTCTCACTGTAAATTTTTGTTGTTATTCTTCATGATTTGATTACAAGACATAGTTGACTACATAGTTGACCATATGTTCACAGCTCTGACATGCTGTGTTCATTGTAAGAACTCATTTATAATTTCCTTTTGCTTTGGCAATTATTTTGTTTTCTAATTTTAAATATGATTTATCTGCATGAAATCCGATCTAATGCTTTGTTACTAATTTAGTTTAATTGGGGGGTGTCCTTTCTTGTTCATATTGTTTTCTTTGTGAGTCAAATTTTTTTCAAAAAGCATTTCTTGATGTCCATAATAATATTATGAAAACTACCTTGTGAGATGAAGTTGGGGTTAAAAGAATGGTTTGATTTTATTTGGGTCCCTTTGCTTGTTCTAACTTGTTGGAGTTTGCTATTCCTTATCTCTCTCAGATACCATTTGGCTTTTCTTAAGGATATAGTAATCAATATTGAGCATCTGGTGTGCTGCCAAAATACTTCACCACAGTATCCTAAATGTTCATGACTTGTTACTTTTGCTGTCAATTTTATGAGTCATTTTGTAACTTGATCTGTGACTAAAACATCTGAAGCTCTACTATACTTGGTGCAGAAGCAAAGTGAAGTTGTGTTGTATCTCTTCAATATCTAAGTGTGTAGTGAAGAGAAAACATGTCAAGTGGAACAACATACTGGTGTTATACATGCAGGCAGCCAATCTGGCTTGAAGGGAGAGATGCCATTTGCCCTTACTGCGATGGAGGCTTTGTGCAAGAACTTAACGAGCAGCTGCGAGCAGTTTCACACCAGCAAGGCTTTTCATCACAAATGGAAGATTTTCGTCAAATGCCTGATATTATGGATGCTGTAAGAGCTGTTATGGAGCAAAGAGGTTCTGAGCCAAGAATTGGGGTTAGAGATGCTGTTGACAATTTCATGAGGCAGAGAATGGCTGGAAGCTACACAAACTTTGATGTTAGAAGGAGGTTTGGCTCCACCACCACCACCCCACTTCCTGATCAGACTTGGGGGGTCTATAGCTCTGGTCCTTATCTGATATTTCATGGTCAACCTCCTGGCTTCACTATGTCTAACACTGGCTCAAGAAGAGGTCCTAGGCATGTTGATTTTGGTGACTACTTTCTTGGTCCTAGACTTGAAGGACTCATTGAACAACACATAACCAATGATCGCCTTGGTCCACCTCCTGCAGCACGCTCTTCTATTGATGCAATGCCAACCATTAAGATCACAAATGAACACCTTCAATCTGATTCACACTGTGCAGTTTGTAAGGAAAAGTTTGAACTGAGTTCTGAGGCCAGGAAAATGCCATGTGCCCACATTTACCACTCAGACTGTATTGTTCCATGGTTAGTTCAGCACAATTCATGTCCAGTTTGCCGTGTTGAGCTGCCACCTCAAGGACACCCCAGTTCCCGCAGTAGTCGAATTAGGGGAGGAAGGAATGCTAGTGGCACTGGTGGTGACAATATCTCCAGGAGAAGAGGGAATAGAGAGATGAACAATGGAAGGAGAAATCTGCTATCATATTTGTGGCCATTTCGAACTTCTAGTTCAAATACTTGATCATTTTGCTGAGACTGGGGAAGCTACTCCTCTACAAGTGTTTGGCCAATGCCAGAACATAACTGAAAGTTTCATTTCTTCTCCAGGACAAGTGTAATTAGCTTCCATATAATGCTTGTAATTTGAAATGACATGAAGACAATTTCTGAAGTTTGTGCTTTGAACTTGATTTCATTGATACTAGATCATAGAAGTATGTGGAACTCTTTGTACATACAATATTCTTGGAAGCAATTTTCGTTTTAAATTTTCAGTTGTATTGTAGTTTGCATGATCATGAGTATTTTGAGAGATAAGGATGTTCGAGATCACACATCTACTATAGATAAGGACATTTCATAGTATATAAGTCGGTGTAAACTTCATCTTATGAGCTGATTTTATAAGGTTGAGTTAAGCTTAAAGTTCACTTTCTAATATCGTGTAGGAGTCATTTACAATTTATTATAACAAGAGACTGAATATTGACCATTCATAAATATATAATCTCATACACGAGTTGACAATTATGAGAAGATCTCCTAACAAAGAGAAGGAAAACGTGAGTGATGAAGGATAAATGAATCATTTCTTTTACTATAAAACCAGTACACACCACACAAGCATAATAATAGTCATAAACACTTTACTTTGCACTTAGTCCATAGCATAGCATAGCATAGCAATGAATGGAAATGTTAGAAAATGGCAGTGTGAAACAAAACCTTTTGGATCTCAACCTCATGATCTATAAATTAAATATTAGATTTCAAAAAAAAAATGAATTTTTTTTTTACAAATTAACTCATATACAAGTTATATTTTAGATGGTAGAGGAGATTTTTTTTTATTTATTTCTAATACCACATGAAAAAAATTTCTTCAAAAGATTCATAGTTTTATACCAAATTTAATTGGTTTGGTTTTAATCAACTACATATTAGTTCACCAAAATGTTGACCAATTCTTCCACAGTTTGGTTAATAGTTCTGAACTTGACATGGTTGATAATTTTTTTATTAAATCGATTGATTTACCCCTACTGTTAAAACATAGATTAAATTGTATTTAGATAAAGTTTTTTATAAGAACTTTTAAGAAAGAAAAATTGAAATCAACTTTTTATAAGTAAAAAATAGTTTATGTAAAAGTAAATTCATAGAAACTTTTTATATAATTTTTAAAATTGTTTATTTTTAACTTACATATAAAGTAATATTAATTTAAAAAAAGGGATTTTTCCATAATTGTAAAGAAAGTTGGCAATAGAGTAGGAGAAATAAGAAACAAAAGTAAACCATTTTTGATAATTGATGAAGGAGTTTTAGGAGATTTGCCCCTTTTGTCACATCAAAAAGGCTCAAAATGAGGGACCATGTGTTTCCACGCACTAATTATGAGAAGCAGCACATTCTCTGCCGTGAGTGAAGGGTTGCATTTCAAAAGGAATTATAACTTCCACTTTAAGTAGCACTCTAACTGGAACAAATTTGGGAGGTGTAAATCATTGAGCACAATAACTTCATTACTTCTTTTTACTACTTTTTTTTCTTCATAAGAATTTAATTAACAACTAACCAACTCTTATGAGTTATATTTTAGAACCTGTTAACACAAATTTAACTACAAGTGGTTAATTTAAATAACAAAAAACTTATAGTATGCAATCCTTTAAATATTTTTATGTTATTTTCTTATCAGAATTAATTCTTTACTTTGTAATATGCATAATAAAGTTTATACTACTTAATAGAACAACAAAAAAGCTATTTTTAAACTACATTTTATAAAACAAATTTTAATCAAAGTTCAAAATTAAATTTCCGATGCTATATGATTATTTTAAATACTTAGTTCACTCTTATGTTTACGAGTGAATAATCATGATAAATATAATATTCCAATATATAT
>Ga0123341_1002340_pt1 | contig 15536 bp, 8 predicted proteins | sample Turbeapinknodule_FD_89959 | JGI IMG/M metagenome (GOLD analysis project Ga0123341, IMG submission 89959) | Root nodule microbial communities of legume samples collected from Mexico - Turtle bean Mexico pink nodule | ecosystem: Host-associated > Plants > Roots > Nodule | place: Mexico: Nepantla... | reverse complement strand
TTTTGAAAACATAAACAAACCATTTATATTTTCCAAAGATTGGTCAAAGCATTTAATGAAGGAGCGTATTCAGTTAGAAAACATTTAAAACAGATTCACCATTCAAAACTTAATTTTGTTAGGATTTTCAAAGAAACAATCGGTTGAAATCACGAAACAACCGATTGTTTTGGTTTAACAATTAAGTCAACCAAACCAAACAACTTTCAACCTTGTTTAAAAACTCCTAAGAGTAAAACAACCATTTGATACGACAAAACAACAGGTTGTTTTTCACTTAGTTGGAAAAACACTTAATTTCAAAAAGGTTTTAATTCACATTAGTTTTAGATTCAAAAAGGGAGTGGATCACACTTTATTCTACCCAGATCCCACCCAAACACAACAACAACACCAGCCTTCCATCAAACATCTTAGATTTGGATTCTACAAAGCACTTGATCACTCTTGATCAACTTCAAGAGAGAAAAGGATTGATCACACCTGATACAATCACAAATTGAATTCAAAAGTTACAAAAGCAATCTTGGAGAAACTGATTTGAGAGATTTAATCTTATATCATTACTATCAGGAGTGTAAAAAAGATTATTTAAACTCCAAAAGGTTGTTAAAAACATTTAATGCAAGAGCCAAATCAGTTTAGAATCAATTAAAACAAATTTACCAATTTGTTAAGGATTTTCAAAAAAACAACTGGTTTGTTAAGGATTTTCATAGTTGATGAGGGGATCTCTAACACACCCCTTCACGTTGAGGAATGAACACCTCGAGTGTGGGGAATTAGATCTTTGAGGGTAGCCTAACAGGAGCCCAATAGTGGGTGGCACAATGGCCCAATGAACTTGACTATGATAGGCTCTGAATGGCTTTGATACCATCTTAGTGAGTGGGTTTATGCATAACTCAACCTCAAAAAACCTTCGGTTTGTAAGGTGAGGATTACACCCTACTTATATATTATAATTTAGTCTACTAATATGGGATATGCAACAAATACCTATAAAACTAAAATATTTAAAGGATGGAATATATAGGTAATGAAACTAAGGGTACGCTTGAACAAACTTCTCCATTAAGGACTTCTAGGAGAGAAAAATAAAAGAAAACTTTTTAATTTCTCCGTAAGTTAAAATTAGTTTATGCACAAGCTAATTTGCTAAACTTCTCTTGTATAAAATGTTAAAATTTCGACTCTCAATTTTTAAGATCATTCAAATATTGTTCTTCGATCAAATCAGAGTCATGTCACTGTGATTTACTATTACATTACTGACTATTTCACATCGTTATTTAGGAAAAAAAAATAACTGCTATTATTTAATTTTAATTAACAAGTTATTAAAAATTGTTATTATGTAAATAAATTAGGCTCACTTCGGGACCCAAAATAGCAGGATAGGTTAGAATAGGTGTATATAGCATAATATGGGGTGTAGTTATCATTTTAGCTTGTGTCTAGTCCTTTAGAAAGGAAATTTGACCTAGTTTCTAGAAGGACAAGTCTAAGGTACGGTTTTGACTTAGTCAAACTCTAAAGGCAGCCCTCACACTTTTACCATCCTACTTTTGCCCTTCTTGCCCACCAAACCACTCATTCCTGTAAATAGGGTGTCTTACTCCTTGTATTTTCAAGTTCAATTATATAGAAGAAGGAAAACTCTGCACAAATTGTGTGAGGATTGCTTCTCTAGCAATAGGTCTTATCTTAAGTGAGTTTGAGAGCTCTCAAGTGGTGACCCTCTACACTCATCTTGGAGGAAACCACACTCCAAGTGTCGTGTCCACTCTTTTTTCATCACCATAAGTTTTTTTCCTTCATCCTTTCTTCCATTTTCCATTACACCTTTATCTTTGTGTTGGTATTCTTGTTTTGCTTCATTTCCATTTTGGTTTCCTTCCATATCTTGTGTTTCCTTTCATGTCTTTTACATTCCGCACCATACATCATGTTCACCCTATTATGTGATTTTCCTATTTGCCTTTGGAAGTGAACCTTCACACTTACTTAACCACTTGGTTAACTTCGTGTCCAGTGGGGATCTTTCCTAGGTTTCACCATATTATTGCTAAAATCTCAATCATAAGTAAAGTGTCACCTCTAAAATGGAACCATCTAAAATCAATTCACATCATGTGGTTATCATCAAAGCTTTGGTTTTTTTTAGCATATTTTCTTTGAGTTGATTTGGCACTTTACTTTTCTTGCACCTTTAAATTTTTGCCTTTACATTCAAGCAAAATTAAATTCAGCCTTTACTTTCTTGCTTTTTCAATTCGGCATTCTCTTTATTCAATAGTTTTCCATTCGCTTTTGAATTTTATTTTGTGTCCAATTTTCTTTCTTACCTCTCGGTTAGTTGTTGGTTGGGTATGGTTGGTCTTTAAATAAAGACCAACAGGTTTTGGGAAGGGGAGTTTTTAGTATTAGATTTTGACAACATGAATAGTCTTGTGAGAAAGGGAGGTTGTTCCCTTTGAAGGCTTTTCTTCCTGTAACAATGAACCACAACAAACAGAGGAATTTTCAGAGTTCTATCTCTGTCTTTGTGTTTCTTGATTTCCTTTTACTAGGTTCCTAACATCATGTCACTAAAGACTCAAAGATTTTCTCACACAAACAACCCTACCCTGGCAACAATGATCTTAAACTAGGTAATGGTCAAGGTATGCACATCTTACACACAGGGTCTGGTATCTATACTGCTTCACACACGCATATTGGTTTTAACTTCACAACTTGTTGCATGTCCCTACTATAACTAAGAATCTCATAAGTGTTGCTTAATTTGCCAAGGATAATAACGTTTATTTTGAGTTCTTTCTTAACTTATGATATGTTAAACATCAAAACACTCATCATATTTTACTGAGTATTTAAAGATGGTCTTGATGTGTTTCCTTCATTCACCGATTCCAATGCCTACACTGTTAACTATACTTCTTACAAACCTTTTATTCCTCAATTACAACTATGGCACAATAGACTTGATCATTGTAATTTTTCTACTATTAAACAAATATTGAATGCTTGTAACATTTCTTATACGTCTCACAAATATTTATGTGATTACTGTATTCATGGAAAGCTTCACCAGCTTCCTTTTCATAATTAGAACACACAATACACTAAACCTTTACAATTAATTTTCGTTGATATTTGGGGTCTTGCTCTTGTTTGTGCATCAAATGGTGCTAGATACTATATTTCCTTTTTAGATGCTCATACTAAATACACGTGGTTATTTTTGTTGCATCATAAGTCTCAAGCTTTAAATACTCTTATTTGTTTCAAACAGTTTGCTGAAAATCAAACAGGATTTAAGCTTTGTGCAATTCAAACTGATAATGCTAAAGAATACATATGATTTAAACATTTTACTTAAAATTTTGGAGTCCTTCGTCGCTTTACTTATCCTCACACACATGAGCAAAATGGCTCCATTGAACGTAAGCACAGACACATTTCTGATAAGGGGTTAACTCTTCTTGCTTTTGCATCTCTACCCATTAAATTTTAGGGTGAAGCATTCACCACTGCCATACATATCATAAATATATTGCCTACCCATGTTCTTTTAAATAAATCTCTGCATGCTTTAATGTTTCAAAAAGAACTTGATTATACAATGTTGAAAACCTTTGGTTGTGCTTGCTATCTATTACTTCGGCCTTATAATCAACATAAATTTGATTTCAAATTTGCATGTTGTCTTTTCCTTGGATACAACTCTCACAGCAGGGGTTACCTTTGTCTCTCACCCAATGGTAAAATGTATATATCTCGGCATGTTATCTTTCATGAAGATTTGTTTCCATATAATCTGCCTGAATATAAATTTCATTCTTCTGTTACTGATATTCTTCCATCAAATTGTTCAAATCATGCTCTTACTATGCTTGACTCACCTGTTGATATTTCTACTCCTCTTGTTCATCTTCCTTCAGACCCTCCTTTTTCTACTCACCATATTACTCCTCCTCCATTGGTGCTAATTTTGTTCACTAATAATGATACTGTAAATCATCATCCAATGACCACAAGATCAAAGGCATGTATTTTCAAACAAAAAATTTTTAATACTGAAACTGTTTTACAATCTCATGTCCCTACGTCTATGAACGAAGCAATATCTTCTTCTTCTTGGTTTCAAGCAATGAATGATGAATACATTTCTCTTCTCAACAATCACACTTGGTCCCTCACACCTATTCTAGATGGTGCTAAATTTGTTGGATGCAAGTCGATATTTAAAAACAAGTATCATGCGGACGACTCCTTTCAAAGTCACAAAGCACGTCTTGTAGCTAAATAATTCAATCAAACAACAAATTGTGACTATAATGAAACATACAACCCCTTTGTAAAGCCCTCCACCATTCGCTTGGTGTTATCATGTGTTATCTCTGCTGCATGGCCTATCCATCAAATTGACGTGAATAATGTGTTTTTGGATGGCGATCTTAAAGAGGATGTCTATATGACTCAGTCACCAAATTTTGTGTCTCACTCTTCACACTTTGTTTGTAAACTTCATAAAGCTCTGTATGGCTTAAAGTAGGCTCCCAAATCCTGGTTTCAAAAGCTAAGTACAACCCTTCAAACCTTCGGTTTTCATTCTACCAAAAGTGACACGTCTTTGTTTGTTTAGTTCCCTTCTGCATATAAAATTTTTGTCTTAATATACGTTAATGACATTATTGTCACAATTTCCTCCTTATAAGAAATTCAAAAACTCATCTCCAAACTCAACTTTTGCTTTTCTCTCAAGGATCTTGGCCCTCTCCATTACTTTCTCAATGTTGAAGTTAAGCACCTTCATCAAGGTGGTCTCCACTTATCGCAGCAAAAATATATCATTGATCTTCTTCACCGCACTAGCATGCAAGCTGCCAAACCGCTACCCACACCCGTGCAGACTAATCTTCGTTTACAGAAAGATGTTTCTCCTGTTATGCACGACCCCTCTATGTTTCGCTCTGTTATGGGAGCATTACAATATATTCTCATCACTCATCCAGAACTGCCATATGCAGTGAACAAAGTATGTCAATTCATGCACAACCCTCAAGAACACCACTGGAAGGCGATGAAACGCATTCTTCGTTACCTTGAGCACCGACCAGTCTTTGGGCGTCGTTTGACCACTACTAATGATGGGGCCGCGTAAGGTGGGTCCCACAAGCGGCATGGGCCAGTGTCTCGCGAGGCACGTGCGCCAAGGTACCGAAGAGTGGTCAAACATCGATCACCAGGATGTGTTGATTTGTCCTCGGCATTGTAGAGAGGTCGGACATCGGTGTCTCGAACAGTAGAGCTGGGCCACGAGAGGTGGATCCCAGACCACACACCAGTTATCAGTTAGGGAGAAGCCTAGGTCACGAGAGTCCATGTGTGTGGTGTGAATGACGCGTTCAGGTGTAACACAAGTAATGAGTCACTGGAAGAGATACAACCTGTAAGGGTCACGTTCCAGGGGTGGAGCTGCACGCATGGCACGTGAGCAGCTAGGGCGCTCCCAGGACGGGTGACCCTAGAGATCAGGTGCACGAGGTGGCATCCAGGTGGTCATCCCGTCAGAGGTCGCACTCTAGTTAGGGAGCCCTACGCGCTAGGTTGCCCTAATAGTGGGTAATAGCGACACTAGGGCTCATCCTTAGAAAGCCTATTTTGGGTAGTGGAAACAGTGGAAACCTTGGACTATATAAAGGGTAGTAAGGTACACTATTCATTTGCGCCGCTTCACACACACATATTACTTTGGTGTTTCCTAGCCCTACACTGACTTGAGCGTCGGAGTGCAAACGACCTCTAGGGCGCCCTTTGTCTTTGTGATTTCAGGTGTTTGATCGTAGGAAAGGCACGAACGAAGGCACAGAAAATCGGGCGTGGGAGTATCGCGAGACGTACGAAGGCCCTCGAGTCAACCGACAGGAATGTTTCTAGAACGAGTTTTCATGGCTTGCTTATTCAGCACAATCTTACCATAGATGTCCGTGCTTTCAGTGATGTTGACTAGGGTAGTGACATTGATGATAGGAAATCTACTATTGGTTATAGTGTCTATTATGGACTCAATAGCATTGCTTGGTCATCACACAAATAACGTGTTGTTTCGAGTAGTAGTACTGAAGCAAAATATCGAAGTATAGTTGTTGCTCTAACTGAAGTCATCTAGCTACAATCTCTCCTACATGAGCTTCATATACCATCCAAACAACCATAGTTGTTCTCAAACAATCTGGGAGTTGTATTACTCAGTGTGAATCCTATACTACATTCTCGTACCAAACATTTTGAATTAGATTTTTACTTTGTTCGAGATTATGTTCAACAAAACCAAATTTTGTTACTTCACCTTCCTGTTAGGTTCCAAGTAGCTAATATACTCACTAAGCCCATCTCCTGTTATGTGTTCCACCCACATAAGTTTAAAGGGGGGATATTAGACAATTAGTTGTTACATAGTTAGTTGTTAAACTGTTTATGTTATCTCTCCCTCTTTATCACCCACACTTTGTATATATAATTACATCATGTACTCTTTCATAATGTGAACTTTCTTTTCTATATCTTTGTTATTCTAATACTTTCACTTTGTCCTTGGTTTTTTGGTTTGCATGAGAGAGTTGCTTTCCAGTACCGCTACACACCACGCCATAGTTTCACAATTTGAGTCCACATTTTCATTGTTAGATCACTACATCGTCGCCCCCACTACTCCATCATTGTTAGGGTTCCAGAATGGTCAAGATTATGAAGTTAGGGTTCCAAAATGGTTAGCATTCTGAAGTTATTATTCTCACAAAATGTTTCAAAATGAACATTTTGGGAACATATTCAAGAATGTTTACTCTGAACATTCTAGAAATGTTTCCAAAATGATCATTCCAAAACATGTTTCAAGATTTCGTTTTCAAGTTTTTGGTTTTTTCGTTTAGATTAGGAATTTAATAGATTATATTCATATTTTTATTTGTGTATTTTCAAATCATCATAGTTAGACAAGATGAGGTAGTTCTCAATCTAAACAAGTGAAACCAGTTGCCTCAATAAGACAAAGAGAATGCGGGGAACTTAACTTCATTCTTGAGGAAGACCACGAAAAGGAGAAAATTGAAGTCGATGAGCCTCGGGTGTTGGGTGTTGATGACCTTAATTCCATTTAAGATATGCATATCTTGCATTATTGATGTGGGTTGATTTTAAATTGGCACATATTTTAGGAGTTTAACTTTGGATTATGATTTTTGAATTAGCATAATACGGTGAAACTTAAAGAAGATTGTCACTGGACACAAACTTAACCAAGTGGTTAAGTGTGAATGTTCCCTTCTATAGAGTAAAGAGAAAAACACAATATTAAGGTGAAGATGATGAATGTGGAAATGAAAGAACAAAAGATAACAGTGAGCAATTAAAGACCAAATTGAAAAGAAGAGAAATTAACCAATGGAAAAGAAAAAGGGTGTAAGGAATAAAAGGAAAAGATGAAGAGATAAAAGGAGCTTATGAAAATGGAGAAGGTGATCACGCCACTTGAAATGGTGAAGAATTCCAAGATGAGTAGTGAGGAGTCGTCACTTAAAGTATACTCTACGCAAAATAAGACCCAAAATTATGAGAGCACTCATAAACTCACTTAAGCAGAGTTTTCTTACTATATTAATTCAATGTGTAAATACAAGAAGTAAGACACCCTATTTATAGGAGAGAGTGCCTTGGAGGGCAAGAGTGAAAGGAGGGGGGCAATAAAGGCAAGAAACCTTTTAGAAACTAGGTTAACCTAGTGTGCCACTCAAGCTAAGGTCAAAGTTCTAGAAACTAGGGTAAAATGAAGCAAAAGGGGCAGTGATGAAGGGTTTCTATAAGTAGGGTGAGTTGGGCTTGGCATAAGCCCAGATTATGCTAAGTACACCCTAATCTACTGAAATTAAAAGTAATGAAAATAGTTTGTGCTCAACTCCAATTATGTGAACTCTGCTCCTGGTAATCCTCTAAGGAATAATAGGCTCTGAAGCACTAGCTATGGACTAATCCTGACCTAGCCCTTGGTCTTGTGTCATGCTCCTGGTCATCCTTCTGAAAGGTTGGGCTAACTCAATGGTTGTTAATAGAATATTTATAGGCTTCATTAAACCATTTATCATATCAACAAACATCAATTTATCATTATATGTTAATATACTATCATAGGTAACCTATCAACATATCTGACAAATCGTGATTACTTTTTATCAATTTTTCTTGCCGCCTAAATGCATATTCACATGTTCTACTTCCACTAACAATTACTTTTAAGTCATTCTTATATTATTTGTATTTAACCCCTCACTAACAACATAATAATAATATATATGTATGTCTTCATTTTATTATTTATGTATTACATACAAACTTAATATGATAATAACAAATCTAAAATCATAAGCAATATTTCTTGTTTATTCCAACATCTTAGGTGGAGAATACCTACAGCATATTACAACATTATATTTTGTCCACTTTGTGTGACAAATTTATTGTATTAAAATAATTATACGCTACAAACATTTGGCTCATCTATTCTGAACGTGTCGCTCTAAAGCCTAAATTCATTATCCATTATATTAGAAGACAAAACAAAATCCATATGAAAATCATTTATATAAAAAAAAATAATGATATTGTCAACCTCATTTAATATCTCCACCTAAAATTCTTCATCTATAGTAACTTAGCCAAATTGAAATTTAAATGTAAAAAATAGCAAAATTGAATTGTTATTTTTATGTTCTAAAACACATAATTAGAAAGATATGAAAATAAGTATTTGAAATTTGTCAAACTAGAATACATATTTCACCTTCCAAATTACGTGTTTCAGAACCTAAAAATAATTATTCCAGGATACACTTTCCGAAATAACACACGAAAATGACTTCTACAAATCATTTTATATACAGAAACACTAATTTTAACCGATAGAGAAAATAATTTCACTTTCCTATTTTTCTCTTCTATAAATGCTAATTAAAAAGTTTCTTGAATAATAATATAAAAAGTGATAACTACATTTGCATCGAGACCGAGGAACAGGGTATATTTGGATATTAAATTACTGGTACAGAAATTGTTGAAAAAAGATATAAAACATTGGTACAACAAGTTCTAAGAATTAGCTTGTACTCTTATTGTTGATTACTTTACTTCTTACTGTGAAATATACATCTAAAATCTATAATATCTTAAGTACATGCCATGCATGAGGGAAAACCAGAAACAGAACAGCAGCCCTTCATTCTTGTTTCTTTTTTTCACTCATCTCAACTACTCTTCAATTAATGGGTTGAGTAGCGTTAGCTATGGACACAACAGTTGCAAGCTGGTCATTAAATAAACTCAACCCTTAGGCTTTTGCTTCAAAAGTCCGGAGAGGGAACCGCAGTGAGTTGAATTATAATTGCATTTTGCACAACAAGAATCCAGCAGTTCAATAACTTTAAGGCACCTGTCAAAATGAATGCCTTTTAGAGTTAGATGCAATGAAAACACAATGATCTCCCCAACTAAGTACTAAGTATTTAAGAAATTACATGTAATAATAAACTGCAGAACATGTGTTGGACATAATGCAAGCTTAAATAATGGTAAACTAAAAAAAACGAAACTCGATATATTTTTTAACAGACTGACCCGATGCGTTAATCTATGGTTGGAATTGCATTGCGGCAAGTAAGACTTTAGCATTTGGCATAAAAACAGACAAAAAACATTCTTTGGCATTGTCACTTTGCAAACTACAAATTGCCTTACCGAATTAGATTTTGATTTTTGAACACCTATTTGGAAAATTACGAACAACTCAATGAGAAAAATCGTTAAGGTAACATAATACTTAAATTCTAAGACAAAAGGAATACAACTGAGAACCCAAACATCAAAAGGATGTGAGGCTTGACTGAGAGACCACAACAAGGAATGAAAGCTCTATCATGCCTTTCCATGCCAACATGTTTCAGATTCTAACCGGAGATAAGGTGCCACTTAACTATTTCAAATTTAGAAATCCCAAACGGTGATTAAACAAATGAGGAGACTCGTCAGATTACATACAGTGGATTCAAATACTTAAGATAGTACTTAGTATAGACCATGCAATTCAAACCCAACTCCAACAACCTATCCCAAAATCAATTTTTGTATCAAGAAGGAACCATAACTGAAGGTTATGACATAATTTAATGATAAACTCAACTTGCTTACAGAGATTAAATTGATCAACAAACAATAAAACAATTTAGTAATAGTAAGGGAGGAAGTGGTATTTGACCAATGCCAGTGGCTTGTATTTCGGAATCATGAAGTGATGTAATGCACAGTTTCGGGTGATGACAAGTTCAAAACAAAGAGAGATTGCTATTTAGGTTATGTGAGGCACCAAAACTCAATATCCAATAAATGTGGACTAAGAGACATATAATAGCATTGTGGGAATAGGAAATAATAGAAAATGAAGAGGCTTGCAAGGTTTCCATGAGGAGAGGAACAAAGACAACACCAGTTCAGTGCATAGACCCCACACGCCAACTAGATTATTGAAAATCACAAATCTCTAAAGAATGACCCTAAATACCCACAAAATCAGATGAGACCAAACATCTGGTCCAATGTGTAACTCACAACCGAAAAGTTGTCACATCCACACTAGGAATGAACTTGGTGAGACAAGCAACAAAGCAAACAAAGCCTTGAAGGACAGTGCATAGACCCCACATACCGACAAGCGTTAGAGAAAGACAGCACGCATAAATGAGTTTTCCCACCAACATTCTATATCACTCAGAGTTTGAGAAAAGTTCACCTTAGTCTCTTTAACTTTTAATTTGAATCCATAGGACTATCAATGGGCTTGCAATTTGCCACGCCCGTCTCCTCCAAAATATCAAGAGCATATTTTCTTTGTGAAATGATGACTTCTTTTGATTGCATCTCTTCTATATAGAGAAAAATTTTTAGATAGTCTAGATCGTTGGTCAAAAGTGGCTGAATATGCTTTTTTAATTGAGCAATTCTAGTGATATCATTTCTTATAAAAACAATATCATCAACATAGACCATAAGACAAACACACTTCCAAGGAGAAGTATGACAATAAAATACTAAATGACCTGCCTTGCTCTGTTTTAATCAAAACTTTGCACAATATGATTAAATTTACGAAACCAAGCTTGGGTGATTGCTTCAAGCCATAGAGTGAACAATGTAATTTAAAAACCAAACCAAACTCCCCCCTGAGCAACAAATCCAAGAGGTTGTTCCATGTAAATTTCCTCCTCCAGATCACCACGAAGAAATACAGTGTTAACATCAAGCTGATGAAGAGGCCAATGGCAAATGACAGGCATAGCAAGGAAAAGACGAACAATACTCATCTTGGCCACAGGAGAAAAAGTATCATAGTAGTTAAGGTCATAAACCTAAGTGTATCTCTTAGCTACAAGAAGAGCTTTGAAACAATCTACCTATAGGACCAATCTTAACAGCATACACCCATCTAGAACCCACATGCTTCTTACAGGATGAAGAGGCCCAAGCTCCTAGGTACCATGTGTTCAAGGGCATGTATTTCATCAGTCATGGCTTGTCGCCATCCAATGTGACCAAGTGCCTCATGAACATTGTTAGGAATAGTAATGGTAGACAAGGAGAAAACAAAAGAGGAATGTGAAGGAGACAAACAATGATAACTTAAAAAATTATAAGGATTCTGAGTGAATCTAATACCTTTTCTAAGAGCAATAGGTCAAGCATGATCAGAGTGAGGAGAAGGCAAGGAGGACGAAGGATCCATGGTATGGGAATCCAGTGGCAGAGGATCTGAGTCACAAGGATCTTCAAGCAAGGATGAAGGAGTTATTTGGGTCAAATGCTAAAATGTGAGAAGATGTGGTGGAACAATGTCATTTGCACTGAGTTTGAGCTGAAGTTTGAAGAGAAGTAGGAATAATCAATGAATCACACAATGGTACATGAAGGACCTATTGAACAAATGAACAATGTTCCATGGAGGACAAGAAAAAAAGTGTCCTTAAATAAGGTAACATCAACAAACATATAATATCTTCTAATTGAGGGTGAATAATATTTATACCCTTTTTGGGAATGAGAATATCCCAAAAACACACTTATTAGCCATTGGATAAAACTTGTCAAGACTTTGAGAGACATTATGAACAAAATGAGTGCACCCAAACACACGATATCTTCAGTTTGCACACATAATATTTACCCTTAGGCTCGAAACCATTCGACTGACACATTAGAATCTCTTCGTCCAAGTCACCATGGAGAAAGGTCAACTTAACGTCTTTGTTTATCTAATTTTTTTTATAGCCAAAGAGAATGGATGCACATTAAGTTGAAGCAACCTGTTGTTGCCTTTATATTACTTGGTCTCTTTTGATGTGAACTTGCTATATGTTTGTGTGAGAATCTCATCTCAGTTGAGATCATCGTATAAAAAATGACATTTTCAGTTTCAAAAACATATTCTCTCTATTTAAATTTTATTTCATTTAATCACATCACGAATTTCATTATGGTATCATTTTCTAATTTTGGGTCTAGACCTGATGATCTGCTAAAATTCACAAGATTTCAACGAAGACATTGTTAATCTAGATTCAGAACAACAAGACTCTCTCCTTGGGATTTGAATCTAGTCTTGTCCTCCAATTTAGATTCACTTCTTCCACACTTGCTAGAATGTGTTCATTGTTGAAAAATTTGGGTAAAAATGCCCAACTCATGCCATACTTGAGCCTAATCATGTCAACTTCAATTTGGCTACACAGTTGCAAAACGAAATGGGATCAATGTCTAAGTATCTTAACAACGTCAGGCTATTATTAATTTGTTAATGTCTACCACAGATCTTGTTTCTCTCTTGATAAGCTAGAGGCTTCTTGAATCACAACGTCTTGCTCAAGAAGCCAAAATTTTATATGAACCCTATTGCATTAGAGGCATAGTTCCTCCTCCATCATAAAGGCCCCTTTTGTGACTAAGGTGGTGGTTTGATCGACTATATTAATATATGTTGAGATAGTAACTTGTTTCATTATTTCTATTCCTTATTTTATTTTGGTTTTCATAGGTGATCTTAGTATATTGAACTATATCTAGGATATATTAGACGTTGTTTGCTAGTAAGGTCATCTAATAGTTGCAGACATCTTTTGATAATGGGATAGTCTGATGACTCATTGTTATGTCATTTGGTGAACTAGTAGTTTCTTGTATACATTCTGTTATGTTATTTATTGTTGTGTATTTCTAACTAACATGTAGTCATTTTGTAGCCCTATATAAGGCTAACTTGTACTTGTAAAGGTATCAACAAAGTACTGATTTGTAACACATATTGGCACAATAAACGAGGCAATTATTCATCTTTATTTTGCTTTATTTATTCTTTGTTCTGCCTTCTCTATTGGTGTGATTCACAATTAGTATTGTTCTATTTCTTTCATTGTTCATTGAGCTCATTTAGGCACTAGGTGCATAACAAACTGGTATCTGAGCTCATTTCGCGTTTGTGACAAGTTCTTGCAAGATGTGTATCACATCCAAGATCAAGAAGTTTAATGAAAAAACAGTTCAAACTTATGGAGAATCAAGATGAGAATCTTGCTCAAGGAGCAATGGGTACAGACACTTCTTTTCGGAGGCACATTGCACATAGAGAGGCAAACTCCAAAGCAGATGGAGAAAAATGCTCATTTGATGATCCTTTTATTGCTATTAAACGAGGTTCTTTATGAGGTTGTGGAGGAGATGTCAAACAAACTACTTACTAACAGTTGACAATCTCTAATAAATCTATTGGAATGCTAGCACGCAAGCTTCCAGCTACAAACTCTAACATACATTTTCCTATATGACTGAACCTAGTCTTCCAATCAAGGTAGAAATCTGGTATTTCTCCTTGGTGCAAGTGTCCAGGTCAACCATTTAGAGCTCATTAATGAAGGATATTATATGCTGTAGCAAATTAATAATTTTACTTGTTACTGCACCGGATAATGGTTACATGTATTTGAAAATCATCAACCGTAAAAAATTAAGAGGCAAGACCTAAGCAGTCGTCTTACATGAGTACAAATACGAAAATCACCCTCAGCAGCTGAAACCATTGACAACTCTGGTTCCCCCACCTTGTTTTTGTTCTGGGGCCCTACTTAAAAAATGAATCCGTTATTGTAAGTAAGCCCCCCTTTTGCCTTGAAAGAATTGGGTTTCCCTGCGCCCTGAATCAATCAAAAAGCTTCTTCTTCTTTTTTAATTCATCCCATTTTATTTGGGCAAGAGGGAGGCTGTGAGTCACCTGGGCTACGGATTTGTCGGTTGGTTGATTCTCGAAATCACGGAATACACCAAAAGTTATAATCAAACAACAAAGGAAATCATTTAAAAGTTGGCATCTAATGTTGAAATTTCCTTCTCATCTACTTCCTGAAAATCAACAATGTCGAACTGTATTCTAACTAAGATATAATCTCTGTATTCTAACTAATATATAATCTCAAATCTTAAATTAGCAATTTAATATATTAGGTTCTATTGTTGAAACAACCTGAATACAGATACGTAATTTTTTATTTGTAAGGGATCTAAACAACACTTTACACAGCTAACTAATTGGTAGTTTTAGCAGCAATCATTTCATACACTTCTGGCTACTACCACCAACTAGTAAACAAGAGAGAATACTTGCAATCACAACGAAGATACTAACAAAATGAAACAAAGAAAGAGTGTCATTTTATCTTTAATTCGTTTTTCATCTTCAATATGCAACTTGTGGTTACCATGATATAAATGTTCTTCGAGACAAACTAATGAAGCAGAAACCCTCAGTTTTGCGCGACTCCTAGTTTACACCTACGCTTCAATTGACGCTTTATTTGGAAAACTGCGAGGAAATTCTATAAAACCATCACAGCAAAAAGGAATAGACAGATGGGATTTTGGATACTCGGTTCCACATCGGTAACATAAGAAACCTAATGGTTTCGCCGTTCGAGAATCAAACGAAAGTTTAAATTGAAACAATATTATAAGGAGAAAAGATGAGAGATGCAGAGAGAGAATTGATTAAAGGCGCATACTTTTGGGGAAGAAAGTTGTTCTTGGAGAGGCACGCTTGAATGTCACAGGCCTCTTTCTTGCACGGCTCCTTGCTAGCCTGCGCCATTGCACCTCTCACAAATATTTTATGTATTTATATTTATATATCAATTGTGTTTTAAAATGCTACTCTCTGTGTTTGCTTCTCTAGAGAAAATAAGAGCAAAAGTATGAGAAAGCTCAAAAAACTAAACATATAATCATAAAAAAGAAACAGAGAGGTCAAACTCTTTTTACATCAAAGGAAAGATTTGTGATACATATTTTTAATATAATGACATAAATGTTAATAATATATTAATGACTCCAAAATATAATTAACTCTGTTTTTATATTTACATTATATATATTATTTATATAATAAT
>Ga0123341_1002338_pt1 | contig 15539 bp, 10 predicted proteins | sample Turbeapinknodule_FD_89959 | JGI IMG/M metagenome (GOLD analysis project Ga0123341, IMG submission 89959) | Root nodule microbial communities of legume samples collected from Mexico - Turtle bean Mexico pink nodule | ecosystem: Host-associated > Plants > Roots > Nodule | place: Mexico: Nepantla... | reverse complement strand
TTAGCTTTCAATCACAAATCATGTTTTTGTACAAATAATGTAGTTAAGTTTATATTGAAACATGGACTATTCAAATACTCTCAAATCATATAACTTATGTTCATTCTATTGCTTGTGTTTAACATTTATTCTTGGTCTTGATAAATTAAATTTTATATGAAAAACAAAACCACTCTAGTCTTGATTGCTTTCCTATTAATTTATATGATTACTGAAGGTTCGGCTGTTGGGTTTCGATTGGATAGTCTCCTTAAACTGACTGATACACGAGCTAGAAACAGCAAGATGACTCTTATGCACTATCTCTGTAAGGTAAAACCACCTGGTATCCTTAAATTTTAACATGCATTGTTTCTGTACAAGAAGTTTAGTTTCTCCTCGGTTTACAAATTGCAGGTAAAAGGATATTTTCTAAGAAGCATCTTCATTTCTTAGTATTGGAAAAACACAAACACACACACAAATATCTATATATATGTATATATATATATGTGTGTGTGTGTGTTCTTTTTCTGCTTTCTGCTGAATAATTTTTTAAGTCATGGAAAAGGGTCTATATGCCATCGTCCATTTTTCCCTTGATAATAAGAATGAGAAAATTGGACTATAGATGTAGACAATTAATATAAAACATAATATCTCCATTGATACATGAAAGAAAATTGTTAAGGCAAAAGTACAACTCCCTAAGATTTTAATTAAGTGCTAAAAACAATTAAATATAAAACATGGTCATACTTTGTCTACAAGACAATAGTTTTAACAAATCATGTCAGACACAAGTGCTTCATCTGATAGACAATATAACATTGTATTGTCTTTTTCTAAAGTTTGATAAAGTGCATAAAAGAACAAATGAAATGCGGATAAGACATCAGACGCTAAGCGCATAGACTAAGCTAATCTCGTACCTCAATAAATATCTATATACTTATTCTATGTTGTAGGGAATGTCCATATGTCATAGAGATCTATTCTAAGATGAAAAACAAATTAACATCAAGATCTTTTGGGAAACAAGCTAAAACTGCTATTTTTTATCAACTCCATGACACAAGGAGCCTTTTAATTCTAGTCTAGCTATTTACCTGTACGGTATGCAATATGCACTTTTACCATAAAATGATGCAAAAGTCTATGCTACCTAGGGAGATAATCATTTTCAGCTATCAAGGATGTTACATGAAGAAGAAAGAGGAATAAATGCAACACTCATGATGAAGCTCGTCAGACACAAGGAGGACATATGAGAAGAGTAGAAGTTGCTCAACGACTATCTCCTTAGGTAGCACCAAACCTAAACTTTGTACTTGTCGTTAGAAGCAATCCTACCTAGAGATCAGACCTAATGATCAATTGATCATTGAAGCACCAAACCTTCAGATTTTAGCCAGGAGTGGGAGTTTGGCAAACAATATTCAAGGAAGTAGACGGGAGTGGCTAGGTGGCCAGAGAAGACTTATTGACCTAGGAGTGGCTTCAGAAAGAATACTTATTAAGTCAAGAGTGGCTTGGAAAAGAATACTTAGTTAGTGTAGTAGTGACTTGGGAAGGTATTAAGAAGTAGACTTTAAGCCTAACTCAACCTCATAAATCGGCTTATAAGGTGAGGTTTGCACCTTTATATATATATATTGTGAAATGTCTTAATCTCTAGTCGATGTGGGGTTTCCAACGCACTCTCCTTACGTCGAGGCTATCAACTCGTGCATGGGACTACATATTATGGGTGATCCGATAACGGCCCGATAACGGGTGGCCTGATAAACCCAACAAACACTCGCTAGGATAGGCTCAAAATGGCTATGAAGAAGTGGACTTCAAGCCTAACTCAACCTCAGAGTGACTATGAGCCCAAAGAATACTCTAGTGTATTTTTGCAGAATTAGTCTGCCTAGATGAACTTGACTTGTTGGTCAAGAACTGGATGTAGTCTATCGTGGTAGACGAACTAGTATAAATAATTACGTATTTTTCTCTCCCTGATCTCATTTACATTGCATGTTATTATGATCTGCACTAACCTAAGAAGGAGAGTTATTGTGAGAATATGAACCTAAATGTTTTTTTTTAACGTATTCTAAGTAATGCTTTAAATTTGTACTCTTAATGATTTAGTGTCTCAAGGATATTTTTAGGAATAGTAGTAGTGAACAAAGAGAAAGCAAACTAGGATTATGAAGGAGACAAACTATGATAACTCAATTATAAAGAGGATAAGGATTACTAATAGAACGAATAACTTTCTAAGAGCAATGGGGAAATTTGATTAGAGTCATGATAAGGTTTTGAGGATGAAGGATCCATGGTATAAGAAGTCATTGGAGGAGGATTTAAATTATAAAAGGCTTCAGGCAATGTGGAAGCTCTATGTGTCCTTTGTTGATATATAAGGGAGAGGTGGTGGGTCAACATCAGTTGAACTATGAGTAATCCTTCACTGTATCTTTCTATTATGTTTTTGTTGAAGCTTCATCAAACAAGAAGATTCATTGACCACAAAGCTGCATTTCTCATAAATTTCAGTCAAAGACTTAGTTTTGAGCACTGGAGGATCAAATTCAGCAATTTGACTTTCATCTTTTGTAGCTTGCTGCTGTTTAGTCTTCAGGGTTCTTTTCTTTGAACTTGACTATTTTCCCAATCTCAATATGCATTCTCATCAAATTAATATCCCTAATGACCAAATTTGTTTTTACTTTTGATTGTACATTCTATAACCTTTGGATCTTGCAAGATAGCCTATGAAATTTCCCATTTTAGCTTTGTCATCCAATTTGGATCTTTTATCTGCTGCAATATCAACATACCATATTGATCCAAAAGTCTTTAAGATTTATGTAGTGGGCTTCATTCCCATCCATGCTTCAATTGGTGTTTCCTCATGAACAACACTTGTGGGTAGCCTATTCAAGAGAAACATTGTTGGAAAAACGTTATCCCAACAGCTTTTCGGTTGCCATCTCCATGTCTTTTGTTTTTCTCTTAAAAACTCTGTTTTGTTCAGGGTATAACTAACTGTTAATTGATGAATAATACCCATATATTCACATAACATGTTGAATTCATTGAAGAATAGTTATCTAATCTCAATGTTTTAGTCGTCCAACCACTTTTAGCCTCCACCATAGCTCTGTACCTTTTGGAGACATTAAAAGTTTGATCTTTGCTTGTCAAAAAATACACCCATGCCACTTTAGTAAAGTCATCAATAAACAAAATGAAGTATTTGTTTTCAATTAGAGAGGCCACATAGTTCCACACAAGTCATGATGGAGGACCATCCTTGCTAAAGCCACCATTCTTCTCAACTAAGAGTATAGGTTCAACTTGGAAGAGTTCAGAAATAATATTTGCCTTAGTTTTTGTATAAAATGTAAATAGTAGAATAGTATTTTATGGCTTTGTATTTCTGAGTCAACTTTAGAATATGAATATCTTTCTCTCCAAAACAGGACAATTTTGAAGTGTACTCCTTGGCAGACTAATTCTCTTTTATTTTTTTTTGCATTTCAAACTATCTATTTAGAATCAAAATCTTCACGGACCCTACCCTTTCATCACCTGCATATCTTTCATTCAGTTCATCCATATTTACTTGGCTGTTTCGAGATGCATAATGCTAGAAAACATTTCATCTGTCAAAGCTGAATGTAGACATGAGACAACTTTCTCCTTCTTCATCATCTCCTCGTGTTGCTTGATTTGAGCTACGGTAGGATTAGCCAATACATATGTGAGGATTTTCCCCATAAAATTGAGGAACAACAAAAACAACACTTGTCCCTGAAGCTATATTGATCTCTGACTGTGTTTAATCTCTCATCTCAATGTTTCCCCTACCCACAGCCTAGAAAAATACTGCTCTAGATACCAAAGTTAAAGGAAGATAACTTATACCATAAAAACATAAAACAGACGTGAAAAGAGAAGAGTAAACAGAGCAATTTTGTATTTGCTGCGTGATCATACTGTTCTTCATACTTTGATTCATATTTAAGGATAAATACATGACAAATGACAGTGCATCATCATACCCATACATGTTATCAGATAAAGATAATGTACCCACTACATTTAGTGTACAATCTGTCCAAATTCAGACTAAACCCGTAACTGAACATTACTACTGACACAAGTGAACTTCAATAAGTAAACATAATTACAGCAGTAAAAAAGTAGAGTTTTACAACCGACTTAATAATTACACTGGAAAGTTCTGATTCATGTTGAGAAAGATATCATTTTCTTCTCCCATATCCACCCATCTCAGCTTGTTGAGAAGAATTTATGTTTCTTCCTTTGGGAATTTGACTCTGGTTTGAGACAGTGAGAGAAATAGATTGCTTACTTGATCTATACGAAGACTGAATTACTACTAACTATTGTTTTTCACACAAGGATTTTATAGCTTCTTGTGAAAGAAATATGCAAAAAGGCTAAAATCTAAATTTTTGGAACCCTTCCCTCACGGTGTTTGACTGTTCCTATGAGTCCCCGTATCATTTTGAAAAAATAAGACAGGTGTCTTCATCTGGAATTGTTAAGTAAATATGTAAGTGAAACTATGAAGATTACTAAAATCTTTTTCCCTCTACATTCTTGCAGTAAAGAAATAGAAACATGAACTTCAGGAAAATGATAGGTTCACTCTAAAAATATAGGTCAACCTAATTGCAACGGATATTGACAATTTGTTAGAATATTTCATCTTTCAGGATGTCTTATGCTATCTGTTAGGATTAGTTTTCCTATTTCTTCACTATCACTTAGGATTGACCATAATATATGTTTACTTTGTCATGATTTTTTAGAGATTCAACTGCAAATGTATGCTGTTTCCGTGGGTGACAGTTTCCTTCACCCTACTTATTGGTTATTGCAACATAAGTTTGCCAGAGAATTGTGAAGTTCGATTGTGTTTTACTGTACCTGTTCAATGTAAATTTTTGACATTGCTCCTTCCTGTGAAATAATAGCAATTGTTTCGATGATTGATGAATTGTAGGTGCTTTCTGAAAAACTAGGAGAACTTCTCGATTTCCACAAAGACCTATTGAGTTTGGAGGCTGCAAGCAAGGTTTTTTTTTTCATTTATTCTACTGTTATACCAAGTGGTTTCAGTGTCTATTTTAATTTTTGATTTATTCTGATTGTAAGCCTGTGTTCCATACAGATACAATTAAAATACTTGGCAGAGGAAATGCAAGCTATTAGTAAAGGACTGGAGAAAGTAGTTCAGGAATTGACTGCATCCGAGAATGATGGACTTGTGTCAGAAAATTTCTGCCAGGTATGATATATAACAGGTCATCTAAAAATGCTTCAACCAGAATGAACTGACTCTGAATTTGGATCAATATATTGTAGAAGCTTGGCCTAGGCTATGTATGTTACAAACATCAATGTAAATCATGGCATGCTGAATATTAACATGCTGTTAAACAAGGGTGCATTTGAAAGCACCTCCTTTCCTTAATAAGAATTTGACAGCACAATTCAAAATTTATGTTGCCTTTAATACTATGATAACAGAACTCCGTAACTACATAGCTACAATATTTTTGTAGTAGACTAAAGCAAATCTGGGTCAGTGATGGAGCATCATATATAATGACTAAAAGTGATGTGAAATATCTCAGATACATAGTTAGTCTTCTGTTAGGGTTACGTGCTAGTGCAACTCATCTGAATTATAGATTTTGCCAATAAATTTGAATGGAGATAAAATGTTTAGCTTTACCTTGAATGATTTGTTTTTGTTCCCTACTTGGTAATGTTCAGATTCTGAAGGAATTTCTTTCTTATGCTGAAGCTGAAGTAAGGTCTTTGGCTCAACTTTATGCCAATGTGGTATGGATTTAGTTTTTTTTAGGTAGCTTTTTACTTCATGATGAACTGCAGATACTAGGGATGTATCTGATTTTCTGAATCTGGATGTACCAGGGTAGAAATGCAGATGCATTGGCTTTATACTTTGGTGAAGATCCAGCACGTTGCCCATTTGAACAAGGTAAACTGTCTATTTTTAATTAGCCTACATTACCATTTTATGTACCAGTTGGTCCGTTTAATCTTTCAAAAACTACATGTTTAAGAATCGGTTGTTGTGGATCTCAATGGACATCATAGCGATTATTTTGTTTATGGTGTTTATGGACGACAGGTTTCCACCGTTGCAGCTTTGTTGCCCCCCTTTATGTTGTGTTGCTTTGTTACTCCGTTTTATGTGGTGTTTAGTTGTCTAGAAGGGTTAGGAAGAACATCAGAAAAACTGCCAGCATAGGGTGTATTTGATTTGTAGTTTTGAAAACTGTTTTTAGTTTACTCGGAAAACAAAGAAAACAGACACTCACACCAAGCTTGAGATAGAAAAAAGAGAGTACAAGAAAACATTGGTCAGTTGTTTGATTTTGAACGAAAATTCTGAAATTTATTGCCAAGTAGCATGAAATTATTTTACAAAACAATTTTTAAAACCAAAAAGTGAGAAGGAAATCAAATGGGAGCTTAATCTTATTTTCAAAATCTTAGATGAGTTTAAATCTTAATACTGTAGTTTTGTACCTGTGTCCTAAAATAACTGCTATGAATCAAAATGAAGTTCATTCTTTGGGAGAAACACCAAAGTGAAAAGCATTCCAGATGCTATTTCTGTCAGTATGGAAATACGTGAAACAACGTAATTATGATAAATACTAAAAAGAAAATCATTGCTTCGCATTAAACTCTTACTTTTACGGGGATTTGATTCTCTTCCTTTCTTTAGTTGTATCTACGCTGCTCAACTTTGTGAGATTGTTCATAAAAGCACATGAAGAAAATTGCAAGCAGATTGAACTAGAAAGAAAGAGAGCAGAGAAGGAAGCAGAGAATGAGAAGTTGAAGATAGTTGCTGCCAAGAAGGAGTCTGAACCGATGATAAGGACCACCATAAAGAGTGAGGACATTAAATGATATGATCTTTTGAAGGCCTCAAAACAAGAGTTGTTCCACAGTGATAAAGATGCCATGTTGTTGGATGAAGAAAACCCTTTGCACAGTTGCAAAATCATCTTGTTCTTGGCTGCATTGACATTGATGATGACCCAATAACTCAAGTTCTCTAATGAAAGAAGTCGTGCTCATGGCTAATGGCTGAGGATTATGTTCATGTTAAGTAATAATAAGCCTTCTCAAAGCTCGTTTTATGTTGATATCTGTACCCTGCATAGTCATGAGTTTTAATTGACATTCATTTCAATCTCAATTTGTTCCATGCCAAGCAGAAAAGCAGTTTCATGGTGCTCACTTCAGTAAGGAGTGGTGAACTGTCAGTGTACAAATTGATTTAGTTTTACTCTTCTTGTCCAAAGTTGTGTACTCACATTAGCAATGTAAATGTTAATCCAGTGGTATATCCTCCCCTATAAGATAGAGCAGCATTTAAATTTTGCTTCAACTCGAGAGTGCTTAGAGGCACCGATACTGAATTTTCATTTAAAGACCTTGTGCCTTACATGAACTGATGAAATGCTTTGTAAATATTGAACTATTGGTTAAAGTACATGTTATTCATTGTACTGAGCCATATCTGAAGTTCATCCACTCATTTGACAACTGCTTTGTTTTTGTACATCAAATCCCATCGATCAAATAGCCCTTGGAGGAATACTTATGGCATGCTTGGATAGAAGAAAGGAAAATAAAGAAAATAAATTACAAATAATGATGTTATCTTTTCTATTTGGCTACAAAGATAGTGAAAGTGAAAGTAAAAGAAACGCAAATTTTTAGAAGCAATTTATTTGTTCTTTCCACTTTTGTTTAAATTTAAATTAACTCTAACTTTCTTTTTCATTGTACCAAAGCATATTAAGGTTAATGAGCAATGACTAATTGAGCCTGTCTCAATTGAGCTATTATTCTATCTTAAATTTTTCCAAATGACATTAAAAGAAAAACATAGAAAAGCTGCAAAACTAACACTTAATATTCCCAATCTGGCATTGTGTATGGACAACTAAGGTGGTTTGATTTTGGTAAACACTTAATGTTTTCATTTTCTAGTTTGTTTTCAAAGTTTGTGTTGGTAATTTTTTTTTTTTTTACCATTTTCTATTCAAAGTTTTGAAAGCAGAAAACAAGAGAAACAAAGTAATACTTTTGTAACTAGAAGTGTAAACAGAAAATGAAAAATAATATATTTCTTCAAAGTAAACCAACCTACAGAAGTTTTCCTCACTCACATTGCTACCAGCTTGCATTTTACTGAACTAAAATTTATCTTTACACTTGCATTTGGGCTTTGGGGGTTGTGGTGTTGGAGAAAGAAGAAATGATTGATTTCACTCTTCCGGAATATTCAAATTTAGGTCTAGATCTTGCTGCTTGATCTCTCCAGTGATGCTGCGGGCAACTGCTTCTGCTAATGACATGGTGAACTCAGGATCTTTGATTAGAGAACTTACATATTCTTCAACTTTGATGTTGCTACCATAGTTATCTTGATGCATTACTTCTTCAATGTGTCTGCTATCTGTTTGAGACCATCTAGAAAGAGCCAAAATGTCCATCGCTTCTTTGTCATTTGCCATGCTAGGCAACTGTTTGGCCACTGATGAGCCTCTAGGTGTGGATGAAGATGACTCATGAAGGGCACCATGGTTGTGCTCTCCATCATAAGTTGCAACCAGGATAGACTTATCATGTAAACATCTTTGCACCTTCAATGATTAAGGCAAAAACACTTCAGAAAACTATATGATAAGACAAAACAATATTGAGATTTCTTGAAGTCATATATGCACATGAAATATAATATAATTAGTTAACATCTTGAAGAAATGAAGGGTTTTACTCCTAGCTTAAAACTAATAAGTTAGAAAACTTTTGCTATTTATTGACCAGTTCCCTTTTCCCTAATAGAATAAGCGCATCTCAATTTTTCAAAGTGTCCCAATAACATAAAGGTGTTGCTAACTTATCCCTTCACTGATTTGAGTAGTTTATGAAGCATCCTAGATTCAAACCTCTTTATTGTGAATCCATTTATCAATCTTTATTATATTACATTTTTCTTAGTGCTTAAGGGAAAAAGTACAAACTGAATTGAGAATATATTCATTCTATATACCTTCTTTTTGGCTGGGCAAATGGGAGCCATGGAGCACCTGAAGTAAGCTCTTGGTGAAGCATTGTCTTTGGTGACCTTCTGTCCATACTTCCTCCACTGATATCCATCTTTTACTATCTATATTCCCAGAGCAAAATTTGCATAAACATACTAACCTCAAGATAGAATTTGATTTGAGCATGAATTAAAGGCATTTCACTGATACACAACCAAATCTGTAGTGATGGGGCATAGCACATACCAAACTATCATCCGTGGGGAGTGTTCTGACAAAGATTTGTAGTGGTTTTTTTGCTGTGGGAAACTCTAGTCTCCGTCTCTTGTTGGCATCCGTGATAGGTTCTGTTACTGATCCTCTTTGATTTGAACTCATGCCCTTGTGTTGTTCCTTGTTTATCTCTTGAAGATGGGATTTAAGCACTGTGTACTTGCTGCTTAGAACTTCAAGCATCACTCTTAGAGCGTTATTCTCCTCTCTCACTCTCTCTAACTCAGACTTAAGAGCTTCCACCTAATCATGAAATGAAGATCGCTGTAATAAGCTTAGGAATTAGCTATATATGCTTTCAGCCACAGGAAAGAAAGTTCACAAGAGGAGGTTCACATTCAGTATACGTTTCTGAAAGGTTAAGGGTAACCTAAAAGCAAACTACAGAAAAACTCAAAAGTGAAAAAAACAGAAACAGAAAAACAAGTTCACTGTGTGTTTCCACGTCTTGTTTCTTCTTTGCTGAGAATATACATACACAACACACATGTTTGTATATCCTATAGCAAGAGTTAGCAACAAAGAAAAAGGAGGAACCAGTTTTCCAGGTTAGTTTACCTTTTCATCAACCATGTTTGCAGTGGTGAGGACTTGAACGAGCATCAATCACAAAAGTCTTCTTGAATTTCTCTTAACTTAATGCAAAGGATGATAAGAAAGCAGCATGAAATATGAAGAAGCCCTCTTAGTAGTGAAAAGGGTAGTTGAGAAGAGTGAGTGAAATGAAAGAAAATCTCTTGTCTTATATATGGGTATTGGTCCCTTACATTCTCTGGTAATTCCACAGTATGAAAAGAAGAGCCACCAAAGTAGATGGATCTTAGTTTGGAGTAAATTGTTGAATTCAACCCCATGTGTTGGAAAAAGGCTTGTGTGATGGAATACATAACAAGAATAATTACTTTGAAAAGATGCATGGAGAGTCATATTTTCTAGTTTCTGCAACGTTTGTAGTATGATGTCATGTGGATGACATATGCAGAAAAAGAAAAATTGTTTAGAATTTCTTACATCATAATGTTCCCAACGTGTTCCAAGGTACACAGATAACTCCAACAACTCTTTTGGTTTATTTGGCATCCATGTCATGATGATAACGCCATTCAGTACACACACTATATACACGCAAATAAAACGACCCTTTCTTTTATTCAATTATTTAAATTTCATACTTTTTCAGCATCTAGAAAAAAAAATTCAGTTTCAATTTTACATTCAGAAAATTAAACAGTAAAAAATTAACTTAATAAATTTATTGTTTTAAAATTTTGAAGAATGGATTGTTGGTATCCTAATCTTTCATATAAATTTCTTCACAACCTGAATGTGTTATATATATATATATATATATATATATATATATATATGTATGTATGTATGTATATAGTGACATACTGTAATCATATAGAATTTGATTAGAATGTGAACAAAATTATTGTGGTTTGTGGAATCTTGTCTTGGAGCAAGACAACTCACCAAAGAATATTTGAGTGCATTGGTGGTTTTTGTCCACATCAATTGTTGCCCAAAGTAACTTAATAATTATTGAATAACAGAAGACAAACTATTTTAATCCATCAAAATTAAAACTAAAACCTTCCTAATTTAAAACCCTTTTTATGGGAGGGTATATATATTTTTCTTTTATTTCTTCATTCTTTATTTGTGTTATTTCACTTTTATTTGATGTTAAAACGGATCAGGTTAAAAGGTTGAATGATTTATAAATAATCATTTTCTTACTTATGGAGTGCTACCGACATGATTTGTTATGGTTGAAGTTTATTGGACTTAATTGAAGATTTGATTATTCAATTATTACAATTATATAATTTAGTGTAATCACTTTTATTTATATCAATCGATTTATATTTCAATTTTGTTAATTATTTTTTTAGATATTAGAATTGTGTGATTTCAATCTATGGTTGATTAAAATATTTGTTGTTTTGATAATGTCTTATGAAATTTAGAAAACTAAAATCATAGAATTGGGAATTGAAGAATATAAGGAATTAAAATTTGCATATGTTTTCACACTTAGCAAAGAGTGGTGTAGTGGGAAAATTCCGTTTGGATATGATTAATAAGAAGAAGAGGTTTGAGACTTTGGTGTGTGCGCAGTAATTATATATCCAATCCATGAAGACAACAACTTTGGAATCCAACACTCTATTTCCATGGCGGCGCTCAAAACCTTACAAAAAGTCTCTTGTTTACACTTAAAACAAATACTTTCCAACCTTTTAAATAATAAATTATTATATAAATTAAACGTATTTGTTACTAGACTATATATATTAAAATTGAACTATCTTAATATCTAGATATAATATCTAGATATAAATTGATGATTTGTTTAAATAAGATTGTTATGTTTTATTATGATTGAAATAAAAATCTATTTTGGGTCGAGGAGGAGACGATCACCCATTTGTTCTTTGAGTGCAAATTAGCTTGGTTATTGTGGAACGATTGTTGTGCATGGTTGGGCGTGCTGAGCGTCATAACGTTCCATTATTACATTTTTTCCAGTTTAGGATGAGCAACGCGCTTGCTTCGGTGAATGAGGTTTGGGAAGTTATTTGGACCGCAGTAGTCAACGAGATTTGGAAGTATAGAAACAGGGTAATTTTTAAAGAGGAGTAGTGGATGTATTGGAAGCTTTTGCTTTGGTTCAATTAAAGGCTTGCTCATGAGTTACTTCCAAGTCACAGTTTGCAAATTTTCTAATTGGTGCTTAGATTCGTTGGTTTGTATGAGAATGATCTCATGACGTATTCATTTAAGTTGTTGTATGGCTGTTTCCCCTAGATGTCTTCCTCTGGGTTAGCTTGAAGATTTTCTGTTTAGGCAGACTTTGGTGCAAGTCTTGTGATGAAAGGTATGAGTGAATTCATGTATAAGGGTTGAATCACTCTTAAAGTGATTCATATTTATTTATTTTTTATTACTGATAAAAAAATAAAAATTTATTATGAAACCAAGTTTCATGAGGATGGTATTGTGAACGGAGACTGCATGATGAAATGCTTATGTAATACTTTTATGATTAATTTTCATGATATTGAAATAATGTTGAAGTAATGAAGATCATTAATGTATTGGTTCTTGTCATAATTTGAAAGTGGAGTACAATCCATGCACGTAACTCATCTTCATTCCATCCATATCGACCACTATCCACAGTAAGACTTGTTTGAAGTTCAGACAAAACATGATATTCTTAATTGACTTGTCCACCAAGAGGGAATGGAATTTATTGGAGTTTGTTTTGTTAACGTGAAACTGACGAAATCATCACTTCACACCTTCACAATTCTACACTGTTGTTTGTTATAGTATGGAAGGGACATGTCTTTTGTAACTAGCCTGTGTTGATTTCTTCCTTTTTTTTTTTCCCATAATTATTACCTGCTCCACTACTGTCGACTCATTCTTTAGGTTTTGATCAACTCCCTATATTATAGAAAAGAAAATAAGACCCAAAATAGTTGTCACTATTTTCTCAAATTAATTATAATTTAAATATGTTTTCTTTAGTATTTTAATGTAAAATTGTTTTTTGTTGTTAAGTTTAAATTTTAGATTTTTTTTACTTATAGTTTGTAACCAATCATTGTCAAAAAAATTTACGTGATAAATGATTTTTTAGTATAAATTAGGATGTTAAAATATTTTAAATTAACTCATTATTGACGTTGATGTTATAATATTATAATATAGTTTATGTTGAGAATTTGTTTATTATCAAAGAAATAAAAAAACTAGTAAAGACTTATTCTAATAGTTTTCTTATTACAACTATTAGAAAATTTAAAGTATGGATTAATAACAAAAACCAATTTTTTAGATGTACCTAACCGCTTTAAGGTCGGGGATGTCAAAGAGCTAGGGACGACGGTATGTCTTCCCTAACTGAGTCTCCATTGCCATCAATAACCATCATGAATAAAACAATCTAATCAATGAACCTTAAATGATGAACAGTTGTTTATGGAACAATGAATAACAACTATATGGCTAATCCAAAAGTCTCGTAGAAATCAACTCAGAAGGTACCACCTGATGGTACAATCTATCTTATACTTTTAACTCTCATAGAACTTATCATCTTTGTGCTCCTACTGACTTAAGCATCCGAGAGTCTTTTTCAAGTGGAAATTTCCCTCTCGTTGGAGACCAATTGAAAGCTTGTTCCTTGAGGAACACCTTGTCCTCGTCGAGTTGCACTCCCCGAGTTCATTTCCAGTAGGAACATTTGGCGTCCACAGAGATGGAGGTGGCCCAACCTGCTGGAGAAATATGCGAGAACCTCGAACCTCGAGCTCATGTTAAGGCCTATATGAAACAAGCCAATTTGTTCTCGAAGAATATGGTTGTGCACTGCAAGTTGTTCCCCACCACTCTATCAGTGGTAACCCTAGAATGGTACTACTCTCTACCTCGAAACTCGATAGAATCTTTCAATGCACTGTGTGGCCGATTCTTGGCCAAGTTTGCCGATTACAAGCCCATAATCGTCACCTCCACATCTTTGCACAACGTGATACAAGTAGAGGGAGAAGACCTGAGGCAGTACATGACCAAATTTGTTCGGGCCACGCTGAACATACCTGACCTGCATCCAGCAGTGTCCATGCACATCCTACTAGTAGGTTTATGTCCATGAAAATTCTTGGATATCCTGTATGCTAAGCCACATGAGGACATGTACCAACTATGGGCCAAGGCGGTAGGGTACATGAGCATTAAGGAGAATGCGGACGCCCGAAGAAGGGCGCACCAACCTCGACGACCTTCTTAAACTTCTAAAGGAAAAAGGTTAGGGAAGCTTGAAGGCTACAACCCTTGAATGCTTCAAGGGAGATCATACTCTAGAAGACCTGCAACTTGGAGTTGGTTCGTTTACCATCCCCGATTCCTAATAATCTTCTAAGGGATTAAACTAAACATTGTATCTATCATCGAGACTAAGTCCATAACACGGAAGAGTGTTTCAAGGAAAATATCTCATAGAGGAGCTTATCAGATCGGGGGCCTAAAACCATTTCATACACCAAGTTGACAACAACCACGACAGGAGGTCAAGCCAAGGTCATGGTAGAGGAAGGAGAGGTAGACGCGGTAGCAGGGCGAGAGGCTCACACCGAGTTGTCACACCAGAGAGAAGCAGGGCAAGAACCACCCAACCGGAGATGGAGGAGAACTATCGAGAGCCAGAAAACCAATGTAGACTCGAGGTCAGCATGGATAGAGGGATATCAACATATTGGTGGTGGTTTTGCTAGAGGTGGCTCTACAAGCTTGACAAAAAAAAGACACCTCAAGAGCATCAACTCTGTCAACCTCTTTCTGCCGCATTTTCTACCGAACATCCTCTTCAGGAATGAAGATCGGTCATTTTGGGATCCTAAGCAAGATGACCCTGTGATGATCACGACCATTGTGGCAAATTGGAGATTTAGGAGAATCCTGGTTGACCAGGGAAGCACGACCGATGTGCTATTATGGTCGATATTAAAAAAAACTATATATCTTTGAAATCCTAATTCAGACTTATCCTAATCCTCTGCTCGGTTTCACAAGGGAGAGAGTCCACACAAAGGGATATGTGAATCTCCTCACAAACTTCGGTATGAGGGAGACACATAGGTCCCTCATGGTTCGATACATACTAATTAACGCTGACACAATATCATCATAGACAGGAGGACCTTGAACCAGTTGAGAACACTGGTGTCAACACCCCCACATGGCCATGAAATTCCCAAACAAGCAAGGTAACATAGTCATTATTACAGCCGAACCAAAGATGACCCAAAAATACTATGCCTAAAGCTTGAAAATCACTCCATACTCTCTCCAGACCGGACGAAGCAAGGACAAGCCAAAATGTGTCTCTCAACCATCTTAAACTATGACCCTCATTTTATTTTATTTACATAATTCTTAGCTGTCTATCAATTTCAACCTATCACTTTTTTTTTGTCATTATCTGTAAATTAGATTTCGATGATTTTTCATAAAATGTTCCATAGTTAAAAAATAACTTCTTATCGTAATTCAAAATTATCCAGTGCAAGCGTAAAAGATAGTTTATAATATTAAAGATATTTTTTTTATAAATTTTAATTATAATAAATTATATATATC
>Ga0123341_1002337_pt1 | contig 15540 bp, 9 predicted proteins | sample Turbeapinknodule_FD_89959 | JGI IMG/M metagenome (GOLD analysis project Ga0123341, IMG submission 89959) | Root nodule microbial communities of legume samples collected from Mexico - Turtle bean Mexico pink nodule | ecosystem: Host-associated > Plants > Roots > Nodule | place: Mexico: Nepantla... | reverse complement strand
ATTATACATTATTATATACAAAAATATTCATATTTAAATACTAAATTATACAATATTTCTCTTATAACAAAAATCAATTATAATTACCAACTTTACTTAAAGATAAAAGTATTAATTTGTATCACAATTATTTTTACATAATAGTTTTTAAAAATTAATTAATTTTTAGTATGCAATTTAGAAATCAATTATAAATTGTGGTTGAATTAAAAATGTTTAAAGTGAATTGATGTAAGAAAGGGGAAAGAGAAATGAGAAGAAGCCATAGATACGTGAATCTTCTTAACGTTTCCATACAAACTACGTGCCTTCAACAGCCATATCAAATGATTAAGGCTTCACCAAACCACAAAACGAGGGTGACATGAATTGCTGTTCTCACCGTCACACAAAGAAACACAACACCAAACAAACAAGTTCCTCAACCTTTTCAAACATTTTGTACCAAAGGCATGTCATTACATTTTTAATAATAACACTTTGCTTTTACCTACCATGCATGCTTTCTGCTAAATCACACAAAATTTACTATCACTTCATTTAAACAACAAGTATTAACACATAAAAATTAAACAACACTTGCACTCATAAAATGTATGTACTTAAATTCAATAATAAAAAGTTTGATTAACTACCTCCATTCAACCCAACGTATACAGAACAGTATATCACTATTGAACTATTTGAAATGAATGGTAGTTAGGCAATAAAAAGAAACCCTGTAGCTGTTCATAGCCTTGGGAATGCAATGCATATGCAGCAGAGAGCATAAGATAACAAAGTCAAAGGGTTAATAAAACATTTGAGAAACATAAAATGAATGAAATGGTAGTGCTCTGAGAATATAAAAATAGAAGCAGTAGTCAACGACAGGTTTTTAATGAGAGGAGCAATTGCAATTTGACTAGCGATGATTATGTGAGTGGTTTTGGAAAGTCAATTGATTCGAAGATGTGGGTGATCTAACTTGCTATTGGAAGATGGCAAGAGAAAAAGGGCAAGTTTGGATGGAAATTTGTTTGACCAAAGGGTGTTTTTCAAAGAGATGATTCACACAGATTCCCAAGGCATATTTAAAATTGGTGGCGCAGCGTGTGCTTGTGGCAACATTTCAAAGAGAGACTAAAAGCTCTCAATGGCGGTCACCAACATTTTAACCTACCTACTGTATTTATGGCAGAGTAGCCAAGCTAATATTATCTGGCACTATGTAGAGTGCACTTCCATGAAAGAAAAATGCTGTAAGCCAATGCTATAAACGGCAACAAAAGAAAAAAAAAAAGGGGAAGGTGAAGTTAATGCAAGCAGTGTGGTTAACCAAATGCCACAATCAAAACTTCCTCCTGCACCCTTTTAATGACTCTATAAATATTCCCTTCTCACCTTCCTCTTCTCCACAGATACACACTCTCACTCTTCTTCTTCCATTTACTCTTCTTGCCTATCTGGCTCCTTCTCAAACACGTCTTCATCAACCGGTTTCAAAAGAGAGCATGGAGTTCCCAATGGTGCTCCTGAGGCTTGCAGACTGGGTGTTGTACCAGCTGCTTGCAAACTCTTACTATAGAGCTGCAAGGAAAATGAAGAGTTACGGGTTCCATTTAGGGTATTTGTCATCCAAACCACCCCCTCAACCTTCTTCTTTTCCTAGTGTTGCCAAATATGATTTTGAGGGTAGAGAGACACAGACACTTGTGGCTTGTGACATTCATAGAGTCCTTTTGAGGTCCCACTCTTTCTTTCCTTATTTCATGCTTGTTGCCTTTGAAGGTGGCAGCATTTTCAGAGCACTCCTCTTGCTTTTGTCTTGTCCTGTGTTGTGGATTTTAAACCACGAGCTAAGGCTTAGGGTCATGACTTTCATCACCTTCTGTGGGCTAAGAACAAATGCCATGGAAAGTATATCAAGGGCGGTTTTACCCAAGTTTTATTTGGAGAATCTCAACCTTCATTCTTACCAGGTTCTGGCCTCTGCAGGGTCTAAAGTTGTCTTCACAAGTGTGCCTAGAGTTATGGTGGAAGGGTTTCTTAAGGAGTATTTGAGCGTTGGTGCTGTTGTAGGCACAGAGTTGCACACTGTTGGTTGCTACTTCACTGGTTTGCTTTCTGGTTCTGGTTTACTTGTGAAGCACAGAGCACTGAAGGATTATTTTGGAGACACAAAACCTGATATTGGGGTTGGAAGCTCGGCTGTTCATGATCATCTTTTCCTCTCCCTTTGCAAGGTAAGTCTGAGGTTATAGCTCCACTGTTTAACTACCCCAGTTACTGTTTAACTCTTGCGTGTTCAGCGCTCTTGATAAACAAGAAGACCATTTAAATTAAAAAGCAAAGGTTAATCAAAGCTCACTGTGTAACCTGACTGTACCTATTGTTCAGCTGTAAAGTGTCATTTCCATTTTTGACAAGTTTCGTTAGCACAAAATTTTATGACTCTTTTTCATTAATGTCAAGGTTTTGAATAGCAGTCACCGTCACTATTTGTCACCACAGATACAGCTAGGATTGTGATGATTACTTTACAGCAGCACAAAGACAAAAAATTCCTTGACATCGTGACCAAAACCACCGTCACACTTTTTTTATAATCTTGATACAGATTATAACTTAGTAGACATGTTTTTATTAAGTCTCTTGATGCATATATAGTGTCTAATTCCAGCTACATGACAATGCAGGAAGCATATGTGGTGAACAATGAAGAGAGCAAGAACAACTCAAGCTCAGTGATGCCAAGGGACAAATATCCAAAGCCCCTAATATTTCATGATGGAAGACTAGCATTCCTGCCTACTCCCTCGGCAGCTCTCTATATGTTCATGTGGTTTCCATTTGGAATTGTTCTGGCCATTTATAGAATCCTTCTAGGCGTTTTACTTCCTTATGGATGGGCATTGTCCTTAGGGGTTTGGAGTGGCTTAAATATCAATATCAAAGGCAGTATCCCTGAAAAGTCAGAGCAAAATCAAGGGGTCCTCTATGTTTGCTCCCACAGGACTCTTCTTGATCCTGTTTTCCTAAGCACAAGTTTGGCAAAGCCTTTGACTGCAGTCACATACAGCTTGAGTAAGGTGTCTGAGTTGATAGCCCCTATAAGGACAGTGAGACTAACAAGGGACAGAAAAAAAGATGGTGAAACAATGGAAAGGCTTCTCAGAGAAGGGGATTTGGTGGTGTGTCCTGAAGGAACAACTTGTAGGGAACCATATTTACTGAGGTTCAGCTCATTGTTTGCAGAATTGGCTGATGAGATTGTGCCTGTGGCTATCAATACTCATGTGAGCATGTTCTATGGGACCACAGCAAGCGGGTTGAAGTGCTTGGACCCTATTTTCTTTCTCATGAATCCAAGGCCAAGCTGTTACATTGAAGTTCTTGGAAAAGTTCCCAAAGAACTTACATGTGCTGGAGGAAGATCAAGCTGTGAAGTGGCAAACTACATACAGAAACAGTTAGCTGATGCTTTGGGATTTGAGTGCACAACACTCACAAGAAAGGACAAGTACATGATGCTTGCAGGGAATGAAGGGATTGTCAAACAAGACAAGTGGACAACAAAATGCTAGTGACATAATCTTCTCAGATTTCATCTTGTACACTCTTTTCTCTTTGTTGCTTTATTTATGTTTATGTTTTGGTTGGATATGACATTTATGATTGTGATATATGATACCATCATTTAAAAGTAAATAAGTCTTACAAAGCTTATAGCAGATTGCAAGTACAACACAAGTACCAACATTATTATCACCTAACAAAATAATAAACACACCATTATATTAATTGCTGTTAAACATTTGAAGTTTAAATTAGTTATAGTACTCAATACTTCAATATTTATTTAAGGATGTGATTGCTTTGGAGGAGAAGATGACACTTGGACTACCAAATTTTTATTTTAAAAAATGCACTTTTTAACAAAATATTATTACTGGGTAAATGAAACAAAATATTAAACAATCAGAACTAGTGTTAAACAGACTAAAAGTTTGAAAATCACTTCCAACTAAAAGTAACTAAGAATTTTGGTAATATGATGAAGAAGTGTTTATCAAATACAAGAACTAAGAATTTAGTTTGGGTAAGCTACTTTTTTAGTATTTGGAAAACTGCTAACTAACCTAACAAAACTAACTTTTCTTGAAGACTTTCAATACGAAACAGAGTTGTTGTTCCGACGGCATGGGTCAACCCGAATCAATGTTGTCGTGGTCAAGAGTTAAGATTGTACTTGAATTAAAGTATTTTACAAAATCCACAAAAAAAAATTATAATACATTTGTAAACTTTGATAGTGACATTTTTTTTAATAAAACTAAAATATAATTATGTATTTTTTTTTGTATAAAACTATTATAAGAAGGAAATTCCTTACCAGTGTTTAATGTCTAGTTACCCATCTAAATTTTAAGAGTTTTGGTACAATGTTTTTTTTTACAACAATTTTTTTTAACTTTAAATTTAAACTTATTACATATTAAAAAAAACTAAGTTATCTTTAAATGCATGTATTTGTCATAGAATAGTATTAACCATATATACCTATAACTAATACAGTCACTTTGCAGATTTTGTTTCTAAGCTAAATTTTTTTAGATCCTATTTAGATTAATAGTATTAAAAATATGGATTAAATGAATTATTTTATATTTTGAAAAGTCAAATATCAACATTACGTGATTGGAAAACTTCAATTAATAATTTTGCATTTTAAAAAAATTAATTTGATAAGTCATATACCCGCCTACGAATTTTTTACTAAGGTGATAATAGTTTTAAACACAATCTTACATATATATCAAATTGTATACATTCGTTAAGAATTGAAAATAAATAAAATTGTTAAATCTTTAAACTTCAATCCATATAGCTGATTTTTTAACTCTTTGTATTACGAAATAGAACAGAGATGAATAAAAGAGAACAAAAGAGTAGAAGAAAGGTAAAAAATATGAGAATGAATATATATATTTTATTATTATTGAAATCAAAACAAATGGTTATATATACAAGTAGTACACTCTCATTCTAGGTTTAACTAAAGATAAAAAAAATGTTTGTATTTTAAAAACTTTGATATTTTTTCCTTTATAATAAAGCTAATGATAAATTTATAATTTCATAATATTAGCTGAAGATTACATGTCAACTATATAATATATACTTGAAATAATTTCTCCCTTAATTTTATGATAATGAAGTTTAAACTTATTTTTCAATATAGTAACAAAATATCCATTCCATACTTAAAATATATATACTTAACCTGAGAAGGTTGTTTTGGACATCCTACATACCAATTTACAAAATATATAAGTGGAAACAATATTTATCTTAAAAGTATTTTTGTAAAAAATAAATAAATTTAAGTCAACTCTTAATATTATTACTTATGTCTCAAGTAGATTAAAATATATATTTTATTTTTTCCTGGAAACTATTGTTCAAATTGAATAACCCTTTGTCATCAAAGATAATTAAAAACATCTTTGATTAAAAACAACAATTTTTTTCCCCTATATTTTGTTAAAACAGTAAAATATTTATTTTGAGAGAGGTAAAATTTAATTTCGAAATATAAAAGAAAGGGACAATAAAATTATTTGGCGGCAAAAAAAGTGAGGCCCAACTGATAATTCTGAAGTCCACTCCATTTTAAAACAATTGCTATTTAAATTTAGCCAGGACGTGAATTATCACACACAGTGAATATTTATAATAACTATTTTTAAATTTACGACAGTGATAATAAATACATTTAACTTAGCTTCTTATACTTATTTACACTCTAAAACATGATTTAATTTAAAAAAAAATCCTCTGCAAATGACAGATGGTGATTGACATGTGTTTCTAGAAGGTGGTGGAGGTCATTACTGGTGAAGGTAAAGAGGGTTGTTGGTTGTTTTGTGTAGTGACTGAAAAAAGTTAACCACTGCAGTGGTTGGAATATGGCATGACACTGTTTATCCTCTTCCTTCTCTGCATGCAGTTTAATATGTGTGGGAATTTACCAAACTCATCATCCACCAAATCAATTTCAATTATTGTCATGGCTACAAAAGTTGTATGCCAGAAACGCAATGAGTATGGGGACCTATGCCTTGTAGGATATCAGTACATGGCATGTGAACCAATCACACCCTCCACTATACACACTCTTTTGTAATGCTAACATTCATCTCAATCACCGAGTTAGATTTAAATCCATCTGTGTACAACTATAGGGTAAAGTTGTGTAAAAACAATGCTATTGAAGTTGTCCAAAATTTTCTATCCTAGTGATATAATATATAGGTAATCATTACTCTTTGCTTTTCAAGTTTCTAATTTATGTGTAAAGTAAAACATACCAGAAAACATGTTTGTCTTTGACTCTGTCACTGTATATGTTAAACTTTTGAGTTTTAGACAGCAAAACTGATTCTGATCTATATGATTAAACAGATAATGCAACTTCAAAGCTATGTTATTTTCTTAAAAGTTCTAACAATTCAACAGAGAAATGTGAACAACACAGAAAACTAAATAAAAAAGTATGTACAGTAATGTATGTCTCTACAACTGTCCATCATCTTAATTTGCCTTTTCTCTGTACCATGTTTTTCTACCATTTATGTGCTGTTGATGGTCATGCGGCTACTATTTGCTTTTTGTGTTTCCAAAAAAGCCTGTAAAAGGGCAAAATTTGTTTGCTCAGAGCAGTACATCCAACTCTCAACCATTTTAGAGATAATTTATTTCCAAAGATGAAATTATCCACAGAATGACACAAAAATCTGCAAAGCTATTTAATGTGTCAGGTGATGCAGCAGAGGGAGAGGGGTTTGTGGGCACTGGCACTGAACCAAAAACGTTTGCACCGTTTGAGTTTGTTGTGTTCAACACTGATGTACTAGTACTGCAGTTTTAGACACCGAGTTAGTAGCTATATGATAATATTTTCTCTTCCAATTGCTGCAACATAATAACAAAATGAAACCATATATCTGCAGACTATAGAAAACAAAATAAATGAAAGTATGTATAATTATATATGGGCAAGGAAGGGCCACCTAGTGAATGGATATTGGCATGCCCCAGTACCTGCAAAACAAGTAAATGCATTCATCAAATGTTCTCAACAACCAAATATTGCTGAGGTTTATAGCGTGTTGTGCGCTGGAAACAAAACAAAAATATACATCAAATTTAAATGTACATGATTTGTGCAGTAGTAGATGAAGGTGTTGAAAGTTGGACATGTGAGAGGTGGGAGTGATTATTACAAATTTATAATAGGCTAAATATGACCTAAAATAATCATTTTTCCTAAACAATGAGTTCATGTATTTTGTCCAAAGCATGATGTTACTTCATTTTGAATTCACAATTATCAGTATTCTACCGGTTGTGATAAACAGCAATAGTTAGATATTTGTGACAGTACATAAAGGATGCTTTGAAGATGCTGCTTCCAAAAAAGTTGAAAAAAAGTTTGACTTTTGCATCACTCAAATGGTTTTAGCTCATGCATCCCCAACCCCAACTCACAGTCTACAGTCCATTCAAATCATGAACAGGGATGTGTCTGATTACCAACCCAGGTGACCCTACAATCCTACATGTCTGTGAATCAATTATGCAAACACTTCTACTACTAATTTTCTGCTCTCCTTTTCTTTTATAATACTATCATTTACTAGTAAAGTTCACCTTTTAATGTTGAGCTTCAATTACAATTTTTTTTCCGACTTTTTCACAAATTATTTTTTATACACAATTAATATGTATTGTTTCATACAAATTTCTAGTGTGACATGGTATAATATATTAAAGTGGAACTTTATCAGTGTTATCTCAACTTTTAGGCGTTACCTAAATTTTACAATTAAAATAATAAGGTTAAATTTGTGAACCTTTTTACAAATATGGCAAAGCTGAAAAAAAGGAAATAAAATATATTTAAGGCTAATTTTTATTTCAATTTTTAATTTACCCAACAATTTGACGACTTGTTTTAAAATTAAAATGCCTGTAACATGGTTGAAAAAATTACAAGGAGAGTCATAGCAGCAAAAGCCTTACTTGGGTTAGTGCTAATGATGACAGCAGTTCCACCAAAATTGCAGCTATTTGGGACAGGATTCTTTTGATAGTACTTATTGAAGGCATAAGAAGCATGATCTCTGATGGAATTTGGGTTGTAGCAGCTTCCACCAGGTTGAATTGCTGAGCAATCAGCACCACCATAGCCACAGGCATAGTCCAATGCAACTTGCAAGGTAGTTTGTGAGGCAGTTGGGCCAGCAATACACCAGCTTGCACCTGAAGACAATGGGGAATTCATGGTGGTGGGAGTGGTAAAAGGGAATGTGGAGGCTGGAGAGAGAGTGTCTGGATTGGAATTGGGATTGAGGAATGGGGATGTTGAATTGGTGGGGGTGGTGGGAATTAAGTTGGGAATGGTTGGAATGGGAGTGGTAATATCCCTTTGGACTGTAGAAATTGACTCAGTTAATTGTTGTTTCCCTTGGTCATGTCCTAGTACATTCACATGTCCAGTTACTTCCTTCACTGTCCTACTTGAACCTGTGTTTGAAATGACAATGGAGTTACTTTTGTTCTGTCCTACTTTGTCTAAAGCATGTGAAGAATCAAATATAGATATGAAATCAGTTTAAGCCTTTTCTGTTTCAGTTTCAAAAAGGGTAAAAAAAAGTATAGCTGTATTCAAATTTTGCCTACAAGAATATTGCATTTATTTATCCTGTATGCAAAACAAAATCTGTTATGCTATTCATTAGAAAAGTTGTGAAAATTTTGATTCAAACAGTCTAGTGGTTATATTTAGGACCTTAAATCTCTCTATTATTTCAAAAGGCAACCACTTGAAATAGGGCATGTAGATGGCAGTTAAGGACAGGTAGGGTATCCTATGTAGAGAGAGACATAGAAGTCAAAGCAGTTGGGCCCTTTGTATCTTTCCAAGAAACGGTGAAACGGGAGAAAGGTTGGATGCAACTGTCCTATGTGAAACCCCAGAAAAATAAGCAAGAAAAGGACTTGTTTAAATTTTTCTATGGTGTGCGTGCTCTATAATTGCTGGAACAAGTATTTAATGGAATAATACAAGAGACAATATTTTGATCCAGGGAAATTATTATCCATAAAAAAGTTGAAAACTAAATTGGGAAACTATATTCCAACAGAAAGAAGCCAGGATGGAGTAACCAAGGAAAAAAAGTGATTTGCACCAAATCAGTGAACATGTATATCCTTACTGATACTAGTTGAACTGAAAAACTAGAAGAGAATAAAGCAATTGAAATGTCAAACTTGAGAGAAGGCAAAGCGTTTTGTGGTTTCAGAATTCAAAAAATGTTCAAGGGGTCCAAAAGAATATCAGTTAAAGAGAAAAACACAGAATATGTGCAAAAGATAAAGAATAAGCAATTGAAAAACAGAATGAAAATGAGAGGCAAAGACAGTGAGAATTAAGAAACAGTATCTTAAACCAGAAGCAACTGAGCTACATTTTCGAATAGTAGAGCTAAAACCAAAATGAGAGAGAAGATAAAAGAACTATAGAACGAACCAGAGAAAGGGGATTACCTGAACAGAGGAATAGACACACTAGGAGAGATATAGCAAAGTAAAACACACTCCTTTCCATGTTTGATTTTACTATTCAGCTTCTTCTTTAGCACCTGCTCATCAATGTAGTTTTCCGGTTACAGTAGTTGTTCCTTCGAATCAATGAAGAGAAAGGAAGATATGATGAAAGGTGGTGAATGGTCTATAGAAGAAAAAAAGGGAAGATGTTTGTTCTGTGGGCTAATCATGCAACTAAAAGTATATATACTAGTGGTGAAAGAGTATGTGTGGTTGTTAGAGACAAAGGAGAGGATTTAAGAAATAACAGATGGGGTGTGGTGAGTGAGAGTGTTGGAGGGTTCAAGCCAAGAGAAGAAGCAAAAAGATGGGGAAGAAGATTATTACTGCCATTTGATTGTACTGTCAGCTTTTTTTTCATAATTTTGTGCTTTAACTGATTACATATTTGTTGTAAAGAAGGGTAGCCATGATGTTGCAGTCCAACCAATGTCCCATGTTTGTCCATCACCCCAAAAGTCTAACTTTCTTTAAGTGAAAACTAATTGTGTCCGAGTCACTGAATTCCCACTCTAAATTACTTGCATCATGTCAAGATTATTTGGAATATTTGCTAATTTTAGCATTTATTGTTACTTCATTCCATTACAGATTGTGTAATAAATTTTGTTCAGACATAAAGCTGCTATAAAAAAACACTACTTTACTAGAGTGTCAAAGAAAAATCTAATTTTTTAATATATCATTTTGATAGGCTAAAAGAGAAACAAAAGAGGAAGAGAGGAATAGATACTGAATTTATCACAACTAGTATAAACATCCAAAAGCCTCACACAAGTAATATAAGGCTCTGATGCATACTTTTGTAGAAAAGTGATATATTGGCAATTTATATCAATCTACAATCCCAATTTTTTCTAAAATTTCAATTTTTATATGAAATCGATAAAAATATCTTATATTATAAATCACAAATTGTATACTGAAATATTACTTTTGTATGAGATTATAATATGGAGAAGTTTATAGGCGTTCATGTGGGTGTGGACCATGTGATAATCAGCAAGTGGATAGACACCAATATGATTTGACACAATGGCCTAAAGTTACCATGGAGAAAGCCCTACGCCGCCAGAGTTTTTGTTCACACAGCATCGCCAACCAGAGTTTGTTAAGCTACTTTAACACAAATTGTGGCATTAAATTGAGTTGCACTGTTAAAGTTAGTTGAAGTGACATGAACAACATATGTTTAACCTGCACAACTCTGTTAGAATATAGAGTGAAACCTTTCTAACAGTTAGTTACTTGTGTATTTGGTTGTACAATGTTCTTACTCAATAATCAAGACGCTTGTTTAATGTTGTTTCAAATCAAATTTTCACGAAAGATTAGATATGTTTTCAACTCTTGTATACAAGAAAATATTGGTTTTAGTTTCTAATATATAAATTGTTTCTTTTTTCTTTCATTTAAGGAAAGATAGTATATATAGTCTTGATTTTTATAAATAAGCATAAAAAGTGACACTTTTTTTTATAATTTAAATGAAACACTTTGTTATGAATCTTGATAAAATTTGCGTACATATACTATGATGGAGTCCTCTCAGATATTTCTCATGTTCTTCTGACACGGTGTCTCAGTAACGGTAATATTAGAATGTCTTAGCATTTTTTTTCTCAATTTTTATTATAATTGATACATTTTGATGGTTAATTATGACTAGTTAAATACATAATCTTTTTTGTAGAAATTAAGTTGTGTACTGATAAACATTGGTCCGTGAGGATTCCTTGTGGTCGTCGTCGTCGTCATCATCATCTTCTGTTTCACAGTTTGGTGACCACACAATGCCAATTCTCTGTTCTGCACTTCCTCCATCATCATCACCCTCCATAGCAAACTTCATCTCTGACCACCCATGCCTTACCATGCTCCAAAACCAATGCACCAACATGAAAGACCTCCAAAAGATTCATCCCCACATCATCAAAACTGGCCTTGCTCTTGACCACATTGCCGCTAGCCGTGTTCTCACTTTCTGTGCCTCTTCATCTGGGGACATCAACTATGCTTACTTGGTCTTCACCGGGATTCCAAACCCAAATCTTTATTGTTGGAACACAATCATCAGAGGCTTCTCTCGGAGCTCAACCCCTCAGTTTGCAATTTCTCTTTTTGTTGATATGTTGTATTCTGCTGTTGAGCCCCAACGGCTCACTTACCCTTCTGTTTTCAAGGCTTATGCTCAATTGGGTGCTGGCCATGATGGAGCTCAGCTTCATGGGAGGGTTGTAAAATTGGGTCTTGAAAAAGACCAGTTTATTAGTAATACCATCTTGTACATGTATGCTAATAGTGGGCTAATGAGTGAGGCTAGAAGAGTGTTTGATGAACCATTGGAACTTGATGTGGTAGCTTGCAATTCAATGATTATGGGGCTTGCTAAGTGTGGGGAAGTTGATAAATCTAGGCGGCTGTTTGATAACATGCCCACAAGAACTGCAGTTTCTTGGAATTCTATGATTAGTGGATATGTTAGGAATGGGAGGCTAACGGAGGGATTGGAGCTTTTTCGCAAGATGCAGGAAGAAGGGGTTGAGCCTAGTGAATTTACAATGGTGAGCTTGTTAAGTGCTTGTGCCCATTTAGGAGCACTTCAACATGGGGAATGGGTTCATGATTATATAAAAAGGGGTAATTTTAAGTTGAATGTCATTGTTCTCACGGCAATAATTGACATGTATTGCAAGTGTGGATCTATTGAAAAGGCTGTTGAAGTGTTTGCGGCATCACCCACAAGAGGATTACCATGTTGGAACTCCATCATAATAGGACTAGCCTTGAATGGTCACGAGAGAGAAGCAATTGAGTACTTCTCTAAGCTTGAATCCTCAAATATAAAGCCAGACTGTGTAAGTTTCATTGGTGTTTTAACTGCTTGCAAATATTTAGGAGCAGTAAGAGAAGCAAGGGACTATTTTGCCCTCATGATGGATAAGTATGAGATTGAGCCATCAATAAAACACTACACTTGCTTGGTTGAAGTGCTAGGTCACGCTGCGCTCCTTGAAGAAGCAGAAGAAGTAATAAAGGGTATGTCCATAGAGGCAGATTTTATCATATGGGGATCTTTGCTCTCATCTTGTAGGAAGCATGGGAATGTAGAAATTGCAAAAAGAGCTGCACAAAGAGTTTTTGAGTTAAATCCGAGGGAAGCCAGTGGCTATTTACTTATGTCCAATGTTCAGGCTGCATCCAACCAATTTGAAGAGGCTTTGGAGCACAGAATTTTTATGAAGGAAAGATTGGTAGAGAAGGAACCAGGATGCAGTTCAATAGAACTACATGGAGAGGTTCATGAGTTCTTGGCAGGGGGGAGGCTACACCCTAAAGATCGAGAAATTTACTCTTTACTGAATGACTGACTCCGGTTTTGCACTTCAAGATTGAACATCTCCAAAGTGATGAAATTGTGAAATTTAAAAGCCTAGCTGTGTGTAAGGAAATAGCTTTGATACAGAGAAGAGTTACAATACAATATATGAGGATCTCACAATCCAACCGAATATCCAATTTGCTTGTCTATACCCTGGGATTTATAGTTTGATCAGGGGAAAAAGTGCCTATATTTTGATTATTGTTATTCTATGCCTTCCCAAAATTATTCCAGTCATGTTTTGGTAATTTAATTAGAATACTGGTTTATTTTTTTTATCAGCAATTAGAATACTGGTGTCTGTTAATACTTGTACAAATTTGAATCTAGGTCTGTCTGTAGCGCTGACCTAAGCATAAGTTGATCCAAATCCTTATTTTAGGTTTCCAGAAAAAAAAGAAAGTTATTCAGTGTTAATGCTTGTTCAACTTTTACTGTTAGGTGGTTTAGTCTAGTGGCACCTAAAGTATACAAGTCTAGCAGGTTAGGTTCACACCCCATCACCAATGAAAAACTTGTGTGGTTCATGCATGTTTTGCTTTGAAGTTGTGACACCAAATTCAGCAGTAAATAGTATTAACTCTGAAAAGTAGATCTTATTATATTGAAAATCATAACACTCATTGATTTGCTAAAATAATTGTTAATACAGTAGAATAAGCATGAAGAATTAAGCATATCATCTTGTTTAGCAGCGTCAACCTTAGAAGACCCCTTGCTTGTACAAGAACCTGGAGACATAATAGCTACACTAAACTGCATTGTATGGATGTAAGACAACAACTAACCAAGAGTGAGCTAAGTTTCATGTTTTTGACAAGTTCCGCCCTGGTGCCCAGGAGTATATCTCCGGGGGCATTGTACCATTCATGAGCAGGTTCTGTGGCATTGCATACAAGTCAGAGATATCAAGATGGTGGGTGCGTCCATTTTGGTAATGCTGATTCTGCATTGCAGCAGCAAGTTCATCATCTTCCAAAGGCAGACGATCGAAAGTAGCATGCATGAATGATGCAGCCATGATTACAAGAGGGCCCGAAGCAATCAAAGCACCAACCACTGCACCTCCCACAACTTGCCCTTGAGCACCAGCCAAGTAAATTGTGAGGCCTGTGATCCCTGGAGGGGCTGGTGGGGGAAGGATTGACCCCAGCAGTGACAGAATCTCAAACCTACCATGAAGGGTCACAATGGCACCAGATGAGCCTGGCTGGCGCAGTGTTACATTTGTTACACACCCTGTCCCATTGAGTATGTAAAGGCCACGTTGCTTTCTCCTTGCAAAGTTCAACAAACTTTCATTCACATCACACCCTGAACTCACTTCCATGGCATGAGCCTTCAGTGCATTAGCACTATCTCTGGTCACAATTATGGGTGGCTTAGGCTTGTTTTTGGACCCTGCTGGCCTTCCACGTGGCCTCCTTAAGGTGTCCCCCTCTGCTGCAGAAGAAACAGGTGAAACTGCTTTTGGGACTTTGGGAGTTATTATAGTAACATCAATGCTAGACATGTTTGAGTTCTCCTTCTCTTGTTCTTGCTTTCTATCCATTTCACCAAACAGATCACTCTTTGAGGCAAATGTTGTGCAACAAACAGGAAATCGCTCTCTTCTGCTTCATACAAAAGCTTAAGTAGTTGAATTATGAGAATAAATTTTATAGGACCCCAAAAGAATGATTGTTTTTTAGGATGGAGTTAAGTAATACCAACCAACCAAAAATTGTTGTTTTATGCATCACTCTGCCTAATTCTGACTAACTTGGCTCATGTCAATTGCCTTCCCTAACAGATATCTCATGCCATATAATTATTACACTCTACTTCCCAATCCCACCCACCCACATCCCTCTGCTTTTTCTTCTTCAAACTCTCTGCACTTTTTCTATGTTAAGTACCACAACACTACAATCATATATCCCTACCATTGCATTGGATAGTTATAAGTTGTAAGATTAGTTTATAAGATTACAACTTTTGATAAGATTATTAGTTCAGGTAACTTGTAAATATAAAATAACAACCAAACTATTTAAATAATAGTTTATATCAAACATAGTTGTTAGATGCAAAGTGTTATTTTGAAAGAAGATTTTGTATTTTGATTTTCTACTAGCCAAATTCGGTAAGAACGAGTGTCATTGTTTTGTTTTGAATGTAGAATCCTATAATATAGAGAAAGATAAAATGTGGAAAGAAATGGAGTGTTTAAATGTGTGGATTTTTTTAAAGTGACTTTTCAAAAAAAATATAATTAAATTCTTTCACCACATTAACCATAATGCTGACAACCTTATTTATTTTCTTCACATGATCATCGGTCTACCACGTTAGCATTCAATTAATGAAGCTAAACTATTTACGATAAAATATGTAGAAGTTTAAAATTTGAAAGTGTAATATGAAAAAAAATACTTGAATAACAAATTTTAATAAAATCAAGTAAGATGAGAAATTCTCAAAAAAATGAGACTAAGAACAATTTAAATAATTTTTTTAATTTT
>Ga0123341_1002336_pt1 | contig 15540 bp, 9 predicted proteins | sample Turbeapinknodule_FD_89959 | JGI IMG/M metagenome (GOLD analysis project Ga0123341, IMG submission 89959) | Root nodule microbial communities of legume samples collected from Mexico - Turtle bean Mexico pink nodule | ecosystem: Host-associated > Plants > Roots > Nodule | place: Mexico: Nepantla... | reverse complement strand
TAACAATATTGAAAAAATATATACTAACCTTTTTTAGAGAAATAAATATTTTAAGTGTAAAAAAATGTCTATGATTTTAATACTAAAATTTACTTTATAATTTACATTATCACGCGTTCAACATCCTCCTACTTGTTAAAAAAACTTGTGAGAATACTCATCCAAATTATTAAAAGAGTCACTACCAACTTTAACTTTAAACTTTGTGAACCTTATGCATACCCTATTCTATTTGGTCTTGATTCAATCGTTCACTTTTTACTGTTTGTTCTTGCACCTCCATATGTTTTTATCTCACTTTCATAAATTTTCGTATTTCTAAAAATATCCCTCTGTAATATTCTAATTATGTAATTCAAAAGTTTTTTTTTTCAAATTAGTAATTAGCTTCCGGATTACATAATCCAGAAGTCTTTTTTAGCTTTCGGTTTATGTAATCCAGAAGTTTTTTTTCAAATGCGTGTCTGGATTACATAATTCGGAAGCTACTCTAAGGGGATGACACAATAAGAATAAAAGGAGATTTTCACATTTTGTACGGGGTGGAAGAAGAACATACGAAGGTGCATGAAGAAATAGTCCAAATAAATATAGGATAATGATAGAGTAGAAGTGGATGAAATAAATATTTATCTTTTTTTTTAAATAATTTATTATGAATATTCTAAATTTAAAAAAATAAATATTAACAATTTAAGAACCAAAACCAAAATACAATATTATTTACACAATTATAAAAGAGATGCAATATTAGTGTTTTTAGTATAATGAGAAAATTTTATATATACCAAATTAAATTAATTTTAATATTCCATAAAATAAATATAACTTTTTACTTAAAAGTAATCATATAACTCCTAATCTCAATTGAGTATCGCCATTATACAGCAGTTGAAGAAGTTATCTAGAGAGGCACGCATGCAAATATTAAATTGAAAGAAAGAAAAGCTTGCAACTAAGAATTTCCTGCAACGTTGTATCTAGTTCCATTTCTCCTATGTTTAAACCAACTGTGTTTAAGCCTAACTGTGGTACTTTTTTAACCTCCCCTCTTCTGCCACTCACAAACAACCCCACAACCTGTCACCAAATCAACTCATGCAACATATCTTTCATTGCTCCCTAACTCTTCCAAATGGAATCACTCTCTCATCCTCTTCCCTTTCCACACCCTCTCTTCAACACTTCCACATCAAATGGCTCTTTCTTCCTCTATGCTCCAACTTCAACCCTCTTCACTAAAGAAGAAAACTGCAGTTTCCAGAAATTGGATTCTGCTGGACCACCATGGCAAACCCACTGTGCTGGATGCAGACAAGCATGCTATCATGCGTCTGGTTAAAATTCACGCCAGGGATCTTCGGATTCTCGATCCTCTCTTATCGTATCCCTCCACCATTTTGGGCAGAGACAAAGTCATTGTTCTCAATTTAGAGGCAAACACTTTGTTTCCATCACTTCTTTTGTTCTTCTTTCTAATTTTCTTTCATCAACTCATTCATTTCTTTTCTGCAGCACATTAAAGCTATTATCACTGCAGATGAGGTATGCTTGCTACTGATAAAGTGCTCCAAAAATTAAAAATATGAACAAAGAATCTAGATGTAATATTTTAAAAAATCCACAACTAATATTTACTCACTCTGAGTTACCTATGTCGAAGACGTAGATCAATCCGTATGAAGTTGTTCTAGTATAATCCGTACTTTCAAATTCGAGTTATAGTATTAGGGGGAGAACCAACCGGTCTTATCCACTTCTGGTGAAAGAAATCTGTATTCTATAAATAAGTAGTTAATTATTGGGAGAAAAACAATTTTCAATCATTAAAATTTGTAACTATTCATTGGTTTTTAATTTACAACGATATGTGTCTCATGTTCAATGTCATTGTTCTTTACGAGCTTACAAGTAGAATCAATTTTGTGAGGCTGTGTTGTTTGTTCTTGGCGATGCAGGTGTTGCTAAGAGACCCAACGGATGATGACGTTGTGCCAATAGTTGAAGAGCTTCGACGACGGTTACCCAAAGTAAGTGCTTCTGGGGAAGGCCAAGGAGAAGAAGAGGCGTGTGTTCAAGATGGGGAGGGTGGAGAAGAAAATGGTGTGCTTTGTGAGATATTTTAATTTAATTTATTACTATAATTAAACAGTGTTAGTGTTGTTCTGTTTCGGGCTCTTTAGTTTTTCTTCTGTTTCGATAATGGAAAATTGACTGTGGCTCGTAGAATTTCCATTTGAGATACGGGCTTTGGAAGTTTTATTTGAGGCCATTTGTAGTTTCCTTGACGCACGAACGAGAGAGTTAGAGACTGCTGCTTATCCAGCTTTGGACGAACTTACCTCTAAGGTAAAAAGCCTTTGCATAAGAATTATATGTACTTTTCATAGATTTTTCACCTTGGTACAAGAACATAGCTTAAATATATCTTCACACCATTGTATTGTCAGCAAAACATGTCTACTTAAAGGCTAGGCTAAGCAACAATTTTGTTCATAATGTGTTATCAAATTCTTTTTTATTTTTTAAATCAGTCTCCCCCTTAGCACAGTGGTTTTGCAGTGAGAATGAGATATACAACTATCATCAGAAAGACAGCACAGGATCCTTAAGGACTAAAACCTAATACTGTTGCTAATTTGTGATCTAAAACTTTAGATAGCCTCCATATCCATATCCAAATCTGGTGCATAAAACATGTAGTTTGTTATTTAAAGTTTGATTTTTCATTATCAGTTGTGACAAATTTTTGAAACTTTATCCTCCTCTTCCCCTTCCACACCAATCTGGTTGAATGACACTTGTGTGCAGATTAGCAGTCGTAACTTGGATAGAGTGAGAAAATTGAAATGTGCAATGACGAGGTTGACAAGTCGTGTTCAAAAGGTATGTTGAAGATATATATTAACACAGTTTTATTCCTTTCCCTCTCACAAGTGAATTCCTCTTTTCCTTTTCTCTACGAGTTCTTTATATTAAATTGTGCTCCTAGCATAAGAACGTGGCAATGCTGTTCTATGAAGCCTATATACTCCAAAACTAAAAGGCATATATTCTAAAATTATTCAAATTTTCTTAATTTTTCAATTTTTTCTAAGATATTTCTGCGATATTTTCGTGGATAACTTCAGATTAAAGAAGTAGTTAATCCTTTCCTCATTTAATTTTTAGACCTTTTCTAAGGTATGATACATATATGAAAAACTTGTTTGAGTTTTTTTTAGCTTTGCATGTTGTGAAAGGAATTGTAAATTGTGATTATCATAATTGTAAATTAACGAGGAATTCGATGTATTTTTTGTATATACAGAAAACATTTTATAAACTTTTGTCCACTATCCGAATGTATTAAAAATATTGTCGTATATATATGTATTATATTGTATGAATAAGATATGAAGTATCTGGGCTTCATAGGTAAACTAACTTGCCTGTCACTGATTTCCCCTTTCTTTATCATATTACAACCAATATTTTTCTGTTCGCGTTTACTTTACTAGCTTTATTGTAGATTAGAGATGAACTGGAAAACCTACTTGATGATGACGACGACATGGCTGATCTTTACTTATCAAGAAAGTCGACTGTTTCATCATCTCCAACAAGTAGCTCTGATAACCCCAAGTGGCTTTATGGTTCTCCAAATAAAGGTTCCAAAATACACAAATCAAGCAGAGCAAGTGGAACAACAGTTCACAGGGAGGATGGTGTTGAGGAGCTTGAAATGTTACTTGAGGTTAAGAACTCTTCATCTTTAATGTTGTCACACCACACAGATACTTCGGGTTCGTTAAATGAATGGCATTAATTAAACTGAATAATGTTGTGTTTTGCTTTGCAGGCCAATTTCATGCAAATTGACGGCACATTAAATAAGTTGGCCACAGTATGAACTGCATATTTTCTTCTAATCTTTCCTACTTCATTTCTGATCTGCACTAATTAGCTGCTAAACTTTTCCCTTCATTTCAGTTGCGAGAATATATCGATGACACAGAAGATTACATCAACATACAGGTAAATTTTAGGCACAACTGCTTCGTGTATTTTAAGCTCTTACTACAGGGGGAAATTTTTAATTTTTGAACTGAATTCGAACACACCCTTTATAGCATAACAACTCTTTGTAACATGTCACACATGCATGCATGCAGCTTGACAATCACCGAAACCAGCTGATTCAGGTATAAGCTTTTCAAGGCCATTGTTTTCTCCTTATGAGGTTAAGTATTTATGTGCCTATATTCTCACAAACATTTTTAGAAACATTTTACCAAAGCCATGATTGAAGCCTTTAACTACTACTGTTATTTTCTATCCTTGTTTGGGACAGCTGGAGCTCTTCATTAGTGCCGGGACTGTGTGTATGTCCTTATATTCGTTGGTGGCTGCAATATTTGGTATGAACATTCCATACACATGGAAAGCACCAGGCCACGAACATGTGTTTAAATGGGTATGTATGTGCACATCACTTGCAACTATAAGAGAAAGGTTTTCAAATCCCCTGAGCAACTTTTGCCACACAAAGTACGTTTGTTGCAACAGGGTTTTCCTGATTCTTGTTTTCCAATTCAATTTTTATAATTTTAGGTGGTGATCTTTGCGGGAATGGTTTGTGCATCCTTGTTTTTATCCATAGTATCTTATGCCCGACGCAAAGGCCTTGTTGGGTCTTGAAAAATGTAAAGCCTAAAGATGCTTGTCGGGAGGGAGACATCAGATTAAGTCAAAAGTGGCCAATTTCCACACATTGCCTCAAAACAATACTGTATTTCTTCTTTCATTTTATTTTATACAGTTCAGATAAAATGGCTGTTTTGTTGGCAAAAACGAATGCACTGAATATTATGTTTATATCTTTCTGTTCATATCATATATCTGTTTATAAAATGAACAAATTGATTTTTTTACTAACCACTAAGATTATTTGCTTTATTTTTTAAAAGGAGTCCCTTTTTTCAATAGTCAAAGTTCCTCACATGTACAAATGAAAAAAAAAACCATTATCCTCTTTATAGACTAGGTTATTTTTGTTTTTAATGTAAAGTATTTGGTCAAATCGGTTCTGCTCCAATTCCATCTTCTTACGGCACCCATCGATCATGCGCATGCAGCTTTCAATTACTACAATCATACAATTATTATGAATTTATCATCGTTCCACGACAATTTCTGAATTTCTGTGAATTTCGGGCTTTCTCCACCACTTTGGATCTAATGATTATACATTTCGCCCATAATAAATGGTGGTATTAAAAAGTGGGAGAAAATAATGAAGACAGGTATAATTATTATTGGTAGCATTTCTCCCAGGTAATCATGTAATATTAGCAAACAATGAAGCATGGACAGGGTGTGGACGTGATGTCTTAACTTTAGAAAATTAAGGTTAACACAAAAAAAAGAGTTGTTTTTGTCGGTGGTAACTGTCATTAATATATACAAATCCGTGTTTCAAATTCCAAAAACTTTCTCTTAAACCTCTGACGTGGATTAACCTCGAGATGCATGGTTTTTTCACAGTGCACGAGTCTCAATTACTGAATTGCGCATGGGCCAGGGTTTCATAAGTCTGAACTGGACGCATTCAGATTTGAAATGGATTAATGACCAAAAAGGGTATAATAGTGAGAACCCTTGGCAAATAAGATAAACACAAAGATCACATGTTCCATTTTTCGACAAAGACAATTGCAGGATTTTTTTTATTTTATTTTATTTTTTAACTTTTGGGGTTTGGTTTGGTGTGTGTCAACCTAATTTTTTTTTCTGGATTAGGAAGATGAGGATAAAGGTACCCCTAACTAACTAACCTTCAATGCGAAACAAATGACATTCGGCCACGTATATAACATTTCTACCTGAAATTGCTACACCTCACTAAAACCATTTCACTCTCTAATATTAGGCACTGTGTGTCAAATAACATTTAAAATTTATACAAGTTAATAAAATAAATTCACTTTTACCCTATCCTTTTTTATCCATATAACAACTCCTTTAGTGCGTGAACAAAAAGCTTTTTTCTTTAAAATCTTAAATGAAAATATCATCAAATAGATTCTTTTTCAGTCCTTTTTATTATTTGTTCATTTTAACTTTATTGAATTTCACTTGATTTGGAATTTTAGGCTCACCAAATTAGTAAAGGAAGTCCTCCTAAAAAGTTCTCTTATCGTACTTTTTTTTAAAAGAAGTCTAAGTCATTAGGTAAATTGCATATATAATATTTTATATAATAATTGAAGTTTACCAATATTTTTTATTTATGAAAATTGATTGCAAGTAAAGAGTTTCACAACAATTGTTGCAATTTACTCAACCAACAGAACTAGACCCTTTAATAACAATGAAGAGCATATTAGAAAATGTATTCAATTTTTTATTAATTTTATATTAAATGATATTAATCCATTTTAACAACAGAAGTGTTTTTTTGATTAAAATTTATTGAAATCAATGAAATTATAAAAAGATCATTAAATAGAACAATCTCGTACAATCTTATGATCTTTAACAAATTGGAATTGATAAGATATATAGAGGGCATACAATTAAATATTTCCATAAAATCTAACCAAACATGATTGTAAGAGACTCATTCTATGTTACATACGTGAACCATCACAAAATTACACAAAAAGAGGAACAAAGGTTCAATGTATTGAACACTTTCAAAATGCTCAATTCATAGTATTTTAGATTTGAAAGAGATAAGGGACTGAGAAATGGGAAGTTAATGTAATGTTGCAAAGGTTTCACGCTCACTTATTACTCGGTCACTCCTATTCACTATGGTGAACCCTCCCGCATGACACGCCACCCGAGGGGTGCGCATCCTAACATTGGCGCACGATATCACATATCCCAACTTCTCTAGCTGTCCTTTATTTTTTCGTCTAGCTGTCGTTGGTTGAAGTGTGGAACATATGTGCTTATAATATTTTGTTTGAATTGTCCATATTTTTTCAAGAAAATAAAATTCACAAAAAAAAAACATAGAAAGAGAGAACAAACACTCAGAACACAGAACACAAACACAGAAACACTCGGGTTTCGGTTCATGCGGAACAAGAGGTCCTCTCGATTCAGATCATCCACAAAGCAACACAAACTCCCTATGCCAAATCTACCATAACCCACGTCAAATCCTCTCGAATCTCACCGACCCATCAACTTTTCCCACCCGTTTTCCTCCTTCCCCACCGATAGCTGTTGCTGCAATACCCACCGTTACCAACACCTCCATCCATTCCCACGAGCTTCTTCGTTCTCCCTTCCACCCTTTTTCAGACTGTGTCTTCTTCTTCTTAATGCAGAGGGTGATTGCCATAGAATGGACGTAAATTTGGGAGGTGCAGGCGTGGCGATAGCATGCAGGGAGTGAGCGAGTGAGAGTAGTTCGTGCGAGCGTGCAAGAAAATTAAGGAGCATGTCGAATCAGGTGGCGAAGGTGCGGAGGAACACGATTGTAGCATGCATGACTTGCCCACTTTGCAACAAGTTGTTCAGGGAAGCCACAACCATATCCGAATGTCTTCACACGTGTGAGCACTCCTCTCTTTCAATCCGTGTCAATTTTTTCTCCGATTTCTCTGCATTCGCTTCCTCCTTCACTCTACGCCCCGATGCGGGAGCATCTGGACTTTGCGTAACCGGAGAGAGATATGGGTATTTCGTAATTTGACGTGTCCAACAAAAGTTTTGTTTTTTATGTTATTTTTTCTAATTTTCTTTTCTTTTGGGTTCTCTCTCTAACTATACCCGTTGGGGACGTGAATGCTGGTCAGAAGCAGTGTGCTTTTCATTGGCTAAGTATTCCTATGCTGTTCCATTAATGTCCTTGGTGAAAAGGTGTTTGAACCTTTTTCTACAGCCACCACTGTTTTTTTTAGTAAAACTCTTCCTTGTACACACAAGATTGAATCCTTATCTCACTGCATGCAAAATTATACTAACTTTCGTGGAAGCATGAATATTTTTACGGGGGGTTGGTTCTTGCATTTTTTGAATAATTTTCTCTTGGTGTTTGTTATGTGTCGTTTGAAGCTAATTGCTGGTTTAATTTGATATCTTTGCATGCACTTTTTTTGCTTCACCAGTACAAGTTCTAAGCAAATTCCGTTGTGCAACTAAACAAATAGTAGATTTTTTTACTTTTTGTGGACTATATTCAGTTTGCAGGAAGTGCATTTATGATAAAATTATGGATGAGGAATTGGAAAGTTGTCCAATATGCGGCATTGATTTGGGTTGTGTTCCACTCGAGAAACTGAGGTTAGTCCCTGCCTTTAATTGAATTCCAAGTTACCCTTGTATACTCTTGTACTTCTTCCTTTACAAAAGAAAAAAAAAAAACGAAATGCCTCTCTGCTATACTTTAACTTGTTGAATATGCATGGAGGGTGTTGCTTTAACGTGGTATGCTGTGTAGCAAGAGTTTATCTTTATGCAACCCACACCCTAATTATTGCTACAATACAAGCCTGCTAAAATGGAGATACACCTTTACAAGATGAAACCTTTCTTTTGAAAATGAATAATGTTGTTGATGGGTGACACATCTGCTATAAGGGCCTGCGACCAAAGAAACAAAATAGCTGTCATAGACCATACCGCCGTTGCAGCAGCCTACAAGAATGAGAAATGTTCATGCTTTTATTGTGCTATCAACATAATGTTACATCAATCTTTTACTTTATGAAAACTGACATAAGAAGGATCCACCACCTGCATGACGAATTTGTTAGGTTAATACATGCATATAGTATACAGGGAAATAATTAAATGCCCTCAGTTTGACATCTTTCTATAATTTAGTTGATGATATACATATAGTAATGCTGGTAATTTATTACTTTATTTTGAATAGTTTTCCTGACAAACATTGCATATGTTTAATAATATATATTATCATAAATGTAAAGAGTTTAAGGCTTGAGAAATACAAAATTAAGGAAACAGTAAATTGTAATCTGTAACAATTATGTTTTTTTGTCTGCTGATTGCATTTAGTAATTTTTCATTTGAACTTCTAGTCCGGAAACAGAGTAAGATGAATTGGAGAAGGATAGTCCTTATGCAGTTAATTGATAAAAGAACTGAGATAATAGATATTAACAAAGAAGGATTTAGCATCTGTTTTGATTGAGAATTTTTAGATGTAAATTTATTAATAATTTCCTTTGTCTTCAAAATAATATCATTTGATTCTATTCCAAGTGATGGTGTTATTGTTTGCAGTTGTATTACCCAAAATTGATGTATTATCCTATTACCAAATGACCTTGATGATAAAAAAAACAGCGAAATAGTGTGGGACTTAAGGAGGATGGTGACGAACTAGGATAAACAAATAGGGTTTATAATAGTTGTATTGATGCGTTTTCTAGGTAAGGGGAAACGGAGGAGAGTGATCTGAACTATCTGAAAAGAAGTAGATCAGGAAGAGTGAATTTTTTGAATGAATTACCTACACCACCATTTCATATATCTGGCTTTGGTAATGAAACACACTTCAAGCAATTTTGAAAAATACAATCAAACAAAACCACATAGCTGATGATATTGATATTCCCTTTTGAATTGTTGCTTGCCAATTTACCAACTTTGGTTACTGATTACCAGGCCAGACCACAGTTTGCAAGATGTAAGGGCCAAAGTTTTCCCCTTAAAGGGAAGAAAGGTGAAGGCACCTGAAGTTGTGACCTCAATACCATTACCAGCTAGGAGAAAGGAGAGATCTCTTTCGTCTTTGGTGGTCAACACTCCAAGGGTATCTACACAGGCAACAATGACAGGAAGAAGAACAAAACCTTCAAGAAAGGCTAGTGGTCTGCGGTCTACTAGTTTTTCCATTGAAAAGCCCATTAAGAAAGAGGAAGAGTTACTGGAAGATCATCCTGGGAGTTCAAGCTCACCTGAAACTTCAAATAAGTTTGCTCAGAATTCCGGACAGGTAGTAGCAGAAACAATCTGGTTCTTATCTTTGAACTTGTTATATATTGTTCTGTCCCCGTTTTTTGAGTTCTTGATCCTGGTTCATTTGATTTCCTGGATTATAGGACCATTAGTTTACTAACATTCTTATGCTTAATTTTTTTTTCCTGGTGCAGAGTATGTCCCCTTGTGAGGGTAGTCAATCCGCACCCAACAAAGGATCAGAGAATGGTGCCGAACCATGGGATACAAAATTGGATCTCTGGAAGCCTTTGAATTGTTTAGTAGAGGTGGCAAGTAGGAGTAAATCTTTCAAGTCTCATGTGCAAGGGTCTGATGCTAAATTAGAAATCACTCAAGTAAATGAGAGCGAATCTCAAGTGCAGAAAGCTAAAACTAAGGAAAGTAAACGTAAGGCAAAAGTTGAAGATGAAAAGATTAGCCCTTATCCTGCTTCTTCAGATACAGCAAAACCCAATAAACTGCGCAGAATGCGCAAGAAGAAGGAGCCTGCTTCAGGAGAATCAAGCATATCACCCCAAGCTGTTCTGGATTCTGCCACTAGTAGTAGACTCTCTAGGACTGGTCCAATCTGGTTCTCCTTAGTAGCTTCTGAAAACCAGTGAGATATCAATCTTCGGAACTAAACAACTTATAATATCAAATCCTAATAAGGATATTATATACGTTCTACATATCCTTTTTTTGGTTATTTTTAAGTACTAATTTCAGACTCATGTTTCAGGGGAGGAGATGCACCCTTGCCACAAATTCCTGCAAGTTATGTGAGAATAAAGTAAGTTCTTACGGACTCCCTGCATCTTTATTGTCATTATTTGATACTTTAGTTTTTGATTTATTGCGTGCTTTTATGAGAGGAATGTCATGCTTGGATCAATGTATAGTTTATGTTACTCACTACTATATATGTGAATCTCTACAGAAATATTCATGAATATTTATCTGAGTAAGCCTTTCTTCGTATAATAAGTTTTGAGCAACATACTAAATTATTCTCAATGACAGCATAATATTGCTTCTGGCTGGATAATAACAATGTACTCGCATTCCATGAAATCTTATCAAGAAGAATGATATTATGAATAAATTACATTACATGGATACTAGTTTTCTTAAATTTGGCCTAATATCTCTCCCTTTTCTACCCTTATACCAACTCTCCTAAATTATTTGAAAAGCATTACACCAACGCCCTTTAGTTGTTTGAAAAACATAACTGTGCATCTTTCTGTGGGAGAAGTTGTTGTAAATGTTACAAAAAGAGGAAGGTTATGTCCAACCAGAACAAACTGCAGGAATTGTCAATTTAATTTACTCTAATAAATGCTAAAAAATCTTGAAGGTACTTGTTGAACCTCTAATTTTGTTGATTTTAGAATAAATTGTTATTTCTCAAAACACAAAGATTTTTGTCATCTGAAATCTTCCACAACCCGAGGATTTCACTCTTTCGCAATTTAGATCACTCAGATACATATATCTTCAAGATCTCACTCATTCGAAATTGTCCTCACCTAGGTCCTTTTTGGTTTTGGTAGTGAGGAGAGAAATACAGAAAATGAAAATGGAGAACACTTAAGTTGAGAAAAGATAAATAGATAAGAAATGAAATTGAACGTTTAGCTGTTTAATTAGAGTATAAATAAGAGAGAAAAAGTCTTTAGAAAGTTGTGTAATTTGATTGGAAATAAGAAGAGAGATCAGTAACAATAGATAAGAAATAGTAATAAGGTAGTTCCTACTATTTTTAATTTTTTTTTCCTTCCCTCCTTCAACCTAATATAGAATATTAATTCTCTTCCTCTGAATCCTTCTTCTTCCACTCTACCAATTGAGGGGTTAGTCTAGAGGCCAAAACTCATTATATTTACTTAGATCATCTTCGGTGGGTATGGCTTGCATGAGTTTCTTATATACAAAATAATATCTTAATTTCGGTTCTACAAACTTGATTTCCTGAAAATTGAAAAGAGTATTCAATTTTAAAGAACCCATATTTGTGAGATCCACGCTAAACTATTTTTTTTATTGACAAAGAACTCATATAAGCAATTTCATTGGAGATGTTCTTCGTGTACACCTTTATTAACCTCTTATTTTCTTCTCCATTTGCTATTGTGGGATTTGCGCAGATCAAGGAAATATGTAAGCTATTTTAGTATGGTTTGGAAAAATAAAAATGAAAAACTGAAGTTCGTCAGGGACCTATCATGAGTTGGATGATGATAATCCAGTCATATTTCCATACTTTTTTTTCTCATCAATAAATCTAGCAATTAGCATATGCTTTCTGTCAAGATTAATTTCCTTTTATCTAATGTGTTGATTTTGAGAAACTTCTTTTTAGCTTATTGTAGCCAGGGAATTAGAAGAACGTGTATTTATATCTATCTAAACTTTAGATTTCATATAAACTCTGCCAAGTACGAACTTTAAAAAAAAAAGATTACTCCTCTCTTCCCACTTTTAGAATAATGTTTCCTTGTAGTCATATCATATCACATTTACAAAAAAAATAGCCAAGGAAGAAATTTGCGATTTTTTTCATTATATATCAACTGTGTTGGTTGTGAACACGAGAGCATGCAAAGGGTAAATCAAAGTTCAGACTTTTAATAAGAATGGGGTATATAATATAATGATTGTGTAATGCATTTGTACCATCTCTATGGGTTTTCTGTGTCTAGTTTAGATGGTTTCAGCTACCTATTTGATACATGACAAAAATATGCTTGAGAAACTGTGTCCACTCTATTTATGCTGCTCTAAAGCTTCTTGAAATGTGGAAATCCATCTGAACTAGAAAACGTTATAATGTCTTTTCTGTTTGCTACAGGGATGGTAGCCTACCAGTCTCATTCATCCAAAAATACATAATGAAGAAACTGGACTTGACTAGTGAAACAGAGGTAACTCTCTCCCTTTGTAATACATCCAAAAAACATAAACAGGGACCTGAAAGATTTTATTGTCTTTTTCTGATTGTTGTCTGCTATACCAAAACATAAACAGTTTGATTGTCCTGAAAGCTCGTCACACTTGCATAGTTCCATTAATATATGCAATAATTCATTCCCATCTGTCTCAACTTTAACTGTACTTAACCATGGAAGTTGAATTACATACTCTTTAGTACATGATTCTTGTTTTTGGTAAAAGTTGGCTGTTTTGTTATGTCGCTTCACTCGAGTTAATTGATTTTGCAGGTTGAGATTAAATGTATGGGACAACCAGTGCTCCCTACATTGCGTCTATATAATTTGGTTGAGTTGTGGCTGGATACAGCATCCACGTCACTGAGAATTCCAGCAACTATTGGGTCCTCAGCAAAGGATTTTGTCATGGTTTTGGCTTATGCTCGGAAGCCTCCACACCCTTGATCGTGCTTCCCCATTCATTGAAAATGTTCTTCATAGCATACTCACTTCCCATCACCACCGTGGAGGACAGGACAAGATTGGCCAAATAAATTATAAAGCAAAATTTTCTCCATTAAAACATACCCTTTTTCTGTTCTGGAATGTAGGGATTCCGATCTGGTAGTTATTTTAATGTTCATTAGATCTTCATTTTTCAAGACCATTTTTTTTTAAAAACAATCGTTTTACTCCATAATTTAGAGGGTACATGTGACTTAGATATAAGAATCCGTGCCTGGTTAGAAGAGATTATTTGTTGAGAATTTGACATTATTCGAATGAAGAGGATTTTTGTTTTAATTTCTTATCCCTTATTCTGTTTGTTTCTTTGTTTTCCAATGGCCAACAAATGCAAACACTATGTCTGAATGTTTTCCGCTAGAGCTCAAAATCTTGGTTGTGTTTTCTGTTCTTTCTAGAGTCAAGAATTTAAGTGTTCAGAGGTTTTTTTTACAGCAAGACTTTATTAGAAAGAGTTGAATTGCTATTTTCTACTGTTAGTGAGAAGATTTTTGCAAGGTCATTTAATAGTCGAGATAAAAGTTAATTAATCAATTATACACTACTATGATTAGATATTAATATAAAAAAAGTTATAAGTGAGTAACTAGTAACTACACATTAATCTAGTTTTTGGAATTATAATGATTGATTAAGAGTATACATAACATATATGAATTGTTTATTTTAATATTACGAATTTAGGAGTCTTACAATTTAAACTTTGTACTTTTATACTTTTTTCAAAAGTATTAAAAGTTAAACTTAAACATGATGAACTCTATCTAATATTTTTTTATTCAATTATTTATTATAATTTATTATTTATAAATTACTTCTATTTCTACATCTTACATCTTTTAATAGCAAAATAATATTCAATAAAAAATTATAAGATATCATATAACTTATTTAATGAATGATTTTATATATTTTAATTGATAAAAGTGTAGAAGTAAAATAAAAGTATTTAATCAATGTAAACTAAAAGTTACAAATGATTTCTTAGATTTCATGGTCGTGGAGAAAATATTGACATTACATTAATAGTGTAGAAAAAAAATTAGCTAAGAGTTGTAAAATTTAAAATTTTAAGATGAAATTGTATTTTAATGTATAGGTCAATCTGTTTTATCATTTCAATTTTAAGGACTAAATTTATTTTAGTTCTAATTTAACCCTTCAAATTTGATATGTAAGTCGATATTTATACCAAATTATATATTATATTTTAATTATATTTCTGGATTATGTAAAATTTTAAACACATCTTCATATTAAAATTGGATTCTTATTGTACGAAATCAAGTATTTGGTGTTCTGATAGTAAATGACAAGAAGCTCAACAAACTTCTATATAGAACATCTCAAATAGGAGACATCTTTATCAAATAGAACATCTCAAATAGGAGCCTAACTGTACTTAACCATCAAATAGCAGTGATAGAAAAGATTCAACATGATATCATTTTACAAAGTGATTTAAATATAATTTAATTTTGCAAAATTCACTTGTAAGTTGATATTTAAGTTTACTTATATATATATATATATTATATTTTAATGATATTTATAGATGATATATAATATTCAATGAAATATTTTGATAAATTATATTTTTAGGAACTATTTTAATATTTTTTATTTATTTCAAAGACTAATTTAACTTAAATTTCAGTGACTAAATTAGCAATTTACTTATGTTTTTTATAACTAAATTTATATAAATATAATAAGTATGTGAAACAAGTTTAATTTTTTTTGCCAAAAAGTCATTATAACTTCTAAAACGATGTTTCCAAAAACAAAATTACCGTAGAGAACTTCCTCCTATAGACTTTTAGGCTCTGTTTGGATTAGGGAGGGGATGTGTGAGGATTTGAGGGAGTGGATGTGTGAGGATTTGAGGGAGTGGATGTGTGAGGATGTGTGAGGAAAGTGTGAAGAAAGTGAGGGTGTTTGGATTGGGGTATGTTAGGGTGAATGTGTGAGGAAAGTTTATGGGAGTTTAAAATTTGTGAGTGACGTGATGGTTATGAGGAATTTTTTTTTTTTTAAAGGTGTGAAATGTTACTTTACAGATTAACCCTTGCTTATTAAAAAAATTAATAATAAAATGAGTTGTTTTTGTTTAAAAATGAAAAACTTTCACACATTT
>Ga0123341_1002334_pt1 | contig 15541 bp, 10 predicted proteins | sample Turbeapinknodule_FD_89959 | JGI IMG/M metagenome (GOLD analysis project Ga0123341, IMG submission 89959) | Root nodule microbial communities of legume samples collected from Mexico - Turtle bean Mexico pink nodule | ecosystem: Host-associated > Plants > Roots > Nodule | place: Mexico: Nepantla... | reverse complement strand
GAAAGACCTTTTGTTGAAACTCCAAAGGTTTCATCAAGGCACGCTTAGTGTGGATGCTTATTTTAAGGAACTTGAAACGCTTTTAACTAATATAAACATGCACGAAAGTGAGGAGTCCAAAATGGCTCGCTTTGTAAGCGGTCTTAAAAAGGAAATCCAAGATATGGTAGAATTGCATGAATATTCTTCTTTAGAAAATTTGATTCACCTTGCCATCAAGGTATAGTTCCAACTTTCAAAGAAAAACTCTTTTAAAAATTCTCATAATGATGGCTTTTACGACACATCTTGGACAAATAAACAAAATTCTACTTAAACTTTTCCCTCCAATTTTAAAAAGGAGTCCACTTACAAACCAAAAGATTCAAAATCCTCACCTTCAACTCCTATATCACCTACCAAGACCTCAAGTAAAAAATGTTTTAAATGTTTAGGTTTTGGTCAAATAACCGCAAATTGTCCAACAAAGAGAACCATGATGGTTAAGGAGGGTCAAGTAGTTAGTGAACATAGTGATAACTCATCTAGATCTAACTCCCCTTCCCCTTCAAAAACCCTTAGTGAATATGAGTGTGAAATACCTTGTGAAGGTGACTTATTGATGATAAGGCGAATGTTGGGCACAATTCCAAAACCTTTGGATGATACCCAAAGAGAAAATATTTTTCACACCCGCTGTCTTATCACCAAAAAGTTATGTTCCTTGATTATTGATGGGGGTAGTTGTACTAATGTGGCTAGTACAAGAGTTGTGGAGAAGTTAGCCTTACCCGCTATCTCTCATACCAAGCCCTATAAATTACAATGGCTTAGTGCCGAAGGTGAAATCATGGTTAACAAACAAGTCTTCATAAAATTTTCAATAGGAAAGTATAAAGATGAGGTTTTATGTGATGTTGTGCCCATGGAAGCAAGTCATGTTCTTTTAGGAAGGCCTTGGCAATATGATAAACATGTTTTACATGACGACCTATCCAATACAATGTCTTTTTCCTTCCAAGGGCGCAAGGTTACCTTAAAACCCCTCTCTCCCCAAGAGGTTCATGAGGACCAAATAAAAATGAAAACTAAAAGAGAAAATGAGAAAGCAAAAGAAGTAAGTACTAAACCGAGTCACAATAGTTTATCCACTAAATCAATCATATTGACTCGTGCTATGCCTCAACTTGAACCTCAAAGGTATTCTTATTCTTTGTCTTTTTCATTACCCAAGGTTCCTAATTCAACAACATCTTGGTTAAAAAATGTTAGGGATGATTTTTACATACCTCCTAATGGTTTTCACTTTTTAAGAGGATTTTTTCCAAAGAATATCCTCATTCCCAAACAATCTTTTCCAACATGGTCTGTCTATAGGACATCTTTTTCTGTACTCCCAATGTTTCAAAATGCTAAGTCAAGTTTGCCTATCTCTTTGTCTTATGCAGGAGTACTAAATTCGTGGTCGAATTTTCTCCAACTTGGAGGACATGATGTGATCCAAAAATACATAAAGATAACCAAGGATGCTACACTTGAAGGGTCATCTCAACAAGCAAATAAAGACCTCATTAATAGGAGAAATGGACAAAGGCCAAAGCATTTGAAGTTCTTCTTATTAGTCTTCTCAAAAGATGAGGTCCAAGACAATTAATATCTCTTTGTAATATCTTTAGAATAGATTCTAAATAGAACATTAGAAGGGAAGTAGTAGGAAAAGTCACTTTTCTAGAATAAGGAAGTGACTTGAAAAGGGGCAGCATTTACCTTGTCTTTTCATATGCCTTGCCTTTTCATTTACAAATGACTCTTCATGTATTTTTACATTTTCATGACCGGTCCTCTATGCCTACATAAAGAGGAGCCTTGCTTTTGTAAACACAAGTTGAATATTGAAATTGAAAGTGAAGTTACTCTCTTGAATTTGAGTGGTTTCTTTGTGAGACTTTTTCTCCTTCTCTTTGTCTTATCTTGTGGGTCTTGGGAATCCTCAAGTGGTGGCACTCTCACTCATCTTGGAGCCTTCCACAATCCAAGTGGCGTGATCACTCCCATTGTCTTAAACCACATAAGTTTCTTCAACTCTTCATCTTCTTCTTCCATACCCATTCTATATCAAAAACTCTAAAACATGTTTTATTTCTTGTTCTTGATTTTCAATCGGTCAAATGTTTCTGTTGAATGTTTATAATCAATATTTTGTCATTGGTTCTTGTTTCAATTGGTTGGAATTACTTGTTAATGTTCTATTCGGTTCATGTTTTTGAAATGGGTTTCCCTTGGGTTTCTTGATTTTTGTTCTTGAAATGGGTTTCTAATGGGTTTCTTGATTTGTGTTCTTGAATTTCTTGTAGAATCTTGATCCATATCTTGAAAGTGTCATATGATGTTTCATCTTCTAATCAACTCACATCAAAATACAACAAGTATTCATTCAGATTTGAGAAAGAGTTTTGGTTTGTGAAAGAGTTTTAAAAAGCAAGAGTGCTTTCAAGCTTTGCTGTGTGGTGACAAGTGCTGATAATAGGATCTCTGGTTCTTTAAATCCAGGTGCTTTCTATCATGTTTAGTATCTTGTAATTGTTCATATTACATACTGTTTTTTTGTTAAAATCCTGTAAAGGCAGAGGGTGTTCTGTCTTGAGGTGTTTTGTGTGCAAAGGGGGTGAGTAGGCTTTGTTGGATTCAAAGTCACCTCTTTGTGGTGTTTTCTTGTAATCTGTTATTGATTGCTAGTAGAACTCAGTGGTTTGACTGAGAACTGGATGTAGCTCAGGGATTGAGTGAACCAGTATAAACTCTATGTGTAAATCTCTCTTTCTCTCAAACTCTCTAACTGTTTGTTGGATTGTTTGATTGCCTTCCTTAAGTGCTTATCTGAGTTGTTTGTTAAGGATTCATTTTGAAGCACGTATTTGCGAAAATCTTTGATAAAACAATTCACCCCCCTCTTGTTTAAGGCATCAATTCTTACAATTGGCATAAAGAGCTAGGTTTTTGAAAATTACTCAAGTCATTGTTTCTGTTTTTTGAAGGATGATAAAATGCCTTTTGGGGAAGGTGCTTCTATAAACAGGCCACTACTATTTTGTGGGGTTAATTACTAGTTTTGGAAAGTAAGAATGAAAATCTGTATACACTCAACTGATAAGGGTATTTGGGAATCAATTGAAAATGGTCCCTTCATACCTCAAGTTAAGAGAGATGAGGTTTTTGTTAATAAACCTTCATCTGAGTGGACTGAGGCAGAAAATAAGAAAGTTAAGTTTGATTGGATAACTAAAAATATTATAACATTTGCTCTAAGCTGTGATGAGTTTTTCAAGGTTTCACAATGCAGCTCGGCCAAAGAAATGTGGGACATCTTAGATGTTACACATGAAGGCACAACTGATGTCAAGAGAGCTAAGAAGCATGCTCTGATTCAAGAGTATGAACTGTTTAGGATGCAAAAGGGAGAATCTATCTTTGATGTGCAAAAGAGGTTTTCTTACATTGTGAACCATCTTATGAGTCTTGGTAAGACGTTTGATGAAGAGGAGATTAACATCAAGATACTGAAGTGTCTTGATAGAACAGGGCAGCCAAAGGTCACTACCATCTCTGAATCGAAGGATCTCGACTTAATGTCTGTGGCATCTCTGTTTGGTAAGCTTAGAGAGCATGAGATTGAGATTCATAGGCTTGTTGTCCAAGAGAGTGAAGACAAGCACAACAAGAGCATAACTCTAAAGGCTTGCAAGCAACAACCAGATTCCAGTGAAAGGGAATAAGATAACATAAGTTTGTTATCAAGAAAATTCAGCAAATTCTTGAGAAAAAGACAAGCTTTTAAAAGGTATGGTTCAAAGAAACCTAGTGAGTTCAATTCTAATAAGTATACTTGCTATGGGTGTGGAGAACATGATCATATCAATGCTGAATGTCCAAACAATGAAGTCAAAGAAAAGGGAGACTTCAAGAAGGAGAGAAAGGGAAAAGCTAAGAAAGCATATGTAGCATGGGATGATAATGATGTCTCATCCTCAAGTTCTTTAGATGATGAGGAAACTAATATGTGTTTTCTAGCATCAGTAACAAGCAGCATGAGTTCTACTTCATCAAGTAAAGGTACCACCTACTATCAATTGCTTGATGCTTTAATGAAACCCATGATGAAGCCAACCGATTGGCACTTTCTCTCAACCGGTTGAAAGGACTGAATAACTGGTTGGAAAATAGAGTTAAGTCTCTAGAGGAAGAGTTAAGCAAGACAAAAAAAGATTTTGAAAATTTGGAGTTAGTTTACAAAAATTCTTCTTGTAGTTGTAAGACAAAAGCTTGTGAAAATTGTGAACTTCTTGAAAAGAAGATCCACTACCTTTTGAAAACCTTGGACAAGCTTACAACTGGAAAGTCCAATTTTGAAGAGGTTCTTGCATCTCAAAATTGTGTTTTTGGAAAATCAGGTTTAGGCTTCTACCTTCAGAGCAAGAAAAATAAAGTTTCAAAACCTTTTTCACATGCTCCACAAAAACAATCGGTTAAAAAGTCGTTTCAACCGGTTGTAACATGCTTTTATTGCATGAAGAAAGGTCACTCTGTCAAGTACTGCAGGTTTCGTAAAATTCTTGTACCTAAGGGCATCTTTAAGTGGTTTCCTAGATGTATTGTTGGTTCAAAAGACAAATCTAACACAGAAGGTCCCAAATTCATTAAGGGATCAAACCTTGTAATTTGACAAAGTGTTGTTTTGTGGATTTCTGACTTTACTTGAAGGATCATTAAGGACAGGACCTTAAGAGAATTTCTGTACATACCAATGTCTTGTGCTAATTTCATGAACTACATACATTTATCTGAAATCTAAGAATGAAGTTCTTAGTTCTTCTTTGTTAAGAACAATTGTTTCTTAAATTCAATTCAGTAGTTATACTCTATGGTTGATTCATAATTACTGTGTATTTCATCTGCTTTATATACAATTGATATCCTGTAAGCAATACTGATTGAATGCAACATGAGAAATTGAAAATCTATTTGTGTTTTCATCAGAACAGAAATTCAACCAATTGTTTCTTTGAAACAACCAATTGTTTTCTCTCTGACAAAAACTGGGCAAATCTGTTTTTAATTTTTAAAATTCTGGTTTATGATTCTATTCAACCCAGACGTGTATGGTCAAGATTATATTAATTGCATCTTTGAATACAGTTTAACTCTGTTGCATTTGCTATTAATGGATCGGATTCCTTCAAATCTTGAAAATCAAAACTGCATTTAATGCTTAGGAAAATCACATGTGAATCTGTACTTTTCTGATTTGACTAACTATGTCAGTTTTATGGTTCAGATTTGATTCGCTTTTTGTGTTGAAAACAACCAGCTTTGACCAGGTTTTCTCTGCTATAAAGTAAATGCATACAGCTACTGTATTCTCACACATACAACTGGTTATTCTTCTCTTTTACTCTAAAAGCTTTCTATGGAGAAATTTCTTTTGGATTAGACATTGGCTGTCACTCCTCCCTCAGCGAAAAGGATGAAATCAAGGGGTGTTAAGAGCACTGGAAAGCTTGAAGGATGGTTTTCGGGTGATGCTACTCTCATCAACAAGTATCTACTTGAAACAAGTAGAACGAATGTGAACACACCAAAAGTGGTCTCCTTCACATGGATGAAACAGAAGAAGATGGATTCTGTGAGAAGTATCCTCAAGGAACAGAAATTGAAGAGATTCCTAGAGCTCTTTGGGAACATATATCCTCATCTAGTGAAGGTATTTTACACTAACCTTCAATTTAGTGATGACTCACTTATTTCACATGTCAAGGGTGTAGATATGGTCATCACAAGTGATGTATGGTTTGCTGTGACGGGGCTGAAATCCTCTGGACTGGGATCAATAGGGGAAACCTTGGTGTAGTGGAAGAGTTCAACAAAATCCAGTTTTACAAAGGTTGTCTCAAGAATCCCCACTCCAAAGTGAGGAATTTTTCTGTTGGAGGACTAAAGCTTGATGAAAGGCTTGTGGCTTTCATTGTTTCATGGATTCTCACACCTAGGGGGAGCAATCATTTAACCCTCTCTGAAGAAGATCTTCTTTTGATCTACTGTATCATGAACAAAGTGAAGATCAAATGGATTCATACAATCAAAGAACACATGCAAAAAGCCATGAGGTTTTGTGACTTTCATTATCCCTATGCCATTTTGATTTCTAAGTTTCTTCATTATTTTGAAGTGAACATAGAAGGTGAGCTACCTGAGGTAATCAAGCCCTCTAGTGAAATCAACAGTGGATCCCTTAGTAAGATGGGATTTACTAAGATTGGTGGAAGATGGATGAGCAAGGATGGTGACCAAGCTGGCCCAAGTGGAACAAATGAAAGTGATGAACCTGAGGAGGCAACAATGCAAGATGAATCAATTGCTGCAACTTAAGAACATGATCAAAATAACACCAACATGGGAGAAAGGAGGACTACAATGTCACCTTTTTTAAGGCTGATGATTAATCGCATGGACACCTTTGCTGACAATCAAAGGAACCTCTACGACATGTGTGAGTCAAGGTTCAACAACATGGACACACGTTTTTCCTCACTGGATGAGCAAACTGAAGAAGTCCAGAGACAAATTTTGGAACTTCAATTTGAAAGGGAGGATAGTCCTTCATTCTAGCTTATTTTGCTTTCATTTTTTTTTCTTTATAATGTTTTTAATCCTACCATTTGTCTATTTGATGAGACAAATATGGGGAGAAGTGTTGTTGGAATTTGTAATGTTCTTATTTGTGCTTTTATTGCTTTTATAAACTGCTTTAACTGGTTTAAAATTGAAGTATGTTATTTCTGGTTTACGAAATTTTAACCGGTTATTCCTGCGAAATAACCGATTGTTTATCTGTTCTGCACTTGTGTATGTGTGTTGGCTTCTCATATGATTTTGTTGATGTTCCTTCTAGAAGTCACTTAGTGAGAACTAGTTTCTGGTGCTTACGTGTTTTGGATTAGATTACCTCGTGTTTGTTCAATGAATGCAGGATCAACATATTCTAAACAAAGAACATTCCTGAAGCATCCCAAGGATTTGTCTCCATCAAATAGGGGGAGATTGTTGAAGATAGGAGCTTTGATATATCAAATCCACATAAAGCCTGAAGTTGTGCTGCTTTCTAGGTTTGGGTTTAGATTAGGGTGTTTAGAATCTTTGTAAGATCAGTCTTTGAAAGCCTACACAAAGCTTGATTAAACATGTTATAAACAACTATGTTTTTTTTTTCAAGCAAAGGAAAAACAACCAATTGATTTGTCGAAATAACAGGTTGTTTGTCACTTAGCTGGCTGGATGTTTTGAAACTGCTTTTTGAATCAGTTGTGTAACTGCTTGACTCATTCAACCGGTTAAATCGTGGTTTAAACCAGATAAATGTGTGTTTTCATAACAATATTTTGAAAACCTGTTTTAAACTGATTTAGTGAAACAAAGCTACCTACAACGGTAGCTTTTCAAAGGCTATAAATATAGCTTCGTTTTCAAATCAAAAGATACAAGAAATACAACAAGTATTCATTCAGATTTGAGAAAGAGTTTTAAAAAGAAAGAGTGCTTTCAAGATTTGCTGTGTGGTGACAAGTGTTGATCATAGTGATGGAAACCGTCCAGTCTCACATAACCATATAATAAGGAGGATGAAGACCTAGAGGTTGTTTATTGGTTTAATTGGAAATATTGGCTTAATTGGACTTTTGTTTATTTTTGTAGGCCCAATCAAGAGGAAAACTCTAGGTTGAAGGAATGTACAAACATATCCAAGAAGACCTCCAACTCATCAAAATATAAACTAGAGCTTTAGCCAGAAGAACACAAGAAGACTAGGTTTCTGCTGACTGGTCAACATTTTTTGTGGGTCAAGCTTTAGCTTAAATAAATTGTATAAAGTTGTTTAGGATTTCATGGGCCATGTATTGGGCCTAGTAGCATAAAATAATTGGACCAAATATTTGGGGCAAGTAGTATAGGTTTTTGGGCTTGTATTTGGGCCAATAGTAAAATAAGACTAGTTAGGGATAAAAGTGACTAGTTAGGGTAACAATTGGGCTTTTTTGAGCACAATGTAACCCTAAAACGTCTAGGGTATACTGGAGAACGAAAATACCTTGGCATGGAGCACATGGACGTCCACATGGCAACATAGGAGTGGAGAGGATTTAGCATGGAAGGTGTGAGCTAGACATGAAAAGCATGACTCCACATGGCACCTTCTTATTGGAGAGATTTATTTTGAATTTTAAACTTTTGGCTCCAAAATGTTCAGCCCTCTATCCTATAAATTAAGGTTCTTGGCTCTCATTTTGCAAGATTAATCAATGAGTGAATTGCTGCCAAATTTGTGCCAATTACACTCTTGTCTCCTATCCTCCCTAAGATAAACGTTTGATCTTCAACTTTCCACTAGACCAAGTGATTAGGCCTCACCTATCACTCTCCATACCTATCCTTCACCTTCAAGGAATCCAAGCTCTAAGTGAGCTCCTTGTCCGCTACAATCCATGAAGCTTCCGCCTATCCACCAATGAAATCTCAACGGATGAAGGCACTCTTCCATCACATAGGATCTCTGGTTCTGTAAATCCAGGTGCTTTCTATCTTGTTTAATATCTTGTAATTGTTCATATTACATATTGTTTGTTGTTGAAATCCTATAAAGGCAGAGGGTGTTCTGTCTTGAGGTGTTTTGCTAGTGGAACTCAGTGGTTTGATTGAGAACTGGATGAGAACTGGATGTAGCTCAGGGATTGAGTGAACCAGTATAAAATCTGTGTGTAAATCTCTTTTTCTCTCAAACTCTTTAACTGTTTTGTTGGATTGTTTGATTGCCTTCCTTAAGTGCTTATCTGAGTTATTTGTTAAGGATTCATTCTGAAGCAAGTGTTTGCGAAAATCTTTGATAAAACAATTCACCCCCCTCTTGTTTAAGCCATCAATTCTTACAACTTTCTTCATCATCTTTCTGACACAAAGAGCGTTTCAAATCTGACCTAGCTATATGTGATGTGTGGTGTGCACTTTAACCATGAATTTATGAAAAACGTTATGCTACCTAGTGAGAAAAGCATTGTCAGCTATCAATGATGTTGTGTAAAGAAGAAGAAGAAGAAGAACATTAAATGCAATAATCATGTTAAAGCTCGTTAGGTGCAAGGTGGACATGTAACAAAACTTAAGTTGCTCAACGATACAAATGATATTTCAACCACTATCTTCTTCTAGTGCCTATATAAAGCCTACCATCAAGAAGAAACATATAATAGAGATTGCGTTGTGCCAAAATGTTGTCCATATATTGAGCAATCTTCAAAGCTTCATAAAAGAGATTCTAGAGTTGAGAGTAAAGTAGTTTTCATATCTATGGATAAGAAAAGATCATTAGAAGAACACTAAAAGTGTTCATTAAGTCACCTAGAAGAGTGAGTCTCCATCTTGTATATGTCGAAAGACGTAACCCATTCTTAGAGTGCAAGAAGATCTAAACTAGGAGAGAAAACCTAAACATTGCACTTATCGTCAGACACAATGATCAAACAATCATTCAAACCTTCAACCTTTTTATGTTAGCCAGGAGTGGCTAAGGGCAAAGAATAGTCGTTTAACCAAAATTGGCTTGAGGAAGGGGGTGACTACAATAAAAAAAATACTCGGTTAGCTAGGAGTTGCTATGTGAAAGGAATACTCGGTGTTAGTTAGGAGTAGTTTGAGTAAAGAATACTCAAGTGATCTAGATAAGTTGCTTATTTGCATTTGTCTTGACCTTTAAGACAAAAAAGCTAAGCACAAAATAAGTTTTCAAATATGTTTGTCTGAGTAAATTTGTTATAAATTACTAAGGTTGCATCAGTATTTCATCAAATGTAACATATTGAAAATCATTTATCAAAATATACTTCATTAAGTTAGTCTGTTACTACAAAGTTGCATAGTTCAAACTTGCATCAACATAAGCTCATTAAACCAAACACTTGACATTTGATATCTAAATTGAAAATTTCGTCTAAAGATGAACATTGAGACAATGCTTGCGAAAAGTTTCCAAAAAAATTATTAAATCACAATTCAATCCTCTCTTTTTAAACTACAATGTTGTCTTTCTCTCTGATTTATTTAGGTATTCCAATGGGTATAAATGTTTGTTCGAAAAAGGTGTGGAGGTTGGTGATTCAGAAGATGCATAAAATATTACCTCCTTAGAGTCAAAAGAATCTTTTTATTTTTTTACATACTTAAGTAGTTCTACTTGATCGCTTATTCCATTTTTCTTTGTCTCCTTTATTAAATTCCCAAGAAGGTAGTTTTACTAATAATTAGGTTGCAAGACAATGTTTTTTAGTGCCAAGAAGAGGGAAAACATATTACATGGATTAAATGAGATTTTGTGTAGCAACAAAAAGACTATGGTGGGTTAAGGGTATGTAAAATTGTGTCCTTCAGTAAGGCTCTTATTTTTTTACATGGAGATGGAGCTCGTTACATGATAAGGATTATTTGTGTATGAAAATTCTTGAGGCAAAATATGGAGATCTTAGTACCCCATTAGATTATATTGGCTCTACTAAAGCATCCCAATGGTGGAAGAATGTGGTGAATTTATCAAGAGAAGGTGATGTGGTTCACTATTTAATGATAATATTGTGTGTCTTTCATGATTGGACTAAAGAGGATTGTTAGAAGTATTTATTTTTAAAACTTTTTTCTATTGGTATTGTTCTCGCCGGTTGACTCTGGTGAGAAGCTCCACTTCTGATCTGTCTCCTTTGGAATCTGTTCTGCGTCTTCTTGTTGCACTGGAACGTGGCTCCGTTGAAACAGAGGGGGCTCTACCTGTTGATCACACTCCGATGATCAAGTCAATGAAAGCATACAAAACAAGAGAAGTATTCAGTTTCAGTCTCAGAAACAACGTACCTTTACCGGGGGACTCAAGCCCCTTTTATAACTACTTTTGAACAACTTTCTCTCATGAGAATCTTATCTCTACTGAAAGCATAAAATAATAACAGAAAAACCACCTGCTAACGGAGCACCACTTATCTTTAGGTGCTAACAGCAGGAAAATATTATGTTTACGTGTGCACCCTTACTCACAGTGCTTCTCTTATTTAACAACTTTATCTTTTCAACCAACAACAATATGCATGTATTTACATAACTTAAAAACCACGCACAATTATCTTTTAGGTTAAAAAACATATTCTACTAATAACCTTATATTAATATATGAAAAAAATATTATTTTAATTATTCATCATTGGGCTTACCAATATAACTGGGCCAAAGTCATGACCCACCCTTTGGGCCCAATAGCCGAGCTGACCTACCCTCATGCCTAGACCGAGGTCCTGAGATTCCGAGAAGTCCTTCCCAGTACAGGTACTAACAACTCAATGATTATGTTTGAAATAAGGGAGTGAAATGGAGAGGTTTGGAAAAAGGAGTTGCTTTGGAAAAGTTGTTGAAACATGATAAAGGGGGTGTCATGATGAAGGGGGTGTCATGATGAATGAGTTATAGAAAGGATAAGCCTTTGATTGTTACTCGGTTAAGCATACCTACATCCTTATTCATGGTAATGTTGCTTATGTTAACACTACTTTTAAGATACTTTAGAGAATTAAGATGCCATCTAAAGTGACAAAAATTGCTCAGTGGGTGTTCCATGATAAGATTTAAACTAAATATCATCTTTTGAAGAGAAATATGATTTCTAATGGCGATGATTTAACATATCTTTGATGACCTTAAAGAAAAGTTGTCAAATCACTTGTTATTTTGGTGTACTTTTTTTTTTATATAAGGTAGGGAAAAGGTATTACAATTAGTGAGGGGTCAACTCTCTTTACCTTTGGATATAATTTTTCATTTCTTAGGGTTATTAATACTTTGTTTGGATTAGAAATGGAGTGGTAAAAGAGAGAAAGGAAGAGTAAGAGAGAGAAAAGTTATGTTGTTTAGATCGAGGGAAAGAGAGTGAAAAGTGAAAGGAACTAAGTGGAAAGTTTGTAGTTGCCCCTCTGTCATGTATTGAGAAAGAATCATTTCCCTCTACCATTTATTGATCAGATGGTTGAGCGTCTAACTTGTAAGTCTCACTACTACTTTTGGATAATTTTTCTAGTTATTTCCAAAATCTGTATTGCACTTGAATACAAACATAAAACCACTTTTACTTGTCCCTTTAGGACTTTCATTTACAAGAGGATGCATTTTGGTCTATGCAATGTACCTAAAACCTTCCAGAGATGCATGATGAGTATCTTTTTTATATTTTCTTGAACATTGCATACAAATCTTTATGGATGATTTCAGTTTTTATGGTTCTTCTTTTGAGGTATGATTAGCCAATTTAACAAAAGTGTTGGACAAATGTGTTGAAACTAACCTTGTTCTGAATTTTGAAAAGTCTCATCTTATGGTAGAATAAAGAACCGTTTTAGGCCATATTGTCTCTAAAGGGGTATAGAGGTAGATCCTGCCAAATTATATGTTATATCACAATTACCTTACCCCTCTTTTGTGTGAGAGGTTCATTCTTTTTCTTTCTCATGTAGGCTTCTATAGATGGTTTATCCACAACTTCAGTAGGATTGCGCTTCCACTATCCAACCGTCTAAAAAAGGATGTTGTCTTTGAATTTGGAGCAAAATGAAAATAAGCATTTGAATGCCTCAATAAAGCTCTGACCACTACTCCTATCATTTCACCACCTGAATGGAAGCTCCCATTTGAACTAATGTGTGATGCATCAAATTATGCTTTGGGGGTTATGTTATCACAAAGGGTTAATGGACTGCCTCATATGATTTATTATGTGTCTAAAACTTTAGATGCAACTTAAGTCAATTATACTACCTTTGAGAAATAAATCTTAGCCATTGTCTTTGCCTTCAATAAGTTTAGATAATATCTTTTCGACTCTATGGTAGTTGTTTTTACTGACCATGTTGCTCTTAAGTATTTATTAGGTAGATTCAAAATCTACAAGCATGGAAAACTAGAAAAGAAACCTCCTCTAGGATTTTCTATCACCTTCAATTCTCCCAATGATGTCTAGAGTTGTGTTTCATGCCTCATATTTAACATAGTCGGGATTGGGTTAAGTGAGTGCTCACCTGAGCGTGATTGGGCTCGCTTGGACGAGTTAGATGAGAAGTAAGTCCAACTTCTATAGAGTGATCTCGCATGGGCGAGATTGGGCTCACTTGGGCGAGTTCCTCTGGAATGCTTCTAACTTAGGCAAGTTTTTGGGCGAGTTTTGAGCGTTCCTTCCTTCCCTTTTCATCTTGTCTATTCTCCTTTAGCCCTTTCATCTCCATTTTCCCCTAGAATCCTGAAATTAACACAAATTTGAGAATAAATCGTTCTTATTCATATTATAATCACAAAATATGTGAAAATGTTTAAATTCCTAAATTATGGATTAAATTATATTTATTTTATTAATAAATATCCATAAGTGCCCTTAAGCCTAGAGTTTTTCTCTTGTTCATAACCATCATTACAAGCTTTAAAACAAAACAAAAATCAAGAGTGTGCCTACCTTAGAGGATAAAGGAGCTTGGATCATTTTGAGAATAGGTTCTTGAATAAGTGTGGGTGTAATTCTTTTTATCTTAAACTCATCATGTGAATAAAGTTTTGATTGAAAAAGAAAAAAAAAAGGAAGAAGGAAAAGAAAATGGAAAAAATGATAAAAGCTTAGAAAAGAAATAGAAATAAATTATGTTGAAATAGAAAATCTTGAGTTAAAAAAAGGAAGACAAAAGGAGTATAATTACAACTTTAAGATGTACTCTACTTATTTTTGTTTCTAGATTTATTTCCCATTGCTTCTATATTTTTCTATGGTTTTAAGCCTCTTTTTCCTCATTTTACCTACATTTACCTCAACCCCATTACACCCCTTATAAATTCCACTTGATTTTTGTGTGCATATTATTCAATTGTAGCAAATATTAGAGTCTTGCTAACATGGTAGTGTTTGCTTGCATGAGTATTGAATGTATATACAACCCTAAACACTTGAGAGTTGGAGAGTTATTTTGAGAAGATCCAATCATTCTTGATTCACCCTTGGTTTGATTTTCCTTCTTATTTATTGGGAAATAAAGTTTTCCATTCAAATTTTTCTTGATTCCTTGATTTCTTGAAGGTTGTATTTTGTTGACTTCTAGACATTCCTAGAATCTATTATTAATTTACTATGTATTTGTTTTCTCTTTTCTGCTGGTCATGAGTGTTTTGCTCAGGAGTGCAAAAAGATCAGGGAGGGAGTATTTGATTAGTACATTTCTAATCACACTTATAGTGTTTAACACGGCTTTCTTAGACTATAATTGATAGTAAATTCATTATTTTGTATAAGATTTGCCTAATTAGGATTAATTGGAACTTAATTGAGATCTTTGACTTAACTTGGATTTTAAGTATATTCTCTCACTTTTTTTTGTCAAGATTACATGCCTTGATGATGACATTTCAAAAGAAGAATTAAAATATTTTGAAGTCTACAAAATTATGCTGACAAAGGACTAGATGGTCACACTAGACGATCTTCCTAAACCATCTACAGTTGAGTATAGTACTGTGAAGTGGTAAGATGCATGTTCTGTGATTATTTCTGAAGAAATAGGGACAAAAGCCGATTAAATATTTTGCAAAGATATTCTTAAGATATTCCACAAAGATAATCCTTTGCAATTCTTACTTGATTTAGACCAAATGTTATTCAAATCTTATGCAATATCTCTCGCAAGAGATTAAATTATGTTGAGTTTAATTTAAAAGTAAAATTACAGTTCATGTATCTGAAATAAGATTGGAAACAAAATATATTAAAGATAAGCGAGGATAAAAATATGGAACAAAAATGGGAAAGAAGATATCTACAAGATAATTTGTAACGAAGAAGGAAACAAAGTATATTTAGGATGACTGAAAGACAATATCTGAATCATAATCTAATTTTGAGATCCTTGGAGCAAAGAAACCAATAAAATTATATAAATTTCAACAGAAAAGATATTAAGCTCTTTATCGAAACATGTTCATAAACATAGCATCAAAATTTTATTATTTTCTTCTTTATAATTTTTCCATTTTTCCTCTACATGGACGACTATACTTTTTTAGGTTGATTCTTTTGCGATTTCACAATGAATTCAAAGGTTTTGTGCAATTATAGTTTTAATCTTCAATATTTTTGTAACCGGCTATGCTAAACGATATGGTCTTTTTGAGTTCTAATTTATGTTATTGGAATTATTTTTTAATGCATGTTGATGATTCAATTATGTTCTTTAATTGGAAATCTTGTTTAGTTTATTATTCTGAACAATCTCTTGTTTGTTTAATTCAAAAGGTAAAAGACTAAAAACCTTATGAGGAGATGCATGAAGATAAATAAGGTAGTTAATGAATTAATGGATGGATGTTTCATTAATTAGATTCTATTGATTTGGGTAACACATATTTGGTCAATTCGATCTTAGTTTGAGATTGAATTTATATATATATATATATATAT
>Ga0123341_1002333_pt1 | contig 15542 bp, 8 predicted proteins | sample Turbeapinknodule_FD_89959 | JGI IMG/M metagenome (GOLD analysis project Ga0123341, IMG submission 89959) | Root nodule microbial communities of legume samples collected from Mexico - Turtle bean Mexico pink nodule | ecosystem: Host-associated > Plants > Roots > Nodule | place: Mexico: Nepantla... | reverse complement strand
ACAACATCCAAACTACCCCAGAACTATACTAAACCAGCACAGCAACACCAAGCACAGTCAAGGCTTCAACATCCTTCAAAGGATTTGGATTCTTCAAAACTTGAACACCACTTGGTTCAACAGACTCAACATGTTTTTGGTATGATATTGTCATCATGCTCATTCATTTTCTATGTTAAGCAAGCAAGAAAAGCTTCCGTTATCTTAGTGAGAACCAACACCTTAAAGTTGCTTGGACTCAGCTAGTGTCATGCTTCAACCAACACTAAAGGCTTGTGACCAAGCTATAGAGAATTTTTCAATTGGAAAGTTATAACCATTTTACTGCTAAGACTCGAACCCAAACCACTCTTACCAACAACCTCTTTAGCTTTAATGGTTCTCTCAACTTTTCTTATGCTACTTAATGACGAATTTATTTAAGTGACGATAATCTACATACAATCTAAAAATTTCATCTTTCTTCTTAACTAACAAAAAATGAGCTCTCTAAGGTGACACACTATGATGAATGAACTATTTTCCAAGTAACTATTCTAATTATTTTTTTCGATTTTGGTAGTTCAAAGGGAGATATGGTGCTATAGAAATTTGTCTAGTTCCAAGCATCAAATTTACTAAAAATTCAATTTCTCTATTGGGTGGCAAACCAAGAATATCATCACAAAAAACCTCAAGAAAAAGACTTGATTGGAAACTGAATAGTCCATACCTAAGATTACATCTAATTGTGAAAAAGGTAGATAAATTAAATTTACATGGAATTTCCTATTTTTAATGAATAGAGAATAATTTAGACAGACTTTATTGGTAGTTACAAATTCACTTGTAGGAGTCGAAACAACCAAACTAACATCTAAAAAGGAGGTTGGAAATTCAAAATGTTTGACACAATCATTAAAAATGAATGAATGAGTTGCGCTTGAGTCATACAATACATTTAAAGTTTTACCTTTAATGAAACACATACCTTGAATCAAATCATGATTTTGAGCGATTTCAACCCTAGTCATGGTGTAGACTTTCCCTATTGTCATAGGTTTTACCTTAGGTACATAAAGATTAAAATGTGATTTTTGTTGTCCACATTCAGAAAATACATGACCAGATTTTCTACACTTGAAATAGACAAGTCCTTTAAGATGACTTTTTGACATAATGATCTTGTCCGCACTTCATTGACCTAATTTGATTATTTACATGCATACTTGAATTTATTGAAGAAAATCTACTGGGTGGGGATTTCCATTGGGGACGTTTGTAGGATTTTCCCTCATTACGTCTTTTTTTGTTTGGCTAAGGTTCGAAATATCTTGGTTTTATTTTTTTTGACTATTTTCAAAATCCTCCAAAAATCTACACTTGTGAATATGTGTAGGAAAGTCAAACATTTCTAATATTCCTATTGCTTTTCTCAATTTAGGCCTAAGTCCATTTGTAAACTTTATACACTTCATTCTTTCATCTAAGTGATAAAAGAAAGTATAATACTTTTCTGACTCCTCAAACTTGGAAGCATATTCTCTTGCTAACATATTCCCTTATTTTAATTTCAAAAATTCTATTTCTTTTGCTCTCTTCGCATCATTGGGAAAAAAAATTTCAATTTTTTTTGTTCTAAATACTTCCTAGGTAATGATTATTTTCCCTCCTTTTAGAAATCTATTGGTATTATCCCACAAATATCCAACCTCTCCTACATAATCATAATGTAATTTACCTTTTGATTATCAGAACAATTCATAATTAGGAACATTTTCTCCATCTCCTTAATCCATAATTTAGCTTTTTATGGGCTATATAACATCCGAAAAAATATGGAAGTTTGTTTCTCTTGAATTCAACTAAACTTTGTGACTTAGTAATTCCTTCAAGCCTTTGGTTTCTTAGTAATGTGACGACCATGTCTATGATAACTTGTACTACTTCGATCAACTCATTATTCCTCCTAGTATTTGCTATTTTCAATTATACAAGTTAGTGTTCATAAAATAATCTGATTGATACATTTCACAAGTCTCACATGAAAGATAGCTCTCATACCATCTAAATGTAACATCCTATTTTTATTTCTTTCTTTAATGTATTCATATAATAAATTGATTAATATATATATATATATATGTATATTTATTTGAGGTAATTATTTTTTAAAAAAATTGCATAATAGCAAGTCAAAGATGTAATACGAAGATTTATTTATATATATATATATATATATTTATATTTATATTGCAATTTTTACATTGGATTTTTCTTCTTCTATTTTACATGTTTATTTTATTATTTATTAAAGAGAAAGAACGAGTTTTATTTATTTATAAATTCTTCATTTCATTAACTGCTACGTTATTCTACAATGGCAGTGGAAACATGTTCATGAGAAGATTAATATGAAATGTTAACAACATATAAAAAGTAACTATAATGGGTCCTTCTAGAAGGATCGAGACATCCATATTTGCTATGAATATCAGTGTGGAGATTTTCGTCCCACGGAAGGTAACAGAGTTGTCCACAGCGTTCGTGTTTTAGTTGGTTCTTGCAAAATCTGCAGATATGATAGTGGAGAATGAGTTGAGATAATTTGGAGTCTCCATCTATGTATATGATATTTTAAAATTTGTGTATGATATTTTAAAATTTGTGTATTTTATTTTCATGCACCAAGAGTAAAATTGAAAAGTGAGAAAAATTATAATGTGAAATAATAAAAATAATATAAAATTTATTTTCCCTTCAAGTCTTAAAATAAAATATTTGTAAATAATATAATTCTAATACATTGTGTCTGGAAAATATTGCATTATAAGAAAAAATTAGACGTTATAGATGTGGCGCATTTAATGCATTTTTTACATTCAAGCTGCTTAGACAAAAGGAAGAAGTTCAAGTGAGTTTGAAGCTACTCAACTACTAGGAAAAAATTTACAACGACTATTTTCTTCAACACCTATATAAAGTTATCTTTCAAAAAGAATATCAAAAACAAATTTTATTTGCAAAGTGCGAAAATGCTAAAAATATTTTTATGCCATAAGGCTTTGTAAAGAACATTATTGTGTTCATCTTTAACAAGCTAGACTAATGAGCTTAAGTTTTGTAAATGTCGAAAAACGTCATCCTTCTCCAGTAAGCAATCCTGTGATATTTTGATCACCCGTTAGACAATTCTTGTCTTATCTAGGAATGACTGTGTATTTTATTTTCATGCACCAAGAGTAAAATTGAAAAGTGAGAACAATTATCATGTGAAATAATAAAAATAATATAAAATTTATTTTCCCTTCAAGTCTTAAAATAAAATATTTGTAAATAATATAATTATAATACATTGTGTCTAGAAAATATTGCATTATAAGAAAAAATTAGATGTTATAGATGTAGCGCATTTAATGCATTTTTTACATTCAAGCTGCTTAGACTAAAGGAAGAAGTTCAAGTGAGTTTGAAGCTACTCAACGACTAGGAAAAAATTTAAAACGACTATTTTCTTCAATACCTATATAATATCAAAAACAAATTTTATTTGCAAAGTGCGAAAATGCTAAAAATATTTTTATAACATAAGGCTTTGTAAAAAACATTATTATGTTCATCTTTAACAAACTAGACTAATGAGCTTAAGTTTTGTAAATGTCGAAAAATACCATCCTTCTCCAGTAAGCAATCCTGTGATATTTTGATCACCCATTAGACAATTCTTGTCTTATCTAGGAATGACTGTTTTTTAAACAATACTCGTTGGGTTAGTCAGGATGTGATATTTTGATCACCCCTTAAACAATTCTTATCTTACCTAGGAGTAACTGTTTTTTAAACAATACTCATTGGTTTATTCAGAAATGACTACAAGCCAAAGCAATAATCGAGTTTTTATCTATAAGTGGTTAAGTATTAAAGATTACTTGACTAGTTAGCCAAGAGTGACTACATTCCAAATCAATATTGGTATGAGTTGACTATGATTCGTAACAATACTCTTTGTATCTTGTAGTAATAGTCCGTATAGTGGAACTCAATCAGTTGATTGAGAACTAAACATACTTTGTGCTATCATACAAACCAATGTAAAAATATCTTGAGTAATTTCTTCCTTCCCTATTCTCCCAAAATTGTATGTATAATATTTGCATTAACCTAAGAAGGAGAAGTTTTTTAACTCAATTTTTAAAAATATTTGTCATTTTGTTTGACCAGTATACAACTATCCTTTGATTGTATATCAACAAACGATATTTGCGAAAAATTGCAAAAAAAAATTAAAACACAATTCAACCATGCCTTTATGTTTTACCTGTTTTCGTAAATACTTGGACAAAATCAGTGATCATATTTCCTATTACACAACAATGAAATTACAAGGTGAAATTTAAAAATTTGATAAAGTTTCATGTTGTTGAAGGCTGCAAGTGAAAACAAAATATGAATTGATTTTGCTCTAACAATTGGAGTATATGTTTTAGTGTAGTTTATACCTTCTGGTTATAAGTAACCTTTAGCCACTATTCTAGCTTTATTTCTTACAAATTTACCTTGTTTGTTGAGATTTTTTCTAAACACCTATTTTGCACCAATGATTGACTTGTTCTTAGGTGGACTTATGAGCTAGCATATGTTCTTTTTCTGAAATTGATCAAGGGGGTTGATCTTTTTGCGATGATCTTGTTTGTACACCTTTGATTGTATTACCTATTCTAGCATCAGTTGGATGATTGTTCACCATTTGTGAGTAGCATCTAGTTGGCTATTTCTCCTTAGTTATAATGTTTATTAGGTCTTCAAAAGTGTTTATGCTTGTATTATCTTGTTGGTGTTGTTTTTGCAAGTTAATATGCTAAAGAATCATCTAGCTCTTAAATATCTTATTAGACTTATGGTTATTGAAGCTTATATGAATTGCTTCTCCATCTATTGACGTTATAGATTTATAGACTCCATATGCTTATACAATTCAAAATATCCAAGCAATATTCATTCATCACTTTTGGAATCAATCCTACACTTTCCTTGGTGTTGAGAAAGAAACATTGAATTCTAATAGGATGGAAATAAGATATGTTAGGTTTTCTGTCTTTCCAAAATTAATAAGGAGTCTTTTCAATCAAGGGTCTAATGTAAATTGTGTTTTGTAAATAACAAGTTGTGTTAACTATTTCTGTTTAATACTGTTTAGGAGTAGAGTTTGCATTAACCATAGTTCGAGCCATTTCTTATAAAGGCCTATTTTTCCTTTCCACAACACCATTCTATTAAGGTATTCTTGGGGTGGAAAAATTATGGTGGATACCAAAGTTTTTGCAAAAAACTAAAAGAAAACATTTTTGAATTCTTGTCCATGGTTACTTTTAATATAAACAATTGACATACCCTTTTCATTTTGAACATGTTTACAAAATTCGTAAAAATACTTTGAAAGTCTCATCCTTGTGGTTCAAGAAGTTCACCCATTGTTATCGTATACCACTAATAGACAAAGTTCTAGGACGAAACAGGTCTAAATGTATCATCTAAAAAGTTCTTTGTTAGAAACTTCATTGATACTCTTAAAAGATGTTTTAACATGTTTTCCTTTTATACATGTTTCATAAAGAAGATTTTATTTGAATGACATTATTAGCAAACCCCTTACGAGATTGTGTTTTTATAGTTTTGTAATCTCAAGCTTACATGTCCACACTTTCTTTGTCAGATTCAATGATCTTCCTCTATAATTATGGTGTAAGAGAATTTATATGTTAACAACTCGCTTATATTGATCTTGTACATATTACATTGTTTATTAACATTAAATAATTAAGTCCTATCATAGTTTTTTACTACACATTCATCTTTATTGAATAAACATCACTCACGTTGTCACATATTTAGCTTATGCTAAGTAGGTTGTGCTTTAGACCATCAACTATTTTTTTTTTCAATAGAAGGTGAATTTTTTATACATATATGTTTGTCTCCAATTATTCTTCCGTTCATTTCCTCCAAATACGACTTTGTCTCCTTTCTTATTTTGAGGTGTTAGAACATTGACTTTTCTTTTTTCATGTGTCTTGAGAATTTGCAAGAAGAATTATTTTATTTTAGGTATCCACACAACATTAGGTCCTTTGGCGTTAGTATGTCTTCTTTGTTCCCTTTTAGGATTGTTATTAGACAGTGTAATATGATATGATGATGATACATGCTTTTTACTATGAAACATGTGTTCCTCATATCCAATTCTGATTTAACATGACATTGATTTGATTTTCTTGTAAGAAGATCAAGATACTTCCACCTATCTTACTAGCAAGGAATTTTCTTAAGGAATCGTTTTCAATAAGTAGATTGTCTACTATCTTACTAGCATCTTCCACTTCAAAATGTTTTCCAAGACTTTCAGCTTTTGAAATCACTTTCGTCTTTAAATTTTCAAAGTTTGTACTTTGAGTCAAGTCTGTATTTTGGATTCTTATTCTTTTTGCACAATTTTTCATTTTTGTCTTTGAGCTCATGGATTTCTTTTATAAGATCGTTTAATGTCTTAAACTTTGTTTTTAAAAGCTCAAGCTCTTTAGACACATTTTTAAAATCCGTTTTAAGACAATAGACACGTTTTTAAAATCCGTTTTAAGACAATTGAAAGCCTCATACATTTAGGAAGTATTAGAAATAGCTTCATAATATGTTTGAATAACAAAATGTATGTAAGTAAAGTCGACTTCATTATCATGGTTGTTAAATGGTTGATTAGACATTGTGTTCACCACAAGATCAAAATTGTCTTCTTCCTCTTTCTTGTCTTTTAATTCAAAGAGATCAAGATCTTTCGTGCATTCATGAAGTTTTTCTTATTGAAGAACTTTCTTTTCTTTTCCTTACATACTACTGCTCAATCTACTTGGTTATTTGTTTTTCATTGTTTATAAGATTTCTTATCAGAGGGGTTTTCCTTTTCAAAATGACCTCTTTTATAACTACTATTTCAAACTTGCCTTGAATAATGGCAAAGGGATTCACCCCCGCCACATTTTGAATGACAATATGATGATTCACGATCTCTATTCTAATTAGAATCTCATCAACCATTAATCTTCTTAAAAGCACTTTTTGTTTCAAGAATGAAATACTTGTTTTGACTTTCTTTACTGTTGTACTCATCTCTAATGTTAAAGGCCTCATTAGAAGCTAAGTAAAGATCATTGCAGGGAGAGTTACTTAAGCTACCGAGAGAAGAAGATACTTCAGGCATATCTATAAAAATATACTAGATAAAGGACAAAGGGCATACCTAAGAGACATTCACTAGAAGAAAGCTTGGATGATCAGAAACACAAAATATTGACAAAATAGTGAGTGAATTGGGAGTTATATAAATATGGGAGAGAGAAGTTTCAGTGGAGGTAGTGTCTTCACACCTATTTACTATCTAATTTGTTTTTTAAGACATCCCTTAAGAAAAACAAGGTGAGAACAAAATGATAGTCATTTTTCTAGATCTATAAAATTCCCTAATAAAGAGCCTTTTTTTTCCCTCACAAATGGTTATTCATTAAAAACAACATATCAAGTCATTATTACTACATAAGTGCAAATAAAAATACTTTTACAAACACATTGGCGGGTAACATATGAAAATTATCATTGTACTAAGTTACTCCAAGCTTAATCATCGCACTACGTTATATAAAGCAAATCATTTAATGGTTATTAAAAAAATTCATATCAGTTTAAACAAATTTTCCACATACTCGATTATTTTTTTCTTGGATTCTAAACTTTGGAAGCTTAGTAACCTATTTATATACAATATACTTTTAATATAACTTCGATATATAAATCAATTTAACTACATAAAAATAATGCCTAATAACTTAATTATCTTTTTTCATATATATCTCTAATATATTATTTGGTTACAATAACATTATAAGACTTAATATGATTATATTATCAACAACCGAAAACAATAAGGATATAAAAATATATTGTAGAAATGGATAGTCACTTCGAATGAGTGTCTGATGGGGCGAATTTAAAATTATTGTTTCGACAAGCAGATCGAGTCAAATGTAGTACAACTAAGGATTATTGTATTCATAGGGATTAAAGATGATTAAAGTAGTAATGACTTTCAAAATGAAGTGAGAATGTGATAGAAGTTGATTGCATAGATGTTGTGAAATAACTATAATAATCCTATTAAAATATTTAGCAAGATTGAAACTTTGACAAAAATAAAGTAGAAGAATAACAATACAGAACATGTGTTGGGATTGAAATAGCTTTATAAATCATTTTTGTTATTATTACTTACAAATGTTATATTTGTTCAAGTTCATTGTTCCTTATAGCCAAACAAGGTGAATTCTTTGATCAAGGTTATATAGTACCACAAACTATTATAATTAATTTCTTGCATAACGATAGCTTGTTTATGCGTTAAGATAGAATAATTCAAGCCAAGTACTCAATTTTGTTCCCGAAAATTGACATACTTGGTTGATTTGAAAGGGTTCAAATACATGAACGTGCCTTATGAAATCAATCATGTCCTAATGGGATCAATGATTGTTCCTCACCATTAAGCATTAAGTGTACAATCAAACCAATAAAACTTGAAATTCAAAGAAAACATGCATTCATAAATAACAATAACTCGAATATGTTGTTTTCCAATTTGAAATTCAAAGAAAACATGCATTCATAAATAACAATACTCAAGAGATATTACGTTGTTTTCCAATCCGAACAAGATAAATTTAGCAAGTCATGATATCTTACAATAAAGCACAAGGATGAGAAGTTAAGAACAACAAACATGGATCCTTGAATGTTGTTGTCCAGGTTAGGCTTTGGTCTTCTACCTTAGTAATGAAGTGTCAGAACCTCTCTATTTATAGATTTTAGTGAGGACCTTTAGTGGATTCAGCTTTCACTCACCGCAAAGCCAATCTGCTTATCAAATTGAGTTTCTTCATTTTGAAGGAACCTTTTGGCTTGCAGGGATTCGCTCCAAGCTGAGCACAACAAATTTTTTTCTTAGGCATGAAGAATTCTCAGGCTTGGGATTTGCTCTAAGCCAAGCCTACAGCGAATCTGTAACCTCCCTTCTTTGGTGCAGGTTAGCTTCAAGTCCTTTCCAAGCAAATTTGGGCTTTCTTCAACATGAATTACTCTTTTTGCTTAGCCTATTTGGGTTTGCTTAACTTTCTAAGCTCTGTAAATCGTTATTCATCTTTGGACTTAATATGCTCAACGCATTTAATTGGCACTCAGTGTTTTGGAAATTTTCCAGTTTTTATTTTCTAGACTCAATCCACTTAGCCTTTTTCCATGCGCTGGACAGATTGATCCTTCTTTTTTGTTTCTTTTTTTCTCTTTTTTTTTTTTTGCAAGATTCACAAATTCTTCTTTTTATCTTCTTTTCTTGATTCTAGCATGTTTAGTGGGATTTGCTTGCTTTTTAAATTGTTTTTCCATATATTTTATTCATTGTGCGTGCCTAGTTTAGAAAAAATCACTATAAATCATCCCAAAATATAATATCAATCTTTTAAATAAATACTATTTTAGAAGAGGTTGATAAGCAAATAAGAAACTAAAATAAGAAAAACAAAATGAAATGAGTTTGAGCATAAAGTCATTGTAAAAAAAATATCTCGTTTCTTTAAATTTTTAATTTTAGCTTAGGCACAAACTAATTTTAATTTACAAATATTTGATTCTATTTTCCTTTTTTATAAAAATAGGCATAAGTTTGTTTAAATATCCATTGGGTTTAATAGAATTTATTACAAATGAACTTTTCAAGATTGTCTAAAATGGAGTAAAAATAAAATAAAAGAAACCATTGATAACCTTTCTCCTTTTGTAGACCCAACCAATGAAATTTCACTCTCTAACCAATGAAGAACAATGAATGAGTCTTTTAAAGAACTCGTGATTCTGTTTTTGCTCCACCTCATAATCAATGCCTAAATTAATATGCTGATGGACACTGCTTACCATAACATTCACACCCACAAACTCAATCAATACCTAAAACACACCTCACACCATTAATAATTACCTTTGCAAAAGAACCAACATCACACTTCTATTTTTTAACACCAAATTAAATACATACATAAGAACTTGGAATCAATTCTCTTCATACTTTCTTTAATTTTACACGCAAATGAGTATATAGCAGATATAAGCAAATCATCAAACACGTGATGTGCTTAATTAATCTAAACTTGGTATTGCTCCAGCTGAACATCCTTAGCAGTCAAAGGTTCATATTCTCCTCGATAACCTTCAAGATGATCTGCCAAAGCCGATTTGTCAATATTCTGATGATGAAAGGACTTGCAAACAAAGTAGATCACAGTTTGCACAACAAGGCCAAAGAGGAACAAACAAGACAATAGTAAGAAACAAAGAACCCCATATGCTGTTTTGTCCAGAGAATTCACTGTCCATCCATCCACCACAGTCTGCTTGAACAAAACCCTTATCAAAACCAAAGACCCCACAAGAGTAAGAAATACGAATATGGACAACACCATCTTTCCCTTTATTAACTCCTTGCTCTTCAACATGGCTCGAACCCCCCACGAATCCTCCAACACAGTCACAACACTAGCCAGTTGCCACACCACGGTGAGGTACACAAACCCAATGAAGTACAAAACCGCTATGAAAACAAAAACCACAACACGACCGGTGTTTAACCCAATTGAAATTGCCCACAAGAAGATAACCAGCATGGTGACGATATTGTAAGCGAAAAAAGCAGCAAAGGCACATAAGAAGGTGAGCATGAGCCTCTTCCACACCTTAGGGACCACACTCATAACCCTCTTGAAAGTTACCTCCTTTGCGGTGTAGACGGAAGCGACGGTGTAGACCACTGCTGAGGTAGAGAGGAGGGAGAATATGAGAAGCAAAGTGAAGTAAGCGAGTTTGAAGAGCACTAGAGTGATCCATTCAGAAGAGATCATGTCAGAGAGCTTGTTGTATTGAGGTGTGTCAGGCTTTGTTTCATCCATGACTATGGAGTTGTAGAGAATCTTCCTGAAGAGAAGGGTGGAGACCTCTATGTGGATGAGGAAGATGAACGAGAGAGGGAGGATTAGTGTTAAGGTGATATAGGAGAAGATTTTCCTCCATGAAAGTATGATTTTGGAGGCTTCTTTGTAGACACCAAAGAACCCAACAAATTGCATCTCTTCTTGCTCTCTATCCATTCTCTACTCTGTATTTTTTTTTTCTTCAATGGAGTTTTTGGCTTGAAAAATGGTTTAGTCGGTTGGGTGAAGATGTGCAAGGAGATTGCGTTTGGGAAGAGGATGAATGGTTTATAGCAAACATCTAGAACGGGTTTGGACTTGTACGCCACAGAGTACCCTTACTTTTCAAATGAGTTGCGTTTGTTGAAAAGTCAATGACTACTTTTTTTCCTTTCTTAGCTAATAAATAACGATTAATATATATATAAATATATATATACCATTTTGGCTTAAATACGTTTTCCTTACTCAATAATTTTTTTTTTAAAATGAAGTAATTCATAAAATATATAATTTTAGTTTAATTAAGTTCCTTTAAAAATACTTTTTTAAATAAAAATTAATTTTAGAAACCAAAACAACTAGTTACGATATTAACTAAATTAGAAAATATTTTATAAACTGAAAAGTTATTGATATTAAAATAGTTTATATTATTGATAAATTTTTTAAAAGTAATTATTAAATTAGTATCTAATAATTAGTTATTTAGTTACTAACTACTTTATATTCTAAATTAGTTTCTATTAGTATTTTAGAGAGTAATCTAGAATCTAAAATATAAGTAGGTTAAACCTGAGTAGCTAGTTTAGATACTAATTTAGAAATCATTTTATAAATTTTTATTAATACTAGAAACCACTTTAGATATCAAAAAAATTTTAGTCTCTAAAATAATATCTAATTTAGTCAATATAGTGACTAATTATTTTTTGTCTCTAAATTCAGTTGTTATTTAATAATTTTCTTATAGTGTATTTTGTCTCTTTTAACTTATTATTGAAATATTTTTAAAATGTAAATTTTAGCATATTTGACTATTTTTATAATGTGGCGTCTATTGGGTTGTAAGTGTTTTTTATTAAGTTAAATTGTCTAATAGTTGTAGATGTCATATGATGTCTCAATGTTACGTCAATTGATAAACTAATAGTCTATTGTATACATTTTGTTAAGTAAGTTGTTATTGTGTATTTATAACTAAAAAGTAATGATTTTGTAGTCCTATATAAGAGTATATTGTAGTTTATTTAAAAAAGTTGTACGTAATAACAATGATTACATGATACATTAGACAATTATTCGGTTCTATCTTACTTTGTGTGTTCTTTGTTGTGTTTTTTTATTGGTGTTTATCATAATTGATATTGCACAACTTTTTTATTGTTATTCAGGCTCGTTACTACACCAGGTGCACAACAACAAAAATATCTAGAGATTATTGTATGGTTTTAAGGAATCTCAAAGGTAGTGGTATAGGATTATTCGATCAATTAATCGTCTCTTCTAAGTATAAAAAAGTCCTTATGGTGCTTGTGTTTATCACAAGGAAATGGTGAATGGTTCCAATATATACCCCTTTTATTGTACGTAAATGGCATGCTTGTAGCTTTTATGTATAAGATGGAAATACAAAAAGTTCAAGTCATTGTTTAGTAGTAAATTTGACATAAAGGACTTAGGAACTATTGGTAGAATTTTGGGCGTAGAGATTAGGTGAGATTGTGCTTAGAAGAACTTTTTTGGGTCAACAAGACTAAATTTCAAAAGGTCTTGAAATGAGTGGTGTTAAGTTAGTTATTACTTCATTAACATTGTCTATTTGCTTATGTGTAACCACTACACTTTCAAAATGCAAGAACAAATGCATGGTTCATGTTTTGTATTCTAGTGTAGTGGGGAGTATAATCAATCTGAGTGTATGCACTAAACTAGATCTTACTCAAACAATTAGTTTGGTGAGTAGGTACATGATAAATTTAGGATATGGACATTGGCTGGTGGTGAAACGTACACTTAGATACCTTAAGGGTACTATAATACGGACTTATTTTACAAAGGTGACACTCTATGTATTCTTGATAAATATTCAAATTCAGAATGTGTTGGTGAATGCAGATATAAGACGATCTATAACTCTTAATTGGAATTTTGTTGATCAATTGGAAAGCAATCTTACAACTTAATCCCTAAGTAAATAACCTACCACTAGAATTACGGTAAGAAGAATACAAGAAGAGTGAGACTCAATTGATCTTAACATAGCCAAACTTTTATCAACTTGGGGGAAACATAATATATGACTTTGTCTACTAGTGAAACATAATATATGGTTCTCGTAGAGGTAACAAAGGAGGGAATCTAGTTGAAAGGTCTCACTATTGATATGATAATTTACTAAAGAACGTTATTGTCTTTTGTGATATTTTGAGTGTAATTTACTTAGCCAAGGATTAATTTCATCGTGAGAAAAGCAAGAATATTGACGTCGATATCATTTTCTTTTCATTGAGGAGACATTAGAAATGAAGAATATTGGTACGAAGGTGAATCATGTTAATATGTTGATCAAGTTTGTTCCTAGTAGTAAGTTTGTGTAGTATTTGGAATTACTCAACGTTGGTGGGTAGTAGTTATCATCTCTCAACACGAATATAGAAGAAAATTTTAGTCAAGATAGAGATTTGTTGATTTTGTCTTGTCTCTTCATCTGATCCATCGTCTAGTGACAACATTCATTTAAAGCATTCCATAGAGATTGTCTATTGTTTGAAGCTTTAACATCTGCTCATGACTATTATCAGATAATTGTTATGTTGGTTAATTAGACTTTTCATTATTTATATATGTGTGTAATTATAATTTTTTTATTTAGACTACCATTTTAATTATTTTCTAGTTTAAGTAAAATGAATATATTATATGAACTAACCTAAACTTATAGAATGCAAATAACTTAAAAAAAATAGATTCTTAGAAAAATATTTTTATGTTCATGTTAATATAAATTTGATTTTCTATCAAGAGTCATCTTCTTCTCTCCTAACCATTTGTCCTTTTTGCGTTGTTGAATTTTTGTTCACTGTCTAATGTTTATCGTGTTGTTTGTAAGCTTTTTAATCTTTGAATACCCAACACTATCAAATATTTTATATCTCTCAAGTTTCAAATTGAAGTTGCAATAAGCAAATAACAAAACCAATTAAGCCAAGCCCATTTTTGAGTCTAAACTTTCTGGCCACTACAAACAAATAAAATATGAGAAAGTTTTTCACCATTTGTCTATTCATTTTGTTTGAAAAGAATGTGAGACTAAACTAAATTAAGAAAGGGTGAATTGGTTTCGATTTTTTTTTCAAAAATATTAACCCTTTCGTAAACTCTTTTGAAAAAATATCTTATTAGAAAATTGAGTATAATTAATTATGGAATCAAGATTGATAAATATTACACACACAAAATTGATACAACAATAAAAATGTGAAAAAAAATTGAGAGTGCAAAAGATTACACAAGATTTATATTGGTTACAAATCCTATATCCATTGTTAGTTATTTAACTTTATAATAGTCGAAACCTACTCCCTTTACATGTTTATTACAAGCACTCAACATATGCAAAACTTATACGAAAAACCGATTCAGATACATTTAATTGATTATATTAAGTAGTTAATCTATTATTCTTAGAAGAAACTATATTTCACTAAAATAGGTCTTTGTTTTAATTGTTCGTGTTATTATTTAATTGACTAAATTGATGAAAGAACGATACCAACACAGAATAATTGGTTATTTTAGTTGTCAATCGATTATTTCAAAGATCCCTTAAAAATGGAATAAATTTAGCAAGAAATAATGGATAAGATAATCAATTATTGATAATCAATTATTTGTCAGGATAGTCCATTATTTTTTATTTTACTTGTTCGGGAAACAAAGCATGAACAATATTTATCATAATTGATTATTATAGAATTAAAACATTTCACAAACATTTTAGAGACCATATAAATAATTATTACTTCAACTAAATCAATCAATTCATTTGAAACAAGAAACTTTGAAAGAATTTTAAAACATTTCAATTTTTTTTAATAGAACTATTATTTGAGTCATTAGTTATCATGATATTGTGATTACCTTGATATTGTGATTACCTTATATGCCAGACTTACAAAAACACACCTCCAATGAAAACTTTAAACAAACAATCCATCTTTATTATCAATATCATCATCAAAATCATTAAGTATATAATCTTCCCATGTGACTTGACTCCTTTTTTTCAATTCCAACATATTCACTACAAGAAAATCATGAAATAAAAACCAATTTTTAGAAACCAAAATAATTAGTTGCAATAGTAACTAAATTAGAAACCATTTTAAAAACTAAAAAATAAATTGGTTTGTAAATTAGTTTCTATTATTGTTAAATAGTTTCTAAATTGGTATCTAATTAGCAACCAAGGTTTTAACTACCAATTATTTAGTTTCTAAATTT
>Ga0123341_1002332_pt1 | contig 15544 bp, 5 predicted proteins | sample Turbeapinknodule_FD_89959 | JGI IMG/M metagenome (GOLD analysis project Ga0123341, IMG submission 89959) | Root nodule microbial communities of legume samples collected from Mexico - Turtle bean Mexico pink nodule | ecosystem: Host-associated > Plants > Roots > Nodule | place: Mexico: Nepantla... | reverse complement strand
GATATTATTGTATATATTGTCATTGATATTATTGTACATGGTGTATTCTTTGTTTAACACCTTCAACCTAATTACATGCTTTTTTAGTAGCTTCTTAAAACTCTTATACCACGACAAGTATTTTTTAAACAATAAGTTACTCTAACCTTATAACACAACAATATTAAATGAAGGATGAAGATGGACACAAAGTTTCAAAGTTTCTCTTAGTCCAAGTAACATTCTCAAAGATATAACATAGAGAGATTATAAAAAAATTACTTTACGAAGAATATAAAGGTTGAAGACATTTTAAAGATAATTTATTTTCTCAACTAGCTTATTAGTATCTAAAGTATATTCATGAGTATGCTTGTCTGTTTTCAGTTTTTGTAATTTGTAATGTGTTTTTATTCTTTATACATTCAGGAGTTAAAAGTTTGTCACAATTTGAGATATTGTAGTTTTTGTCGTTCTTCTTATTATGCATTTTACTTTATTGTCTACATAGGCAAATATAAGCTTTTAATGCTTTATATTTTTCATTAAATGTAATTAGTTCATGGAGACTTTTAAGTTGATAACTAATGCATTTTATCTTCCTACCTTTTTCTAGTGTAGTTACTTTTGTGTACACTAAAAAGTAGGGGCATCAAAGGAGTAGATGCAATAGTTAGTCCTTTTCTACAAAGCACACATTTTGATATGTTTTGACTTCAAGAGCATGTTAAACTCTAAGACTTAGGAATGTAAAAACTTGAGTGGATATTAACTTGTTTATTTAAAATTATTTAATATAAAAGTGTGGTTATAGTAGATCTGCTTCAAATGATAATTCTAATAAGTTATAACATTTATTAGACACATTTTTTGTTAAACAAACACATGTAAGGTTTATACATAGAGACAAATAATCCTACTACTTGTTATATGATTATCCGACATTGATATTAATTACTTGTCCTCTTTAAGATGAGTTCTAAATATTGTTTGCACTAATCAAAATTACAAATAAAGGTTTGTTTAACTTTTATCTAACAATATCCCTTCTTTACCGTGAAAGACATTTTTTAGTTATCAACTATAGAGGTTTCAAAACCATGTATGAAATCGTGAAGGATATTTAATAAAGAAGAAAATATCACAAACATATAAGGAAATATGTTTATGCTTGACTAAAATGCATTATCAGATTAAATGCATAAGGGAGATTGGAGCAAAAAACAAAAAAAAATACAATAACTTTAGAATAAAAAATCAAAGTGAATACAATGTTGATAAAGTTAAGACTCTCTGGTTTATCAATTTTGTTTTTATAATAGACCAAAGTCACTATAATCTTGTGCATTATTGCTTTCATGAGTGATGGAATGTGATTCATGCACGTTATTAGGTTTGACTTAGACTATGCATTATGTCCATTGATAAGTGTCATTATTTAATGAAATTTCATGCAAAAAGTTGGACATTTATTGATTTTAATTGTGGATTAAGCTATCACTCAACCCTAATTTGAAAAAATAGAATTTAATAATATATTTTAGAGTTATGAGATAAATAGAACCATTTATTCCCAAATTTATGTTACTTTCATAGATTTAAGGAGGGATGAAGCAAATGAATATATTATGAATAGAGATGTCACTTAGTTCAGGCTCAATTAAATTAATTAAAGGTGTAAGGCAAAGAGAAAAGTGTGACCCAGAAGGGGAACCAACGAAAATAAACCCTAAAAGAGGTCGTCGAAACGTTCCAGATCTCTTTCTTTGGCTTTGGTGAATGTAATGACCACCATGAGTAACTAATTCTTTCTGTTGGGGTTGAGAGTAATTTGTTCAAAGTCTTATATATTTTGATGGTAATTATATATGGATTTATGTTCCTTTTTTATATTGGTAGATATGTTTTTAGTGTTTTCTCAAAGAAATAATTCTAATAATCATTCAAAACATTCAATAATCTCTCTCTTACTTAAAAAAAAAACACTCTAAGAATCTTTGATATAACTTGCAAATAATTTCTAAATCTAACAATTCTTTTAAAGGCACTTTGATGGTATTCTTCTTTTCTCTTTTGCTCTTAAATTTTGGAATAGTTGTCATTTTAGGTGATTGGTTTAGGGTTATTTTAAACTCTTGTGATTATTTTTACACTCAAGTTTGATGTTTCTTTGCAATAGGCTCTTTCATTGTGGTTTGTATCTCTCTTAATATGATTTCAATATATTTGTTCAATACTTGTGTGATTGCATGCGTTGCATGTAAAGTTTGTTTTCAATCAACCTATACCAAGATAGTGAAATCAATCATTCTCAAATTGGGGATATTGTAATAGGATGTAGATTTGAGAAGAATCAAATGAGTATAAAACTTATTGTGTCTTTCTTCTCATTCTTATATTTTATTTTGTCATCTTTGTATGTTTTTCTTGATTTAGTTTTTTGGACTCAAATATTTTAAATTGATTTATTTAAGAAAAGCTTTTCAAAAGTTATAAATCTTTTTAAAAGGTTTTAAAATACTAAATGTGTCATTCGTGGTGTACAACTTAGTTTTTATTTGCAGTAAAAAGGGAATCTTAATAGTTTGATAATTCAACAAACTTATAATTGTATTTAGAAGAAACTTTCATATCAATGTAATGAGATTTACAAGTTGCATCTAAAAACTTTCATTAAAAAGAAAAAAACTCATCTTTATGTGTTTTGCTCCATTTCATTTGTAAATGTTGGTTGTGTTGTTCCCTTGGGCTAATTCATGTTTCTTTACCTTCTTTCTCAAAAGTTCATTCCCTTTGTTTAACACCAACATAAGGGGTATAACCATCAACATCTGAAGAGATCTCCATGAATTTAGGTGGCGATGATGGACATTTTAGAAGTGTAGTATGATGGAAAAGTTCAACATTTCATTTTGCAATCCTCCACCATTTTAGGGCTTTGACATGCTTGCAATCTTTTAGAGCTTGTTTTAAGGTTTCTTTAGTTTTGTAAAACTCATATCTTAGTTGGTCATATTACTCTCTAAAAGGGGTGCTCATGGACAACCATGACAAAGTCATAGTCTTCCACTATTGAATTCAATTCACTATAGAGTATGAAATTTGAGTAAGGAAGCTTGACTTTAAAGGTGTAATTCCTTATTGTCGGATATAAGGGAGTAGAATTCTAGGGATACAAGGAATTGTTTGGATCTGGTTGTAAGTGCCCATTTTTTTACCATATACCATATACTTATCGATACATGGTAGGTTTTGGGTGAGAACTTCTCTTTAGGTTCCAAGCCACCACAAAAGACACCAGACCATGTCATTCTTCTTATCATCTTAAAGTCTTCAATGATCTTGACATATTATAGCTTCTCCCATATGAATTGAATTTATTACTTGAAATGTCTAGAAGGACAAGTTGTAACATCCAAATTTATAATATAATATTTTGCAATACAATGTTTTGAATCACATTATTATTATATAATTTAAATATTTTATTATTTTGATGTCTCTAATATGTTATATATGTGAAACAACATCAAATAACTATTTAATTGATAAAAGAACAAAAATATAATCATGCAAGTTTTATATTGAGATAAGGAAAATATAGTATTATCTTTTCATGTAATCACGATTAAAAGAAAAAACAATAAATTAAATTTTTTTACCAACCTATAAATAAATGAAAAGTGAATGAACCACATTGAAAATAATAAAAGAGAGAAAGAGATAGAGTACAAAGAGCATGAAAAAGAAACAAAGGATTTTTAGAATATTTTTAAAATACCACTAGCCTTAATCTAATACAACCATTAAGTTAAGAGAAAAAAAACATTTATCATTTTATATTGATTTATTTGTTTTGTAATTATCTTTGTTGAGAGGTGTCTCTGATCTTAACTTATTTAAATATTTATTTTGTAATTATCTTCATTCGAAGAGTTAATTTAGGTAATAGGGAATTAACTTATAGGAATTTTATTTTGGATTTTGTTTGGATTTAAAAAACTTAAAAGAACACATTATTTTTAAGACATTTATTTTACAATTTTTAATAGAAAAAACCTTAGGATCATTGTATTTGATAAGAAAATATAGTAATTAACTAATAAAAATTGTGAGATGTTACATTTGGTTACAAAGTTGGTCATATTCATTAAATAATACATGAGGAGAAAGGTCCATAATGGGTAACGTTGTGTGTTGTGTGAAGTTAATTGTTATGATATGCTATGATTATTTAGAGATTTATTTATTTTATTATTATTAGAATATTTTATTTTTATATTAAAAAATAGTATTATAAATAATCTATAAAATATAAATGGTCTATACAAACCCAGCTACCTCAAGCCCAACATTTGATATGAGACAAGTAGAAAGAACTATCGAAAAGATGGTTGCCACATTTCAACAACTATGAAATGTTATGAATAGACAATAAGTTGATATTAATCAATTAAATGTAGTTGCAATAAGGTTCAATCAACATACTCCCCCTTTATGTATGTTGGTTTATTGGAATTCATGATAAACAATCTTCCAAAATTTATTGTCAACCAAAATCTGATGGATTTGTGAAGTACCTTGAAGAGAGGGAAATGACCTTTGCTATATAGTTCTTAAAAGATATTTGGTGGAATGAAACTTGAAAAAAAAAGTGAGGCTAGAGGAGAACAAAGGAGTTTAACTAAAAACGTTTATAGAGCAAATTCTTAGAGAAATATTTTTCCAGAGTTGTCGCTTGGTAGAAAAAAAATTTCTCCTTATTAAATTACTTTGACTGAGCGTGTCGAGTTGAATAAGTAAGCAGGGGATGAAAAAACTAATGATTTTGGGGTATGTGGTGTCAAATGAAGGATTTTTAGTGGATCCTTCCAAAGTATAGGCAATAATGAAATCAAAGCATCTTAATATAGTAACTAAAATTTGAAGTTTTGTGAGATTAGCTTGATACTATTAGAGATTTGTTGAAGGATTCTCGAAAATTGTAACACCTTTGACTTAGTTAACTCGCAATAATTAGTCATTCACTTGGACAAATCAACGTGAACAATTTTTTAACTAGATGAAGAAATGTCTAACAAGTTCACTCATGATTCCTTACTAATGAGAAGTTTAAAGAAATTCAAGACAAGATGAGAACATCATTGAGTAGATATAAATCATACGTAGATAAGAGAGATGACCATTAAAGTTTGAAGTTGCAAATCACATATTCTTATGATATATTCCCATTATAGGTGTAGCTATAAAATGGAAAAGAAAAAAAGTTGACTCCTAATTACATTGAACTATATTAGGCTACCAAAAGAATCAACCCAATAAATTATGAAGTGGCATTACCTCCTTCCTATGGAAATCAACATAATATTAAGGAAATACATAACAAATCCTATGTATGTCATTAAACTAAACAAGATGGAACTAAAGGATAAATTATCTTATAAAGTTAGTTCAATGCAAATAGCATATAGAAGAATATACAACTTATTATTCTTATTTGTTTGTCGGTTAATAATTTTTTTAGGATGAAAATTTAAAAGGATGAGGACAATGTTGTTAAGACCTAGACAATATCCACCCCACTAAACAATCTAATAGTAGACTATGCAAGTGTTTAAGTTTTGATAATAACAAACCCTATAAGTAATTTATATGCTTATGTATGCTTATGATCATGCAAACATTTGTTTCATGCATATGCAGTTCCAAGATCTCAGTAGGCTAGACAATCTACCAAGCTTTAAAGTGATAAACGATTTATCATTCTACGTTGCAATTTATCATTCTACATTGCAATTTATCTTATCTTGCAGTTGTTGAACAAAGTGCTTTGATGTCTCCAAATTCAAGAGAAATGCTTGAAGACCTTGTTGTTGGTTGTGTGTGTGTAGTAGTCTTTGAATTTGTTAATCCACTCTTTAAGATGATCCAAAGTTAATTGAATCTTAATCCTTTTGAAAAATATGAGTTTTATGAAGAGTGTGAAATTTCAACCTGTTGAAATATCGATTCAACCGATTGTTTGACATTTAGTGGCTTTTAAAATGAGTTTGAAAAGCTTGACTTTGTTTTGACTTTGCTGTAAAACTGATTCAACTGGTTGTTTCGAGAATTCAACTGGTTTTTTGTTTTTTTGAAAACCTTAACAAAATTTTGTTAGGATGTTCCAATTTGTTTTAAATTATTCCAACAACTTTCGGTAAATAATTTACTGCTTTAACCATCTAATTGAAGTATAAAAAGGTTGTTTTACGCTCCTATGCATTAACTAAGAAAGAGAGATCAATCAAAAATAGTTTTCAAGATTTCAAAGAGCTTTTTGATCATCTCAAGTGTGGAATAGGATTGTCTTGTAATTCTGAACTTTAATCATTGATTTACCCAGGTGTATTCTATTCCCTTCTTCTCTGAATATTGTATTTTTGTGTGTTCTAGTGTGGTGCAGTTTCACAAGGTGTTTATGGAAACTGTGTGGTTTTGCCAAAAGTGGTGTGTGTTCTTGAGGGGTTCAAGATCATCACTTTTGGTGTGTGGTTTGTAATCTAGGTTTAATTACATAGCTGAGGACTAGATGTAGCTCTTGGTTAAGAGCGAGCTAGTATAAACATCTTGTGTGAATCTCTCAATCTTACACTGATTAAACTTTTTTATCTTTGGTTTTCAAATCTGCTAGTATAAACAATCGGTTGTTTCATAAAAACAACAACTTTATTTTCTGGAATCAAACTTAAAACAAGTTTTCTATTGGTTGAACATATTTCTAATTGATTGATTATTCATACCCTTTCACTCTACCTTCAATACTTGCGAAAATCTTCAAAAACAATTCACCCCTCTCTTGTTTAAGGCCTCTAATTTTAAAATTGGCATCAGGAGCTGAGTTATTGAAAGTCATTTAAGTTTTTAATCCTAAAATATTTTTAAATGGTTGAAAAACTACCCTTTGGGAAGGGTGCTTGAATAAACAGGTCACCTTTGTTTTGTGGACTGAACTATCAATTCTGAAAGATTAGAATGAAAATCTGTGTTGAATCAATTGATAGAGGAATCTGGGATGCTATTGTAAATGACCCTTTTGTTCCCAAATTGAAAAGGATGATGTTTTCATTGAGAAACCTTGGTCCCAATAGACTAAGAGTGAAAGTAAAAAAGCTCAATATGATTGTATTTCTAAGAACATCATCACTTCTGCTCTAAATTCTGATGAGTTTTTCAGGGTCTCACAATGTGCTTCAGCATAGGAGATGTGGGACATCCTTGAGGTTACCTATGAAGGCATCATTGATGTGAAGAGAGCAAGGAAGCATGCTCTAATTCAAGAATATGAAATGTTCAGAATGCTTAAAGAGAAAACCATCTCGGATGTACAAAAAAGATTCACCCACATTGTGAACCACCTCATCAGCCTTGGCAAGATTTTGAAAGGGAGGAGCTAAACATCAAGATCCTCAAATTCTTAGATAGATCTTGGCAACCAAAGGTCACTGCAATTTCTAAATCCAAGGATTTGACAACATTGACCGCAACCTCCTTATTTGGTAAGCTAAAGGAGCATGAACTTTAAGATGAACCGACTAAATGACCAAGAACATGAAGGAAAGCATATGAGAAGCATTACTTTAAGAGTTGCTGGTCATAGGGATGGTCAAGACTCAAGTGAGTGTAATGATGGTGAGACTCTCAACTTGCTCACAAGAAAGTTCAACAAATTCTTGAAAAAGAACAATCGGGACAAAAATCAATCTTCAAATAGGTATAACAGTAAGAAATTGAATGATTTCAATTCAACAAACTATACTTGTTTTGGATGTGGTAAACAGGGTCATATCAAGGCCGATTATCCTAACAATGAAAGCAAGGAGAAAGGAGCAAGCAAGAAATTTGAAAAGAAGGGCAAAGCTAGAAGAACCTACATTTGCTTGGCAAGATAATGATGATTCATCCTCTAGCTCATTATCAAAGGAAGATGAAGAAGCCAATTTATGTTTGATGGCAAAGGAAGAACAAAAAACAAGCAGTGTAAGTTCCAGCATTTCCATAAACTTTGAAAATTATAGCCAACTTTTTTATGCTTTTAAAGAGACTCATGAAGAAGCTAATAGGTTGGCCCTTTTGAATAACCGGTTGAAAGACGTGAATAATTGATTGGAAAACAAAGTCAAGGCCTTGGAAGAAGAGTTGAACAATTTAAAAACTGATTTTGAAAATCTGGAAATGATTTACAAAAACTCTTCTTGCAAGTGTGATTTTAGCTTTTGTGAAAATTGTGAATCACTTCAAAAGAAAGTCCCCTATCTTTTAAAAACCGTGGACAAGTTTTACAAAGACCAATCAAACTTTGAAACTGTTTTTGCATCTCAAAAATGTGTTTTTTGCAAAGCTGGATTGGGTTTTAATCTAAACATCAAGAACACATTACTTTCAAAGCCTTTTTTCTAGTTTCTTTGAAAAACAATCGATTGTTTTGTCGAAACAATCGGTTGTTTCGTGCTTTTACTGCATGAAGAGAGACCACTCTGTTAGATTCTGCATAGTAAGGAAATTTTCTGTTCCCAAAGGTGTTTTAAAGTGGGTTCCTAAGAATTCTAAGGATCTTAATGTTCTAGTTAATGTCCATGAACCAAATTTAAAAGGGGATCAAATTTTGCTCCTTGATCTTGTTTCTTGCAGGGTTCTTTGATGACAACTAAGCACATGTGGTACCTGGACAGTGGTTGTTCTAAGCGCATGACAGAGGACAAAAACAAGTTTGTCAATCTACTCTTGAAGCAAGAAGGTCATGTGACATATGAGGACAACAACAAAGGAAAAATTCTTGGAAGATGAACCATTGGAGACAAGAATACCTTTTTTATCCATGATGTGTTATTTGTGAAAGGTCTAAAGCATAGTCTCCTAAGCATAAGCCAACTGTGTGACAAAGGTTATCAAATAACCTTCAAGCCCAACACATGAGAGATACGGCTGCCCAAATCACTGGAAGTTTTGTTGATTGGTAAAAGGATCAACAATGTCTATCTACTTGATATCTCACATTTTGCATCTATTAGTTGCCTTATAACCAAATATGAGGAATCATGGTTATGACATAGAAGGATAGCGCACATTCACATGTATAATCTAAATAAGTTGATCTCAAAAGATTTTGTAATAGGTTTACCCAAACTCAAGTTTGAGAAAGACCGCATATGTGAAACATGTCAAAAGGGGAAGCAAATCATACATTCTTTCAAACTGAAAAAATATTGTTTCAACTTCTAAACCCCTTGAACTGCTGCACATGGATTTGTTTGGTCCTTCAAGAACCATGAGCCTTGGTGGGAACTACTATGCACTTGTTATTGTTGATGATTTATCTAGGTTCACACGGACACTATTTTTGTAATCCAAGAGTGATGCATTTTCTGCATTCAAAAAGCTTGCCAAGAGATTACAAAACATGTGTTGGAGTAACATTTGTGTCATTCGTAGTGATCATGGGGGGAATTTCAAAATGAAAAATTCAGTGGTTTTTTATGAAAAACTTGGTATTTTCCATAACTTTTTTGCTCCTAAGACTTCCCAACAAAATGGGGTTGTGGAAAGGAAGAACAGGTTTCTTGAGGAACTTGTTATAACCATTTTGAGTGAGTCTTCTTTGCCAAACTATTTTTGGATTGATGTTGTTAGCACAACTTGCTATGTGATGAACATGGTCCTCGTTAGATCAATTTTGAAGAAAACCACTTATGAACTGTTTAATGGAAGAAAACTCAACATTGATCATCTAAAAGTGTTTGACTGCAAGTGTTACATTTTAAATAATGGAAAGGGAAACCTTGACCAGTTTGATGAAAAAGCAGATAGTGGTATCTTTCTTGGTTATTCCTTAACTAGTCATGCTTATAGAGTGTATAACAAAATACTTATGACTGTGGATAGACGGAGATACCTAGATTTAACCGTATATCCTGACTCCTCCCCTTCCTTCCACACTCATCTATCTTCCTTTTCCAAGTCAACACTCACACCCTGGACTTCCCGAAGAAGTAGACACACTAAATTATTTTCCCATTCAAAAATATTCCTTCTCCAGACGAAATTCCATTCCCAAATTTCATTGTTCCAAGCCTCAAATTCTACCATTGCAGAAGCTTTTGATAAACTCAAGAAAAACACTCTTCTGACTTTTGATAATCTCAAATCTACTTTCTCGAATACACTCCGTGATTCAAACAAATCATTAGTGTAATGAGTAGGCTTTAGTTAAAAAAAATATTCTTTATTATATTTCACCTTTCACCTTCACGTCACCAAAATTATAATAAAGTTTTTTTCATATTTCATGACATGCATTTCATTTGTAAAAAATAAGAGAAAATTTTGTAATGCTAAAAGATATCAAACCTTAAAGACTTTGAGTCAATAATTATATACAATATTTAAAATAATTAATGCAATTCAATATTTTTGTTTGCCTTTCTAAGGAGTTGATTTCTTTATACAAGTCATGTTAAGATTCTTTACTTAAGGCAAGGTTTGAATTTTAAGCTTATTGATGTTAACCTCACATGAAAACTTATTTTCATTGGATAAACTTGTTAGAAATAATGTCACTCCTTTTTATCGAGGCGAAATTATTACTAACAATATTTTATATGAAAATTCATCCTGAAAAATTGAACTTATTTTAGTATTGACCAGTGCACATTTTTCAAATATTATTAAATATTTCTTTCACCATCATGTACACCACTTTCACAATCTACAAAACTCTTAAATTAATATACCTAGATACATTCTTCACTACGTATGAAACATTAATTGTATTTTCTATAATTTATCATTTGATCAAAACTAAGGTGATGCTACTTAAAACTAGGATTTAGATTTAGGAAGAGATTGCCACACTATTTTCTTCTGCAGGTGGTGGTAGAGTGTTAGATGACGCCGAACCTTCAGATTTTGTAGCTGCTAAAATACTATATTTCTTAAGCACCTTATCTTTGTTTGCATTCCACCATTCTTCTGCTTGATGTTCATGGAACCTTCGTTTACTACAAACAAAATATATAGAATTATCTTAAAAAATTAAAAATATTATATTAAATTTATTATATTTTTCATATATAGGTATATAAAAAATATATTAATGTAAATAAGATAATAGTTTAGTGTAATTATTGATAGATAAACATAACATATAGTAATAAATTATAAGAAACATATATCTCCAATTTGATGGTATATAAACAATAAACATGTCTTGAATGTACAAAATATCTTTTTCATAATATTTGATACATTAAGATAGAATAATTGCAAAAAATTTATTAACATATGTCACATAAAAAAATTCTTATAATTAATCAACTAAGAACTTGTACAAACATGATGATGTTAGTGATAAGAAAACTAAAAAAAATGATTTATACAAATTTTGTGAATTTTATTTATAAAATGAAGATGACATAGTTAGTGGGTAGCTAGCAAACCTAATACCTTATTGATCATATCATTCATGCAATGTATTTATTAATCTTTTATTAGATATAACAATTCAAACATAATCACAATGCATGTTGACATAGAAATTGAAAATATAGAATTTACTGGATAAAAAAAAAGTAACTAACCTGAATCTAACCCGTTTGAAAACCTTGGCACCATTAGGCTTTACGATTAATGTTACATATACGCCAGGTTCAAATTGTTCAATGACTTGTGTTTCTCCTTCTTTAATTGATCTTGAGGAGACTTGGGATTTTGAATAATTTAGAGAGTTTTGTGAAGACATTGATGCGTCATTGTTTGATAAAGATGAGCTAGTTTTTTGAAGAACATTTGCTTCATCTCGTGATGATGATTCATCTCCTTCAGTTTCAGCATTTTCTTCTATTTTTTGTTCTTGCAATTTAGAAGAATTATCATTTGAGTCAAGTGAATGAGGAACATTTTGTTGTTCAAAATTGGCACTTGAGGACATGGCTGGTGTTTCAGATTCTACATTATCTCTCAGAAAATCTTCAGCTGCAGTAAGTATTGTTTTCCAATTTTCACCTTCTAAAGCTTCTGGTGGCAACTTCTCCATCATTTCCTTCAACTGGATAAAATGAAAAACAAGTAAACTAAGTGAAGATTCTGTAAGAAAATTTGATGAATTCACTTATGCTTTTATTACTTTTCATCTCCCTTTCTAATTGAAATATTCTTTTATTCATTCAATGACATGATTAAGAGTTAAAACTATAAAAACAAACTCAAATTATGCATTTAAGAATTTGAGTGTGTTTATATATTGCAACATAAACAAATAAACATGTTTATAGTTAATTCAACTTGTTGTATGCTTCTATAATAATATTATTAATTTTTTTTATCAGCATATACCTTAATTAAAATTTTATATATTTATACATTTTACTATATCATTCCGAACATCTTTTTATGAACTCATATTTTTATTTACCATGGAATTATTGTTTTTGGATGTGAATTTTCAAAAGTTATTTAAATCATCTCCATTTATTATTTTTTCCATGGGAAAAAAAAGTATATTATAATAAGAAAAAATATTTGAATTTTAGTTTTAAAAAAAGAAGTGCATGGAAAATGGTTAACATGTTCCCAATATGATTTTAGATTACCATGTTGATTTGTTTATTTATGACGATTTGGAGCAATGAAAATAAATATTGAGAAATCCTCAAGTTGAAGTATAACCTTGGAATTTATAGAACAAAAAATACCTGATCTATGGTGGACTTAAAAAACTCTCTCGTAGATTTATGTTTAGAAGATTCCTCTACAGCTAAGGAGGTAACTTCACTAACATATTTCTGAAACTTTTCAATTTCCTTGCCATTTTTCTGCTTCAAATTTCGTATCTGAATGAAAAGAACATCCATAAACATAGCAGTGATACTATTTGAATGAGATTCAAAGACAGTGTAGTAAAATTGACCTGGTTTTGCAACTTTGAAACTTCTTGATTCAAAAGTTCATTTGTCTTCTTCAAACTTTCAAGGAGACTTCTAGAAAATCCTGGAGTTCGAGAACGTGGTGAGCTTGGCCTTCTTGCAGGAGATGATGGTCTTGCAAGGGTAGGTGAAATTGGTGGTGGATTAGAAGATATAGCAGACTTCAAAATATTTTGAGAGGAACTGATTGAATTTGGAAATGCAATGTCATTCAATTGTAGAAGTGATGGAATTTGGGAAGATGGAGTGAGGGAAGGATAATCATATCTGCTTCCCAGCTTATTAGTCAACATTTGATGATATTTGACTGGTTCTGTGATGGGAGGCAAAATGAGTCTTGAAGATTTGATTTCTCCTTGGCCGAATCTTTCCCTGGAATCTATGGAAATGCGAGGTGCAGAAATAGTACTAGTGATTTTTCTATTAAGATTTGCACTACTACATGCCTCAACAGCTTTCAGCTTATTATAACAAGAGTCACACACACGATGGGGTTTTCCTGGTGTTGGAGCTAAGGCTGCTTTTAGTACCTTTCTTGAACTGCAACCATGACAATGCACTAATCCACAGTTATAACAATTATGTCTCTTTCTAGTGAAACCAAATGGCAGTCTACAACCAGTGCATATAGATTGGTCAACTCCAGAGACCCATTTATGAATGCATATGCAAGATGTAAAGTTTGAGCCACATGAAATGTTCTTTACATGTCTATCTTTCAAGGCTTCCACTAGTGTTGGAGACTTTCTATCTTCTATGTCTCCATGTCCCAATCTTCCATTAGCACCTTTCCCCCATGTATATAGTTCGCTTCTTGATGTTAAGGCCGCAACATGATGAGATCCACACGATACTTCCTCAACAAATTCACCCACTAACTTATCTTGCACTAGGATTGGTACTTTTCCATCAGCAAAAGGATTTCCTAGTTGACCATTTTCAGTGTTTCCCATAGTGAAGACATGACCAGATGTAGTTAGGGCAACAGTCATAGTGTGTCCACATGCTATTTGGTGGAAATTATATTCAATAAGTGTAGAGACACAAGTTGGTTGAAGGTATGTTTCCTTATTTCCATGTCCCAAACGATATTTGTCACCATCTCCCCAAGTGAAAAGCTTTCTGGATAAAACATTCGAGCCAGATTGAAAAGTAACCTCTACAATGGCTGCAGTATGCCATACTCCACATGAAACCTTAATAGTTTTCAGTCCACTTAATAACTGCACCTCTTTTGGATATGTCACACTTTGTCTATTTCCATGACCCAGCACACCAAATGTTCCATCACCAAAGGTAAAGAGTTTTCCATTAGAAGTTGCTAGTGCTGAATGCCATGTGCCACATGCTATAGAGATAACTTGAAGTCCTTCTAGAGGACCAATAACCTTCTTTGGTATCCAATGGCTAACATCGGTTCCATGTCCAAGAAGTCCAGCATTGTATGTACCATCACCCCATGAGAAAAGATCATCAGATGTAGACACAGCACATGTATGATTCTCTCCACAAGCAACAAAATCCATATTAGTAACTGCCAAAAACTCAACAAGACGAGGGCGACTAAAATCTCTATCAGTTCCATGACCAAGTCTTCCCCCAGATTCTTCTCCCCATGTAAAAACCTCCCCTTGCCTTGTTACCAAAGCAATGTGTCGCATGCCAGATGCAATTTGCTGAACATCAAGAACAACACTTGACTCCAATGGTTTGGGAATCAATACATCTGTTGTGGAAGGGGCTTGAGTAACAAATCCATCAGGTGAAATCCCATCTGCCCAAACCTCTCCCCATACATAAACATCACCTAGTGATTCTATGTCATCTGGTCCTGATCCTGCACTTGAAACACTAGGTGTACTTGACACACTCACACGAAAACCATCTCCAATACTTGTTCTTGGTTGCATATTAGCACGCTCTAACCCGCATCTGTACTTGCCAAATTCAATCAAGACTCGTGAGATGCGAAATCAAAACCACCAATGCTTATAGCAAATTGTAGAGCAAAAGGATGACCCTTTGGGATCAAATTAATACCATCCTGTTCAAATTTTGTAAGTACCCAATTAACACCCTCTCCAACTAAACATTCTACATTATACAAAAATGTTTATGGTGTATTTCCATTAGGAAATCAAGTACAAAGAACAAACATTTCACTGACCCTTAACCTTTTCTGGATTAAGAAGGAAAACCAAAGAGTGAAAAAAAAAAAAAAAGATTGAAAAGTTAAATTATCTGGATTAAAAGAGAATGAATAAAAAATGCAAAGAAATGAATAACTTTTCACTCATTTCTCTTTATTTTTAACTCTCTTCATCTAAATAATTTAATTTTTCATTTTTTTTCCTTTTACACTCTTTTATTTTCACTCGTCTTTCTAAATAAAGATAAATGCATTTATCTTACTGCATATAAAATAAAATTAATAACATGTTAGAAGAGCAATTATTTAGTTCATATATGTATATTTCAGTTTATTCATGATTTTTTTTCAAATCATGTGTCAAATAACATATAAATATTATACTTAATTTTTGATAAATTTTCAAATATGTTATCCTAAAAAGATGTTTTGCCTTGCCTTGTGCGCTAAATAAACT
>Ga0123341_1002330_pt1 | contig 15545 bp, 10 predicted proteins | sample Turbeapinknodule_FD_89959 | JGI IMG/M metagenome (GOLD analysis project Ga0123341, IMG submission 89959) | Root nodule microbial communities of legume samples collected from Mexico - Turtle bean Mexico pink nodule | ecosystem: Host-associated > Plants > Roots > Nodule | place: Mexico: Nepantla... | reverse complement strand
TAAAAAATGAAAAGATAGAAAAAAACTGGAAAAAAAGATAAATCAAACTAAATTAAGTAATAAGATAAAAATAAATTAAATATAATGAATATTATATTTTGTTATTTTTATAATTGTTTTTACCAGTATAATAAAAAAGTTAGATATGCCTAAAATTGTGCAATTGAAATATTAAAAAAAAAAACTGCAAATCATTGGTGAAGTAATTTGAATTATAACATAAGAGGTTGTCCAAGTTTTTATCCTTAACTACCTTTGTATTCCTTAATTGTTAGTCCACCACTAAACAATTTATAGTGTTAGTAGAACAAATTGTTACAAGATCACATCTATCAACAATCATTAAACAATGTCTGGTATTAGTGTAACAAATCAATTATGTTAGTTATTGCAATGCGAATGTTTTGATCGATCTTCATCTATGCACAGAGTTGTAGTCACATCTTACATCTTACCCACTTATTTGTTTTCTGATGAACATAATTTTATTCGCACTTAATAGTTTTACTCATAGATTATTGAAATGCAATAATGAATAATTCCTTAATTTAATTAAGATTCATATAGTTGAGTTTATTTGGGCCGCATTAACTATTATTTTTGTTAATTTTGCGTTTCTAGAGTAAACAATATGAAGAAAATGTCTATCTTTGGGAATGAGTCAAATATGCAAAAAGTCCAATTTGATTTTTTAAATTAAAACAAAAATAAATATTTGAGAAGATTTTACACAAAGTATGAGACATTTTTTCCACCTAAGTAGGAGTTGGATCTTTTCCATTGTATTTTCCACCAAAAGTGGTGCTTCCACCATGGAATGTGAATATGATGGCTTGTTTATGTCATGGTCAAGGAGAGTCGATGAAATACACAAAAGACACCAATTTCTCTGAGTGCAAAGTTGCTTCCTTTATTTTTTTGCATTTTTTATCTTTGTATTTTTGTCTTCGCAAGGAATGCTAAATTTTTTGGTTGATTCCTCTTGTGATTTCTTTATGAGTTACGAGGCTTTAATCAATAAAAGTTTCATTTTTTCAAGTATCTATAACAACTGTTTTAATATTTTAATATTCTGAAAAACTGTTTTTTTGTGAGAAGTTGTACTTGAATGCATGATTGAAAGTCAACCTTATCTTAAAATTTGGTTTATTTGTTAGTTCGTGTTATTCTAATTAATTTATTACGCACATGATTTAAGAGATAAGAGATGCTTCAATTGAATCAAAATGGCGCATATTCAATCTAGTCTAACTCTGTTTGAGGATTGAGAAATGACTAATCTTTAGATAACCTGTGAAGAATTCAACGATGGAAGAACTTGAGAATCAACCTCTTTTTGTTGTTGTTTTAATCTCTTTTATATTTTCGTGCTTAACAATCACAACTCCCTTCCTTTTATTGTTATTATTGTTTGCGTGTAGGTTTTGAATTCTCTTCGTTGAACTCGTTATTGGATTCGTTGGGAGACAATTTAGGGTCATTTCACCACTTTTATACTATCATCTCGCTGACGTTAAGTAGTCAATCATTGCGTTAGACGGATTACGATGTAATATTTTTAATTTGACTGCTAAACAACAATTATCATGTACACGATAAAATCATAAGAAATGTTTGATAATTGTAAGTATATTAAGCCTTTTGACTCGTGGCCTTTTAATCAAGTGGCTTAAAGGACTCACTCATGAGTCTGAAGACAAAATAAGTTAAAGGTGAAACTAGTGTGCATAATAAAGTCATAAGAAGTTTGTAATTGTAAGTAATTAAGCCTCTTGACTTATTGTCAACTCTTATAGGAATAGTTTGGAGGACTTATAAGTCAAAGACTTATAAACAAGTAGACTGAGATAAATATATTTTAATAATATCGCCATATAAATGTATCTATATCTCAGCACAAATGATCATGTTGATTATTACTCTTATTTAAACATCAACCACTCATAATAGTTAACGTTCAAAACATCACCAGTCATGATAATTCATTAATTAATTATTAATGTCTTTCAGACCTCATATATGATACAAATCTTTTATCCATATCATTAATGAAATGTTAATATGTTCAATAACAACTTATTACAATGTGTTGATTTTAATTGTTATAATAAATATTTATTTTACCATTATTTTTATTAAAATAACGTTGTCCACATGTGGCGCTCCTCTGTTTGTGTGAGACAACTCATCTCGGTGGGCCAAATTGACTTTTTTAGTTTGCTAGCCTTTAACCTTACTTTTTTTTTTCAAAGATTACAAAATAGAATGAATTTTTTAAAAAATATTAACTTTTTTATCATATTTTTAGTTTATACCATTGAGACATCAATTAACTAGTTTTAGTTAGCTTTGTCTAGTCTTTGGGAGATTAGTGACGGATCGAGTCAATATGAGCTAGACATACCCGCTTTCAATCTTTACTATTTTAGTTTTCTTCAAGTGCTTCAAAGAAAGTTTTCATTCCTGACATCTCAAAATAGATATAAGAAATTCATCTTCCAATTCCATAGAAATTTGAACTTGTTCATCATCTTCACTTAATGATTCATCCTTATTCATCTTTGCAACCAATAACTCAAAGACAAGATTGACTTATTCTAAGAAAATACTAAAAGAGATAAATTCAACTTGATTCACTGACAACATGACTTTAAAGCCTTTTGATAATCACTTGTAAGATATTTAAAATAAGTTTGCAAGGTCAAATTCTAAGAGATAAATTTAGAAATAACCCGTTTGACAACAACAAATTAAAGACTTGTTGCATTAGTCACATAGTTAAGTTAAGAGACAAGAAGTAATCTTATTGTAGTCAAATATCTAATGGACACTTTCTAAATATGACATATCAACCAAAAAATATCATCTTGAGATCCTTAATCATCAGCTACAACATCATAAATATTATTAACAATAGAAAATTTTTCAACAAATTTCTTAAACTTTTAACCAATAAGAGATCTAACATTCACTTGAGTAACAACAACTTAAAGAGAAGTATCCCTGAACTCCAACCACTCCAATCCTCACTTCAAATTACATTATTTATCTATATCTAAACCTCTATACCATAATTATATTATTGTGCACATTAATCTTTTAAATAATTTTTAATTAGTTAAATTTTATTTTATTTATTTAATTTAGGAGGTTTACGTATTTATATAACATGTTTTAACCTTTTCTATCCTCGAGGATAAAACTTTAATTATTGAAAATACATTTTGTCTAGGGCAAAACATTTTAAACAAGTTTGTTCCTTAAATTGTTTTTTATATGGTTTTGTTCTTCTACTAAAAAAAAGTTAATAGTATCATCACTTTATATTTATCAGTTCATCTCCTATATCTTAGAAGACACTAAATTAATAAATTTTTTCAAATTATATATATATATATATATATTTATAAAATTTTCATATGTTAAATATCATGCAACTTACCTATATTACTCAAATAATAATAACACCCAACTTATATTAATTTAATAGATGATATTAACCAACGTATTCTTAGAAATAATAATTTCCCAGTAAAAGTAATTTTTGGCGATAGAAAATTGTCAACCATTGAGTTGACGATGAGCATGTTTCCGAAACGGGATAAAGGGCTCTGATTTGATAAATATTGCGGGACCCTTTCTCTCTCCTCCACCACTCTCCAATTTACCCCAACACAAACAAACCTCTTATTCTCTACAATTCGATCTCTTCCGCAATCCTCTGGTCAATGCAGGTACTCTCTCGCCGCTTCTCCACTCTCTATTCCTTCTCCTTTCTCTCAATTCCTTCTCTGCTTCCCTCTTATGCCGTCAATTTTGCTTGCATTTCTTCGAACCCTAGTTTCTGGTTTCTGTTTCCTCTGGATTCGGATTCTTAGCTTGCGAGTCTTTTTCGCTCGTTTATTTTCGGGAGGCAAATTTGAATTTCGAAACCTTTTGCTCCCGCGTTCTTTTATCTTCTCATGCTGCTTGATTTGAACTTCAGCTCGTTGCTTCAAACCTCGAGCTGTTTTTACTTCGTTTTGTTTTCATTTCAGCAATGTGCGTTTTGTGTGCGGAGGAACCACGCTTGATCTCGTTTAATGTGATTTTAGTTTGTATGTAATCGCGTAGCGTTGTTATTATGCATTATTACGTGGGCAATGTGAGGTTTCTTTCCGTCTCATTTTGTTGTTGTGTGTTGAAGTTGAAACCGCTTACGTTTTATGGTAACAGTGGCGTTGTTTGTTTTGTAAGTAGAAGTAGTTTGAGTTTCTGCAAGGGTTGTCGACATTTTTGTGCGTCTCGGGTACGTATGGCGTGGCATTAACCATGGGTCACTTTTTTTGAGGTGTACTTGCTCTCAGTGATATTGAGGGCGGGTTGAAATTGTATGAAGTTGTATATTGATTATGGTTCATGGTATTGACTTGTTGCAGATACATTTCAAGTATCTAATTACTCATACATGTTTATGGTTTAATGACTTGCTGTCAAGAGATCCTTTGCTATGTGAGTTGCTAAGAGAAAATATGGTGGAAGATACTCAATACACGTGTTGGTTTAGTTAACACTGACGTATGGCGGGGAATACTAGGTTTGATTTAACTGCTGCCAAATCAGAGGAATTGGCTTTCAAGGGGAGCTTTACTAATGGACAGAGAGGGAATTTGATGAATGGCACTTTGGACAGGTCTGCAAGCTTTCGTGAGGGTAATGAGGGGAAAATGTTTATTTCGGGTACTAATATGTCACGGGGGAATTCCACATCAGCAGGGGATTTGACTTCTGTTGCTCAATGTTTGATGTTAGATCCAATAACCATGGGAGATCAAAAATATACTAGGTCAGGTGAGTTAAGACGAGTCCTGGGGATATCTTTTGGAAATACTCTTGAAGATTATGCTTTTGGAACTGCTAATTTGAAGGCTCCCCCTCCAGTGGCTACGGAGGAACTAAAACGATTCAAAGCAAGTGTACAAGAGGCTTCTGTCAGGGCTAGGTAGTTTGAGGAACTTTGTACAGTACTATTAATTCTTTTCTTCAAGTCATACCAATATAATATTTCTTCACATTGAATATAATTTTCAAGCAATTGTGTAACAGAGAGCTTGCATTTGTAGCATGTATAACTGAATGCCTACCATTTTTATAGTTTGTTTTCTCTCGTTTTGGAATTTATTTTGACTAAATTGTCCAGATCTGTTTAAAACCTGATGACCTGGACTCTTCGTTTATTGTCACTCGAGTAGTCCTCTTTTGTTCTGAAGTTTTAAGATTCCTCTCAGATATAGATCAAAAAGGTTGGATGAATCGTTAGACAAATTGAACAAATGTTGGGAGGCTGTAAGCTTAAAGAAGCAACTTCGAAACGATTTGTTGCCAAATGAAAGGCTGGGTGGATCACCCTTCTCGAAGATGGGAAGTCAGACTCATCGTAGCCCATCAGAGCCTGTGAATCAAAGACTAGAAGACAGACCTAAGAATATCATTCTGAATAAGCGCATCCGTACATCAGTAGCTGATACACGGGTTTGTAGCCAGTGTTTTAATTAATTGTTGCATTTTCTGTAGCAACATTTTGGTTATATGACATTCAATTCATTATTATTGCATTTTTTTTACTGTAAACCTTATTAGCAGAATAGAATTCTAATAGTACCAAACAGTAAAATAGAATTTTTATGGTGCATAAGGTATGTCAAGGTGATAATTTTCTCTTGATTCTGGTACAACTATCTATATGTTTTGTTTGAATGTGCTTCTCTGAAGGATTAGATGTTACACTATAGCAATTGACTTGAGTGAACGACTGGAATATTTAATGTTGCAACTTTATCAGTCATTTTAATAAGGATGCATGTGGCTGAATTTTGAAATTTTAATGGTTATGGTTGAGGATGGGCCAAGTTATATATCTTTCATATTTTCAATATTCACTATTTAAGAAGATACAAGCCAAGGTACAGGGAATCCTGTCTCTGGAAGAGACTAACAGACTGACCAACATCAAGCATTAAAATTTGTATGTATAACAAGGTTGTAATGTATCAGAAATGGAGAAAATTTACAATGAAGTAGCAGGAGATTCCATGCTTTCAGAATTACTAACAGATATATACTTATTTTTAATCATACCTTCACTATCAATAAATTTGTTTTATCTGGAGGAACTCGACTTGAAATACATATATTGCACATATAACTTTTTGAAGGTCATCACTTTTTGTAAAGAGCCATTGATAAATAATTGTTGCTTTGGTTTTCATCTCTTAGATACTGACTATGCCATGTTCCTTTTCCTTTATTTTTTAACTAAATCCCATTACATTTTTGTGCCTTGTCATAACAACATTTTCTTCAACATTCATATTTACTCGGTGTATGTTTTGTTGGAAAAACACCAGGCTGAAGGATTAAGTAATAACAATGCAAGGCAACCTTTGGCCATTGGAAATGATAGAGACAACATCAAGGATAGTAGCAGAGGTTGTGATATTGTTGAAGAGAAGATTCGAAGATTACCTGCAGGTGGAGAAACATGGGATAGAAAAATGAAAAGAAAACGTTCCATGGGTATAGTTGTTGCCAGATCCATTGACGGGGAAGGAGAGCTGAAAAAGGTTGTGCATCTAAGGCTAGCTAATGAGTCAGGTCTGCAAGGTTCTGATGCTCAAGGTTCGAGGTAACCAATATTTATGAAATGCTTTGATTTCTGATTTCTGTTTTGTAAAGAAACTGTGATGATTCCTGAGGTCTTGGGAAGTGTTCTGAGTAGCTGTAGAAATGAGTTATGGAATGTTAATGTATACAAAGCCGATTTATCATGGTGATTTATGAATATATTGTGTTTATGCATGCAAATCAACTTATCAAGTCAATTTATTGAGTTTAGGAATATTTTTGTGTTTAGGCAGTTATTGGTTCCTTCATATAAAATATTTTCACTGGAGAGGAGTACAAAGCTACAAAAATGGGTATATTTGAGGTGGTTTGACTTATGGACATGTTATTACTATGAGGCATTAATGATAGTAGATAACTGGTTTCAATAAGATTTTGCTTTTTTTAATATGATTTATTTGATGGCTTTTTTTATTTGGGTAATGGCATCCAGTCTATTTTGTTCATCTTTTTTGGGAACAAATAATTGGATTTTTTTATTTTCAGGGCATGGACCATTTAGAAAGAGAAAAGGATATATAGAGAGAACCCTTAATTCTTTGAATATAATTGCTCAAGGGTATAGCATGTGAGTGTTATTTTATTGTAACTTAAGAGGCTATCTGCTGCCTGTAGTGCAAATGCTTATAAATACAAATGATATAGCTTCTATTTCAGCACTCTTCCTCAATCTAGAGCAGATAAATCACTCTAATCATGTTATAAAAGCAGGAATTATATTGTGTTAGGAAGGACAATAAAAAGCTTCGTGGTTAGACACTAGCTCAAAAAAGAAATTCCTTTAGTAGTAAATCTACTGGGGTTCTGCTGAGTCTGATTTTGCACTTAGAGAAATATTTAAAATTCTATTTTTTTCCTTGGTTTTAGGCACATTTAGATTTTTTTCTTATTTTCTCAGTCAGTTATTTTACTCTGAATAAACATGAAAGGATAAACTGTTTTGAACTTTCTGTTTTTCACAGGTCAGGATTTTCAGGCAGTAATAGCAAGCACGATGGTTCTTCATTGCCTCCTACGTCCAATGCATGTACAGCTTCCAATAATGAGCAAGAAAAGGTGTCAAGGGGTTCAGTTGACGGATTAAATAAGGAACGGGTTGTGCTTAAAGGAAATAAGTATGTATTTGTCATTCATATCCATGATGCATTTGTTATAAACAGCTTTTAGTTCTCTATTATAAAATTACATTACAACTTTACAACTAATCTCTTTCCTCCCCCTTTTTTAGGTTTAATGTCCGTGACAATAATTATACAGGTGGTATCCATACTTTGTCGAAAGGAAAAGGTTCAAGGCCTCCACGAACAGGTGCTTTGATGGCTGGAAACTCATCTGTTTCTCGATCTTCTGAATTACATGAAACTCGGGAACAACCTTTAAATGTGAACAAGCCTCATTCAGTTTGTGGTACTGTAAATCGCAAGCGTCCTTTGCCTGTAGGATCATCTTCATCCCATATGGCCCAATGGGTTGGACAGAGACCCCAGAAAATTACTCGCACTCGAAGAGCAAATGTTATATCCCCTGTCGTAAGTTGTGATGAAGTGCATACATCATTAGAAGGTTTGTCCCCTTCTGATGTCGGTAACAGAATGACTTCTACTAGTGTTAGTGGATTATATACTTCCAATGGTGCTATCAACGGTGGCATTCAACCAGGTAAAATGAAACATGAAAATGTTTCATCCCCAACCAGATTATCTGAAAATGAAGAATCTGATGCTGGTGAAAATGGTGAAAATAAATTGAAGGAGAAAGGATTGGAAAGTAAGGAAGTTGATGAAAGTGCCATAAATCATTCTTATAATACAAGTTCCTCCATGTTAACATCAAAAAATAAGAAAGTACCCTACAAGGAAGAGATTGGAGATGGTCTGCGTATACAGGGAAGGGGTAGTAGGGGCTCTTCAGTTTTGAAGAATGGCATCCTGCCAATGAAAGAGAAGTTAGAGACTTCAACCTTGATGAAGCCAATTAAAAATGTGAAGCCTGCTTCTGAAAAGAATGGAAGGTATAATTCTCTTTCTCAGTCTCTTCTGGTCGTCAAATCAAAAGTGGCACTTTCCCACTGCAGTAAGGAAAGTTGCAATTTTTTTAAGACTGTCTTTGTTTCAGTAAACCAGGGCGCCCTCCTTTGAAGAAATCATGTGATAGGAAAGCTAATAATCGAACTGGGCATCCATTGACTAACAACTCCCCTGATATATCAGGTATATCCATATGTTTGAGTCACTACTTGTTGCATTAAATACATGGAATTAATTAAAATATCATACTTTTAATGCGGTGAACTTTTATTTTCTTGTTTGTTTATACCTATCTGTATACAATAATTTATATAAACTTTAATAGTGCTTTCTGACTCCTGATTCTTTTCTTTGCAAACTGTCCATACTCCTCCTCTATTTTACCCTTGATTCTTCCAGAAGAAAACCCTAAATCATATATTAGATCCTAACTTCTGTCCGGCATCATTTATGTTTCTTTTATAAAGAGTTTTAGCTATAAACTCTACTTGTTAAAATTTATTTAAAATTACAAAATCATGAGTGCATCTCATTAAATAAGAAGTGAGACCAATATTTTTGTATTTCCATAATATATATATATATATATATATAAACTTAATTACTTAATTAAAGTTTATTGCTACTATTTCTCTTTTGTATTCCTGCTCTGTTTCAAGGGGGGTATGTTAGTTTTCATTGGTACTTTGTGGGGAATTTTGTGCATACAAAATTTATATGATTGTGTTGCCTATTCATTTTTGCACAATGTACTAAACCATCTGAACTGCCAGCGGAGGATGATGACCGTGAGGAGCTATTAACTTCTGCTAACTTTGCTAGCAATGCCAGCTGTATGTAACTAAACTCAAAAACTGGTTTATGCTTTTGCAGTTGTATACTTGCCAGTTGCCACTGTGTATACATATATTTGTAAAAGAATTCCATTTATATGTTGCTTTTGGCCTTGGCAGATATTGGCTGTTCTAGTTCATTTTGGAAGAATCTGGAACCTATTTTTGCTCCTGTCAGCTTGGAAAACATGTCCTACTTGAATCACCTGGTGGGTGCTTTTACTATATATACTTTTATGAACTTTAAGTGGAATTTAATGGAGGCATTTTTTTTCTCTTCTCTTATGTTATACTTGATATCAGGTTGAAACAGCAGATGTTGATCTAAGATGTCTGTCTCAAGTGCTAGGCCTTGGAAGTGATGCACTGGTAATGTATAATATTTCATATTTGCAGCATTTTACCTGTTTGATACCTTGTAATGTAAATGTCAATTGGCTTTGTACTTGTAACAATTTAAGTACTATTTTAGTGAGCATGTTTCATGCTTTTAGTTGTAATTTGAATTTGATGTTGCATGTAACTCAAGTACATTTATATTGTTAGTTACACAAACCACCTTCAAAGTAAATCTAAATAGCAATTCTGAAGCTGTTATCCCATTTTTATGGTTCTTGCTATCATTATATTTCTCAATTCTTTTGCATCAGTATATATTAGCAAATAAGATCACCCCATTGCATTGACGTGATAAAACCTCTTCCACAATTTGTTTCTGAAATTTCTGTGTCATTATCTTGTTTAATTATTTTTCATAATTGAGAAAAGCCAATTATGTGCTGCTCATTGCATTAATGCCTCTTCCGGAACATGTTGAATGATATCTCTCTGTCTGTTTCTCTAGCTTGGGAAAACTTATAGGTTCTGGTCCATTTGATTTTTAAAATATTGCATGTGATTATTGAACATTATACTACCTTGAAAAACTATAGAGCATACATTAATTTTTGAAAAAGGTGACATGAACTGAAATGTTAAATGAGTTTAATTTTGATATTGTCAGTGTAAAAGATTTTTACGTTGTCAAATGTCAACTAATTAGAAATTATCTTTGATATGACTTTTACATTAATTATTTCAGAAGTGAAAAGTTAACATTTTTAAACTATATTTACATTGCCAATGTTTTTAAAAAATTCGATGTTAATTATCCATTTTTTGACATTTATCTTTTATTTATATTCTCAGGGTAGACTTGCACATACAGAAAACCCTCTGTCACAAAGTCCTCTCTCTAGAGAAAGAGACAGAAGCACCGTAAATCAAACTGATTCCAAAGAGATATCCTTAATGGATGACATGGATGTTGATCAACATCTAGATTTTAGTATTTTGTGCAGAAAAATGGATTCAGATGGAAACAAAGTTGCACCATTGTATCAAAGAGTACTGACAGCTCTGATTATTGATGATCAAATTAATGAAGATATTGTTGGAGATGGAAATATGTCTTTTCTGTGTGAAAGAGATGGTTTTTCTCAGCTGCCTTGCTTCTTTCAGGGTGTTGAGAAGCAATCTAGCATCAAGATGGGATACGAATTCAACTCTGGCAAGGTTTCTTGTAATGGGAATGCTATGCATACTAGTTGCACAAACATCCCTGAAAAAGAACCTGGTGTTTCTTTGCAGATTGATCAAGGATCATTGTATCCAGAAACCGAAAGGCTGTCCATGGTATCTGAAAATGGATATGATGGGTCTTTGGGTATGCACATAAATTCATACCCATCATCTTTCAGTTGCCATTTTGAGCAAATGAGCATGGAGGATAAACTCTTGCTGGAGCTACAGAGTGTTGGCCTATATCCAGAACCAGTGGTAACCTTCTAATTTGTAGAAACTTTTAGAAGCCGATAGTTCGTGGTTTATTCATATGAAATTGGATTGTTAGATAGTTTATTGTTTACTTACCTATTTATCTAAACAAAAATAAATTTCCTTACTATAAAGTTGGCATGTGCATTGTTTATGCTTCAAGCTAAATGATCGTGTGATGGTGTTAAGAGATTTACTGTTTATATGCCTCTGCCTAATTTAATCTCTCAGGCACAGGACATGATCGTTATATGTGTTGCAGAGAGACATTATTGTTTAATGAGTTTACGTATTGAATATGGTTCACTTTGTTCATTTTTTAAATCAATGCTTCAATTATTAACTGATCTCCTTGTTGTTGTCTTATAAAAGCCTGATCTTGCTGATGGAGATTGTGAAGCAATTAATCAAGATATTATTCAATTACAGAAAGGACTCTTCCAACAGGTTTTGATTCTCTTGTTTTATGCTTGATATGTCTGCTGAATGTAAGGTAGTTAATTGTCTAGGGAGAAGAATGTTCTTATGATATTTAGTTATTCTTGATTTATTTATTTACTCAATTATCTACACTATTTGGACTAATTTCGCAGGTCAATAAAAAGAGAGAATGCTTTATGAAACTTATTCAAGCAGTAGAGCGAGGCAGAGAGATGGAACAACGGTACTAAATTCGAAATTATGTAGTTTCTTTCATTAATTGATTATACTTTTGATGTTGATAAATTGTTTCATGTGTTTATATGTTGATAAATTGTTACTTGTGTATTTTCATGCACCCTCACCAATAACTAATATATGCTTTTATTACTTTGCAGAGCCCTTGAACAAGTTGCTATGGACAAACTTGTCGAGCTGGCTTATAAGAAAAAACTGGTAAATAAGTTTTCTTACTGTGCTTTTTTCCTGTTTCTTTGTGCAACGAATTGATAATTTATAGATTGTGGATGTTGTCACAAGTTGCAGCTGGCTATTAATTTGAGCTATTTAACAGATTATTTCCAACATGTTATTTGTAATTGAAATGCAGTGTATTTTTTTTATTATTATGGAGGTTAGTTCTCCCTTTCCCGTCGTGTTAACAAACATGTGGCATGTTCTCTTCAGATTGTTCTTTTGAGAGTTATGCTGTAATAATGCTTTTATCAAGAAAAATTAAGGTAACATTTGCTCCGTGAAATGACCCTTGATAATTTTTGCAGGCAACCCGTGGAACTAGCGCTGCGAGATACGGACTTTCTAAGGTCTCAAGGCCAGTTGCTCTGGCTTTTATGAAGAGGACTCTTGCTAGATGTCACAAATTTGAGGAAACAGGGAAAAGTTGCTTTTTTGAGCCTGTCTTTAAAGATGTCCTATTTTCTGCTCCTTCTTGTGACAACAATACTGGTTCAGCTGTTGCCGCAAACCTATCACTTGGCCACAATTCTAAGCAAGAATTTTCACCATCAGGTTTCCTGTTTTAACTATGTTTTAATTATTTTGGAATTATTTGTTATGGTACACATACTCGAAAAAATTTAGCTGAGGCATCATGCTTGTCAAGAAACAATTTCCTTAGGCTCTTGATTTTTGCTTAATTTATTTTATATCTCTGTTTCTTTTTTCTGATATCTTGATTAGGAGTAGGAGGTAATTGCTTAACAAATTGGGCCTTGTTCTTGCAGGTTATTTTCCTCACAAGGAGCAGGATTTGTCTGGAAATCTAGACCATCCCTCCGACCAGGATTTTGCTAGAACTGGACCAATTGTAAAGAGAGGGAAGAAAAAGGAACTGCTGCTTGATGATGTTGGTGCTAGTCCTTCTCTAAGATCCGCATCAACTCCGGGTAGTTCTTTAATAGGTGGAGCAAAGGGAAAGAGGAGCGAGCGAGACAGGGACGGAAAAAATTCTGTCACAAAAGGTGGTCGTTCTTCTGCAAGTCATTCGAGAGGTGAGCGTAAAACGAAAGCAAAGTCTAAACCAAAGACAGCTCAACTATCTAGCTCTGGAAATGGTTCTCTTAGTAATTTAATGGAAAATATTAACCCTGAGCATCAATTGGCTTGTGGTTCTAATGAATTTATTTCTAGTCATGGTGACAGAAAAAGTAAAACTGGATCTGTACCTCACAATGTGTCCACTGGAACTGAGGAACCCATGGACATCACAAACATGCATGAATTAGACTCTATAGAACTAGGTGTAGGTAATGAACTTAATGGACCTCAAGACCTGGATTCTTGGCTGCTGAACATTGATGACGATTTGCAAGACAATGACGCTATTGGCCTAGAGATACCAATGGATGATCTGTCTGATTTGAACATGATTTTATGAAGACGAATGCAAGATACTATATATTCCCAATCCCATGCAGTATTTGGTATTTTATTAAGAAGGGTGCTGTATCGGTAGAAAAGTGTTCATACAATTCATGCCTCTGATGACGGGAACTTGCCCATTCTTTTGTATACTTATTATCTACAAAATACCAAACATAGAAACCCAAAGAAAGGGTTAAAGAAAAAGAAAAATCTAGTCAATTGTTCATATGATCTAGAATCCTTTAGGTTGTAACTACTACATTCTTCAACAAAATTTTGCTCATCCCGCTGTGCATTTTCCCTGATGGACTTTTAAGTTATTTTATTAAAATTACTATGTTAGAACCTGTCAGCTTTATTATACTCAATTTCAACCACCTGCCTGTATTTACTATCGTGTTGTATGCTATCATGTTTTTTGGTATAGTGATAGCTATAAAATTTGGTCTTAACTATCCAAATCTTCCTACAATGTTCATGGTTTTGTGGTGTGCGCCGAAGAAGTTAAGTGCTTTGCATGAAATGATTTGTTTCGATGTGTGCCTGCGTACAAAACTGGTCTAAAATGTTATTGCTGTTTAAAGGACTTTCCTGGCTGTACTTATTATTTGTTCACTTGATGATGTTTAATGATCTATTTGCCAATGTCTGGTTCCTATAATGACATTTTGGGTTGTTGGTGATTTCAAAAGGGCCATTTCTTCCTTGCATTCTGAAATATATTTTTGAAATACGCCAACGGAAACTCCACTTTGTACAAAGGGGTTTTCTTGGCCCAGGGGAAAGATTATGAGCTTTTACATGGTTTCCAACACTTACACAGATTCTGACCCGTTTTCTCTGCTTTGAAATTTCTTTTGACAGTTACTGCTTTAGAAAAAGTAAAAGAGAGCATGCAAATTTATATTCTGAATCGTGTTTAAAAAAATGTGTTTAATATTTTGAGTATATTCAGACTCCAAAATCCAAAACTAAAAATATAAATTTGAAATATTTAAATTTACTGGGAATGCAGGTTGAAATCATGGGATATAGGAAGAAAGTGCCTTTCAAAAGTTTAAATCTTGAAATTACCAAGGCAGCATGTAGACTTATTTTTGTTTTTGTATTAAGTTCATATGATTTTAAAAATATCAAATATTATTATTTTAACTTACAAAAACGAAAATTGTTTTGTATGTGTAAAATGAAGAATTTGTTATTTTTAAAGATTTTAAAGTAAATATGTAATAAAAAAAATTGATATTTTCATATTATTAACAAAAATATGTAAGCTTAAAAATAAGAAGTATTAGTATTTGTATAATTGATTATTTTCAAAATCTGCAACACATTATTTCAAAATCTTATCATATTATTTTAAAATTTGATTTTTTTTACAATCAGTTCTTGAAATAGAAATTAAAAAGCACATTTCAATATCTTCTTTACTATATTTTCGTGAAATTTATACTCTAACCGTGACTCGGCCTTGAGCTTTAATTAATGAATGAGATGGAAGAAAACAAGAAAGAAAAAAAATGTAAAATTTAGAATTAAAAAAATAAACATTTTTTTTCCATTCATTTTATTTTTCAACTAAATAATACAAAATTTAAGCATTTTTCCATGTTTCTTTTTTAATAGAGATGTCTTTACGCTAATAATGTAAAAAATAATATCAACTAAGTGATATGGGATATTTATCACTTTTATAGTAACTAACATTTCAGAACTTATACTAACAATAAATAGTTTTGAATTTAAACTATTACTTTTAAACAATTATATTATGAAATATTTCAAAATAAAATAAAAAACAAATTTTCTAAATAAAACAATAAGTAAAATTACATTTATACTTTTTGAAAATTTCTCAATTTTTTTTTTGTAGTTCTATTTACAAAATAATTCAGAAACAGAG